>Ga0209036_1001209_pt1 | contig 11043 bp, 4 predicted proteins | sample MarorgKNORR_S2LV_3_FD_188222 | JGI IMG/M metagenome (GOLD analysis project Ga0209036, IMG submission 188222) | Marine microbial communities from the Southern Atlantic Ocean, analyzing organic carbon cycling - DCM_A/KNORR_S2/LV (SPAdes) (version 2) | ecosystem: Environmental > Aquatic > Marine >... | reverse complement strand
TAAAACTGGATTTACTACAGATGCCATTAGTATCGCAAATACTAGTTTTGCTGGTATTGGATCAACTACACGTATGCCATCATCAGTCTTTGTTATTAAGCAAAGTGAGAACATTATCAAACTTGCAAGAAGTGCTGAAGATGCATTGAAGTCAAATCCTGTTGAATTGGATATTACTTCTGTTGGTATTGGAACATCGCACTCATTTACTTCAACAAATCAGAACCAAAAGGTCATGATGTTGGTTGATAATATGATTCAATCTCCAATTGCTGGTACATCTGTTACTACAACTTTAGCAGACGCTGCTGCATTGGCACAGGATGTTATTAAGTTTACAGGTATATCATCATTTGCTGGAGCAGATTATATTCAAGTTGGTAGTGGTAATACTATAGAATGTATGAAGATACTTTCTGTTGGTATTGGTTCTACTAATGCTATTAAAGTTAGACGTGGATGGTTAGGAACTCCTGAAGTAGGATTTGCAACTGGTGCATTAGTACAGAAGATTAGAGGTCATTATAATATTGTTGAGAATGACATTCATTTCATTGAACCACCTCATGGAGCACAACCTTTTGGTTCTACAACAAATCCACCAGATCAACGGGATTACCTAGGTATCACTACAGCATCTAGTTTCCAAGGTAGGGTCTTTATGAGATCTGGTGTTGAGAATACTAGTAATGAAACATATACGGATAATTATCTTTATGATGATATTTCAAACAAATTTACTGGATACGATAAAGAATTCCCATTAACAGTAGATAAGCAATCTGTAACTGGAGTTTCTACTAATAATGCAATCATTATCATAAATGGAGTATTCCAAGGGCCAGGTGCAAATAACAACTACACAATGTCAGAAGTTGGAGGTGGTACTTCAATTTCATTTACTGGTAGTGCAAGTTCTGTTGGATTCGATCCTAATAATGCAAATATTCCTGTTGGTGGTATTATCGTTTCTGTTAGTTCAACTGACGGATTTGGATATCAACCTCTAGTCTCTGCTGGTGGTACAGTAATTGTTTCTTCTGCAGGTACTATTAGTAATATTGCTATTGGAAATACTGGTTCTGGATATAGAGTTGGTCTTCAAACTGTTAATGTTGCTATTCAGACAGCAAGTAATTTAGATGCTCAAAGTTATCTTGATAGATCTTCCTTTATTGGAATAGGTACAGCACAGATTGTTGATGGTAATATAACTGGAATTGCAATTACTAATCCTGGAATAATCTATACTCCAAGAGATATTAGTAATGCTGGATATAGTTCAGTAACTGGTATTACTACAATCACAACAACAAAACCACATGGATTGGTAGTTGGTGATGATATTAGAATTAGTGGATTAGCATTTACTTGTGAGTATGCAAAGTCGATGTCAATATCAACTGCATCTTACGGACACACAAGTGGTATTATGACAGTAAGTGTTGGACTCAATACTGTAGGAGTTACAACATTCTCATATGATAATGTAGTTGGAGTAGGTACAGTTACATTATCAGAACCTCATAAGATTGCTCATGCTACTGGTGTTGGTAGAAGTTTCACTCTTGCTTTATTAAATGTTGGTATTGCTCGTTCTGGTGTTGATTATGGTTCTACTACTTGGCCAAATTCAGATACTGCAACAGGAGATACTTTCCAAATATTAAGTGTTCCTAGTCCTACAGAGTTAGCATTTACTGCAGGTATTAGCACATTAACTCATACTTATACATCTGGTGGACATTTAGGATTTGGTCATAAGATGAAGGTTGGTGACACTGCTATTCTAACTGGATTAGCATTCACTGGTCATTCTGGTCTTACTACTGATTACTATCCACATGGAAAGGATGCTGCATATGATACGTCTGTTGAGATCACAAATGATGGTACAGCATATACAGTAACAAATGCATCATATAACCCTACCACTGGTGTATTAACTCTTACAGTTCCTGCTCATGGATTCTCTAATGGAGATAAGATAAGATTAGTTGATGGTTCATTAACATTCACTTGTTCGCAGAATAATCATAAGACTCAACATGAATATCCTAGAGTAACAGATCCTGCTAGTGGTGAATGGTTAACAATTTCAAATAAGACAACTAATACTTTTAGAGTTAACGTATTAACTAATGCACCTGCTTCTAATACAAGCACCTATACATTTGTATCAGCAAAAACAGATGGTTTAATACATCAAGGCCCAACAATTACTGTTAATGTTGGTTCTGCTGGTGATAACGATTCATATACACACACATTTGTTAGTGCAGCAACCAGTGCCATAATTTCTGGTGGTAACTACACACATAACTTTGCTTATGCTATTAAAGGTGGAGTAAGGTCTGGTGGAGGAGATTATCCTTACACATTCTCAAGTGCTGTTGATGGTGGAGTTACTGCAGCAGGAGTTGGTACAATGACTCCCACTGATGCAACATATAATCCAACAACTGGTGATTTAACTCTTACTATTGATAATCATGGATTAAACACAGGTAATACTGTTGGTATTGCTACAAGTGCAATAACATTTACTTGTAGCATGGATCAACATAATACTGAACATGCTTATCCTCGTGCAAATGATCCTATTGCTGATGATTCAAATATTGCAATTACTGGATTTACAACCAATACCTTTACGATAAATGTTGGAGCAACTCCGATTGTAACTCATAATGTCACAAATGCTGTATATACACCTACAACAGGAGTATTGGTATTAACTCTTGATGATACTCATGGATTGCTTACTGGAAAAAGTGTGAGACTTGTAGATGAGTCATTATACTTCACATGTGAAATGGATGGAAACAGTAGTTACCATGCATATCCAAGATCTACTGATCCAGTATCATATAATGCAGTTTCAATTGCAGCAACAACAACTACTACAATTACTCTTAATGTTGGTGTAACAACAACTGTATACTACGATGTTGCTGTTGGTTCTGGAACTTCTGCTACATCATATAACGCATCAACTGGTGATCTTGTACTTAACGTTGGTATGGGTCATAGTTTAAGGAAAGGAAGAAATATTAAGATTGCTACTGATTCATTAACCTTCAATTGTACCAAGGATGGTAATGCTACAAACCATACTTATCCAAGAGTGCCAACTGCTAACTATCGTGGTATGGAAGTTGTTGGAATTGGTACAACAGTTACAGAAGTTTCAATAAGTGCTGGAATAGAAACACTTGCGAAATACTATCAAGGTGGAGGAGTAATTCAGGAAGCATTAATAACACCTAGAGGTACTGATGCTGGTGCTGGTGGAATGACTGTTCTTACAGTAATTGATACCAAAAAATTTACAATCAATAGTGGTAAATCTGAATATCATCACTTATACGCACGAGGTGGATCTGTTACTAGAAAGATGGATGTTGTAATTGATGATCCACTATCTTACACAGATATTCCTCTTGCTTATAGTTCAATTTCTCCTGGTACTGGTGGATTACAAGCAACTATAGATGTAGTTGTTAGTATGGGTTCTACCATTATTGACTTTAATGTTAAGAATACTGGTTATGGTTATAATGTCGGTCATATTCTAACTTTACCAATAACAGGTGCAATAGGAATTCCAACAACATCTAATGCTAACTTCAATGAATTTAAATTAACAGTTCAAGATGCTGATTATGATGTATTCACTGGATGGTCAGTAGGACAACTTCAAGTTCTTGATAATTTCTCTGAACTATTTGATAGTGTTAGAAAATCATTCCCAATTACTTTGAATGGTGAAGTATTATCAATTCAAGCGAAGAGAGGTTCATTAATAACAATTCAAGATACTCTTCTTGTGTTTATTAATGATATTTTACAGGTTCCTGGAAAAGGATATGAATTTACTGGTGGTAGTCAGATAACCTTTACTGAAGCACCTAAAGGCCCTTCACCTGACGGAATGTATGAGGGTGATACTATGAAGTTCCTATTCTATAAAGGAACTGGTGGTGGTGACGTTATTGATGTTGATGTTATAGAAACTATTAAGAAAGGAGATGATGTAACTTTAGAATATGATTCAAGAGTAAATGGTGATCTATTAGGAATACAAGAAGATACAAGAACAGTTACTCAAGTTACATCTACAAATTCTGTTGATACAAATATCTACTTCGGGCCAGGATTAACTCCAGATGGTTCTTTAACTAGATCTATCACTTGGAAAAGACAACTTGAAGATAGATATATTGATGGTAAGATTGTTGGAAAGAATCGTGAATTATATGATGCTAATATATTCCCATATGCACATTTAATCCAACCTGTAGGTGTTGGAACTACAATTGCTTATGTTGATAATTTAAGACCAATTTTTGACCCTCAAGATGAAAGTCAAGTAAGCACTAATTTCCAAAAGAGTGTTACTTTGGTATCACAAGCAGATAAACTTGGTGCTGCAGCAACCTCATTTGTTGGTGGTGGATCTACGGTTATATCTGTTGCAATATCAACTGGTGGTAGAGGATATACATCTGCTCCTCAAGTAACAATTCAGAATCCTGTTGGATTGGGAACAACTGCTAGAGCAGAAGCAACAGCATCTATTACTGATGGTGTGGTTACTTCAATTACTATTACTAATGATGGTGGTGTTGGATACTCACAGACAACTCATCCACTGGTCTTAATTAGTCCACCTACATATACTAGGGAGAATAATAGTGTCGATTCCTATAATGGTGATTCTGGAATAATTGTTGGATTTGGTACAACTAGTACTACTTCTGGGCCTGAATTAGTATTTGATTTATACATTCCAGAGGATTCTCATTTGAGAGATGCTTCCAATACTGGAACAGCAGTAACTCAATCTGGTATAACTACTGCAGATTACTTCTCTGTTTACAACTCTAATGTTGGAATTGCTGATACGGGTGCGGGTATTGGTGTAACACCATTTACATCGAAATCAATAGATGATCGTGTAATTGGATTCTCTACTCAATTTGTTGATGCTATCTTCCAAGTTGGTAGTGCTGATATTATTGAACGACATGTATTAGGAATAGGTACTACATCTGTTACTAGAATACATACATCAGTACTAACTGGTATTGGTACTGAAAACTTGGATTCTGCTGGAATCACAATGGATTCTACAACATTAAAATTTGATAATGAAGCAAGTGGTAACGTTTATGCAGGTACAATTTCTACGACTACTAATGGTCAAGCTTACTTTGGTAATTATAGTTGGGGTAAGATTGTATTAGGCCCAAGGATTGCTGCTAATTCATACACTTATTATGGAGAACAAGGGTTTGCTGGTATTTCAACTGGTGACATGATATTCAGAAGACCCAAATTAAAGACAGTTGGTTATTCTACTTAATATAACATGATAAATACTTCTACTAAAACTATTCGATAATGGCAAAGCAAGGAATAGGTACTGGATCGGCCGCTAATGACGGGACGGGTGATAGCCTGAGATCTGCTGCTGGAAAAATAAATGCAAACTTCGATGAGATCTACGCTCTATTAACAGGTGGTGGAAATAGTGGTAGTACTTTACTTGCTGGAATTGTTACTTCGATTGTTGCTGGAGATAATATTACTCTTACTGGTGGGCCAACAGGTATTGTTACTATAAATTCTGCTGCAGGTGGTGGTGTTGGATATTTTAATGCAAATTCTACAGGTATTAGTACGGTAAGTAATGTTGGTGTGGGTACTACGACTGCATCATCAAGATTAACCGTTGATGGAACTGTCAAGATAACTGGAATAACAACAATTGATTCAAGTCTTCAGCAAACAGGTACTGCTACATTTAGTGACGATGTAACTCTTACTGGTGACAGTGCTAATGTTTTTTGGGATAAGAGTCAGAATCAATTAGAATTTGCAGACAATGCAAAAGCCATTTTCGGAACGGGAACGGATCTTCAAATATATCATAATGGCCAGGATAGTTACATCCAAGATTCTGGAACGGGTGACATAATCATCTATGGTTCTGGTGAGACTATTGCCAGATTCAAAGATGATGGTGGTGTAACTCTCTTCTATAATGATGCACCTCAATTTGACACGGTTGGATCGGGTGTAAGTGTTATAAACCAAATAAGTGTTGGTGCAACTGCTACCTTTGATGCAAAAGTTATTACTGGTACAGGTGCTACTGTTGGATTTGGTAGTACTGCATACTTTAAAGATAATGCTAAATTAGCATTTGGAGCTGGTGGAGATTTAGAAATTCATCATGATGGCAGCCACAGTTATATAAAAGATACAAGATCTGCTGGTAACTTATATCTACAAAGTTCTAACTTACTCATCAATAACCAGGCAAATAATGCCACGATGATTAAGGCAGAATCAGGAAGTAATGTTGAGCTGTATTATGCAGGTACAAAGACTTTTGAGACGAGTACTTTAGGAGTCAAGGTTAGCACTGGTGCTACTTTACAGACTAATGGTGCTGCTGCATTTTCTGGTATTGTTACCGCAAATGCTGGATTAAGAGTTGGTACTGCAGTCAGCATTGGACTTAATAATGGTAATGCTGGATTTACTGGTATTGTTACTGCAAGTAAATTTGTTGGTGATGGTTCTGGACTAACTGGTGTTACTGGTTCTGGTTCTGGTGTCGTTATTAAGAATAGTGGTTCAACCGTAGGTACTGCAGGAACAATTAACTTTGGAGATAATTTAACTGTTACTCCAATTCATCTTGGTATAGTAACTGTTACTGCATCTGGTGGTAACAACGTTGCTGGTATTGATACCACAGCAGGTTCTACATTTACCAACTTAAAGGCAACTGGTATTACAACACTAACTGGTGCTTTGGATGCTAACGGTGGTGCTACTATCGATAACATTCAGATTGGTATTACTGGTGATCAGGTAATTGATACTGCTTCAGGAAATCTAACAATAGATTCTGCAGGTGGTCAAGTTATTATTAATGATTATTTGAGAGTTTCTGGTGTTGCTACCTTAAGTAGTAATGTCAATATCAGTGGTGTAACAACTGCTTCTCAATTCTCTGCTACAGGAACTAATTCTGGATTGATGACATCCAGATATGAATTTACAGGAACTACTGCTGCTATTAACAATAATGGTATTGGTAATACTGAATTTAGTGGATATAAATCATATGCACTAATTAAAGTTGGACTATCAACAGCAGGATGGTTAAGACTATATACTGACGATGCATCTAGAAGTAATGATTCTACTCGTAGTGTGGGAGAAGATCCTACAGCAGGTAGTGGAGTTATTGCAGAAGCTGCAGTTAGTGCAGGTTCTACAACATTGAACTTTACACCTTATGCTTTGGGTGGAAATGCTGGTTCTGCTACTACTGTATTTGCAGCAATAACCAACCAATCTGGTGTAACTACAACCTTTAATTATTCAATTACATTGCTTCAATTAGAAGTATAACTAATTTTTAATAAATAACCTTAATAAGACTATTGTAAAATGGCGATTACAACGACAACTATTTCTCTCGCTTCTGGGTATGGACGTACAGATGTTATCCAGCAGCTAGAACAGGGATTTGCCTATATGCAATGGCACCAAGCAACTGCTAGTGGTATTGTAACAGGTATTACAACATATTCAGGTGGTGGAGATATAGGAAGTGCTACAACCTCATATACTGATGTTAGACCAGAATCATCTACAGGTATTGGAACTGGTGCATCATTCTATATTGATAGAGCAAGTGATGGTACGATACCAGGATATGTGTTAGTTAATAGACCAGGTATGGGATATACTGCTGGAGAAGTATTGACTATTCCTGCATCAGGTATTGGTGGAACTGCTAATGGTGCTGCTAATATGTTAATAACTGTTGGAATTGCAACTGATAGTAGTGGAGATGCTGTAGGATTTGGTTCAACAGGAGCATTCTTTAAGAAAGATATTTCAGATAGTGCTACTTATCCTTGGGCAGTAGCAAGAGTTGGTATTGATACAAGTAAGGAATATGGAACTACATTCTATGGGTTCCAGATGTATAGTGATACGAATATGCTCTACAAGGTAGGAAGTTCTTTCTATCCAAATGATGCTAATTCTTATGGTACTACACAAGATAGAATGGGTGGATATGGTAATAGATTTGCAGGAACCAGATATTTAGATTTGGCTCATCAACCAGTTACAACATCTGCGTATTATGATAGTACAACTATTACAAGAAATGATGACTATGTTGTTGGTGGTCAAATTTATGGACATGCTATTGCTAGTTCCAATAGTTATCAGTTAGATTTAAATATCTTTAGATCTTCTATTGATAGCAATTTCGCTGTATTTGCATATAGACATCCAGATAAATCAGCAAACTATATTACTGATAAGCAATATCATACATATATTCTTCATCACTTTACTTGTAATATTTGGGATTTGGATTATGTTTATCTTGGAGGTCGTACTGATATTTTATCAGGAGCAACTTCTGAACCTGAAATAACATTCAGAACATATGGTACTGGGGATACACAATCAAACAACTATAATCCAAATAGTAGGGTAGCAGAATTTGGTTATTATCCTGTAGATCAATATTACAGAACAACTCCTTATAAGGATTCTGTTTATAAAGCCGTCCCTGCTGATGAACAAGGTAATTCTGAAGAGATTGGAATCTATTATAGAAACAACTCAACTGCTGCTAACCTTATGAATAGAGGTCGTGGTGGTGATATAGTTAACTCTGAATATCAACAAAAAGTAGATGATGCAGCAAATTATGGTGCAGTAATTAAGGGAATTCCTCTTAATACTAAACTTGTACCTACTCCTTATTATATGCCAGATGACTTTGCATTAATTCAGTTTGACTACGCCTCTCCTGATGCATTAATTCAAATGTGGGATACAGTAACTGTTAGTGGTAGTGAAGTATATACTGTTATTACTGCTTCTTATAATCAAACCAACAGGACTCGTGGAGTCGCATTCTGTGCTAGGACTACCTAATGGCAAATTATAGTTATACCGCAGCATTATCTGGAACAGAAACTACTGCTGTTACAGGCACTGCTTCAACAGCAAATGTAGGGATTAATACAGCAACCACACCTTGGAATCCTACTCCAAGTAGAGGTGATATTAGTTTTAATGCTCATACTGCTGGTATTCCTGGTAATTTGGTATTAAGTTCTGATGGATCTATCGGTGTCTCTACAGAATCACTCTATAAAGAGACTATTCCTGGTTGGTTAACTGGTCGAAGACCCACTACAGGTCAACTATATCCTCGTGGTGTCTTTAATAAATAAATAAAAAAACTCTGTGTAAACAATGGCTGCTATCATAACTGATCAAATTAGAATATTGAATGCAAAAAACTTTGTTGCGGGAGTTTCTAGTTCGGTCAATTCCTACTACGCTTTTGTGGGTCTTCCTAATCCTACATCTATCGCTGATGATTGGAATGATAGTCCACCAAGTCCTACTGATAATTTAAATAGGCATAATGCTTATTGGGATACTATTATTGGTCTTAAAAAGATTACGGGTAGTGATGTAAAGCAAGTTGTTAGAAAGGTTACTTGGTCATCTGGTAGTACCTATGATTATTATAGACCAGATTATAGTATTTCTAATGTTCCGAAGAATTCAAATGGTGTTTCATTATATTCAGCAAATTATTATATAATCAATAGTGACTATAGAGTTTATATTTGTCTACAGAATGGCACAACCCCAGAGACTCCAGACGGAAAACCATCTTTGGATGAACCAACATTTACAGATTTAGAACCAAGAGCAGCTGGAACAAGTGGTGATGGATATATTTGGAAATATCTTTATACAATCAAACCAGCAGATTTAATTAAATTTGATTCAACTGACTATATGCCAGTTCCTAAAGATTGGGAAAGTAATACTGATCATGAAGGTGTTAGAGATAATGCAATAGATGGTTCTATTAAAGTTGTTGTTATTCAAAATAGAGGAACAGGTATTGGAACTGCAAACAGAACTTATACCAGAGTTCCAATTAAAGGTGATGGTAGTGGAGCAGAGTGTACCGTTGTAATTAACTCCGATTCAGCAATAGAAAGTGTAACTCTTTCTAATGAAGGATCTGGTTATACCTATGGTAATGTTGATTTGAAGGCTGGTTCAGTCCCAACACCAGATACTTGGCCAACTCTTGATGTTATTATTTCACCTCAAGGTGGTCATGGAAAAGATATTTACCGTGAATTGGGTGCTACTAATGCATTAATGTATGCAAGAATTGAAAATGATGCAGAAAACCCAGACTTTATAACTGGTAATGAAATTGCTAGAATAGGTATTGTTGAGAATCCAAAAGCATACGATTCTTCTTCTAATCTTACTATCGATAAGGCAAGTGCAGCATATGCAATGCGTCTAGTTGGTACTGGTTATAGTTCTGCTACATTTACTCCAGATTCGATTATTACCCAAACCGTTGGATCTGGTGTTACTGCTATAGGTAAAGTTATTAATTATGATACTACTACTGGTGTGTTGAAGTACTGGCAAGATAGAACTATGGCGGGATTTACTACAACTACATCAACAGTTACTGGAGTTGCAGTTACTAATCCACAATATGGTTATGAGATAACAAGATTTTCTGCAGCAATTAGTGAAGGTGGAACGTTTGGTATTGTTGGTACTACTTCTGGACTAACAATCTCAACAGACTTTAGCGGTCTCTCAACCTCAATAAATAATAAAACATATTACCTTGGTCAATCTTTTACGAAAGGTTTGTCTAACCCAGAAGTTAAAAAATACTCTGGAAACATTATTTACCTTGATAACCGCCCAGCTATTAAGCGTTCTTCTAACCAAAAAGAAGACATCAAAGTTATATTACAGTTCTAACTAACTATGGCTCAACAAACCAATCTAAACGTATCGCCATATTTTGACGATTTCGATGCAGACAGTAACTATCATAAGGTTCTGTTTAAGCCAGGTTATCCTGTTCAGGCAAGAGAATTAACTGGTCTACAGTCTATTCTTCAGAATCAGATTGACAAGTTTGGG
>Ga0209036_1001208_pt1 | contig 11043 bp, 9 predicted proteins | sample MarorgKNORR_S2LV_3_FD_188222 | JGI IMG/M metagenome (GOLD analysis project Ga0209036, IMG submission 188222) | Marine microbial communities from the Southern Atlantic Ocean, analyzing organic carbon cycling - DCM_A/KNORR_S2/LV (SPAdes) (version 2) | ecosystem: Environmental > Aquatic > Marine >... | reverse complement strand
CTACTACAACACGGTGAAGCTTTGCAACCATGTGAGCCATGGACTTCTATGCCGAATATTGGTCATTGGTAATACTTAGGATTGAAAATAAAGATTAGAGAGAGCTAAAGGCTAAAGATAATCGAAATTCTTTTCTTTTAAAATAGCTCTTATCTCGGCGATAATAACTGAGTATTTTTCTTTTGGGACTGCTTGACCAGAGCACCAGCTATAGAGGTCCTGGTCGTTTTCAAATAGAAGGTCGGAGTATAGCTCCAACTTAACTCCAGACATCTTTTCCAGGCAAATATCACTATAGTAAGAGAGGATAACATCCATCTCTTTAATACCACGTCTCATTGACCTTATTTTAAGCTTTTTGATTTTATTCTCTCTTACCTCTGACATTATATGTCCTTCAATTTTGACCTTAATTGTTTCTCAAGCTTGGCTAGTTTATCCGCAGATGATAAAAGCCCCGTCTGAAGCGCTCTTACTTCAAATAATAGATCATTGATTTCCGGTGTGACCTGGGTCTCGTTATCCGAATGCTCCACTCCATCACCTTCCCCATGCAAAAGCCACATAATAGATACACCTAGTAAACCAGCTAACATCGACAATCTGTTAGCTCGAGGTTCACTAATATCCTGCTCCCACGATTTCAATGTTGCTACTTTTATGCCTAGGCGTTTAGCAACTAGCTTTTGCGTCATGCCAGATTTTTCAATGGCTGCAGATAGTCGATCACCAAAGGTGGCGGTCTCAGGCCCATACCAATCTAAATCATCGATCATGACATACTCCAATTATTTTCTTGAATGGTTAATATCAGAAGCATATGACACATAGATATCAAACTCAAATAGGTATATTATGGTATCTCTGTCAAATTCAGTTTTAAAAATAAATTCTTCCGCAACGATTACAATGTCAGCTCTTGCAAACAGATTGAAATCAGAGGGTAAAGATATAATAAGTTTGTCAGCAGGCGAGCCAGATTTTGGGACACCAAAACATGTTAAAGAAGCCGCCATTGAAGCTATAAAAGCCGGTGCGACAAAATATACAAATCCAGATGGGATGCCTGAGTTAAAAGAGGCTATTTCTCAAAAATTTGTAACTGAGAATAATCTAAAATATGAGCCATCACAAATATCAGTAGGAACTGGTGGAAAGCAAATTATATACAATGCTTTGATGGCGACACTTAACCCAGAAGATGAGGTCATTATACCAGCGCCCTATTGGGTTTCATATCCAGATATGGTTAAACTCGCTGGCGGTATTCCAAAAATTATAAAAACAGCTTCGAGAAATAATTATAAGGTTCAGGCAAATGATTTAAGGGCTTCTATAACTGAAAATACTAAGTGGCTCATACTTAATTCACCTTCTAACCCAACAGGTGCAGCTTATACATTCAAAGAACTTAAAATGTTAACAGATGTGCTTTTGGAATTTCCGAAAGTTAATATTCTATCAGATGATATTTATGAACATATTTCTTTTGGCAAATTTAAATTTGTCACGCCGGCTGAAGTAGAACCCAAACTTTATCCTAGAACGCTAACCTGCAATGGCGTGTCTAAAGGTTACGCTATGACCGGATGGCGTATTGGTTTTGCTGGTGGACCCGAGAAAATTATTTCCGCAATGCGTAAAATCCAATCGCAATCAACCTCAAACCCTTGCACGATCAGTCAATGGGCCGCACTTGCAGCATTAACTGGACCAAAAGAATTCATCAAGCAAAATAAACTTATTTTCAAGGAGCGTCGTGACTTGGTTGTAAAAAAACTGAATGCGACCGATGGTATATCTTGCCCAATTCCAGATGGGGCATTTTACGTCTACCCAGAAATTAACAAATTAATTGGTAAAAAAACATACTCAGGAAAAATTATTTCTAACGACGAAGAATTTGCATTATCACTCTTGGAGGAGGAAAATGTTGCCGTTGTATTTGGAGCGGCATTCGGCCTGTCACCAAATTTTCGTATAAGTTTTGCAACATCTATGCTTGACCTTGAAACTGCCTGCGATCGTATATCCTCCTTTTGTGACCGTCTCAGCGATTAAAATATAATTTCAAAGCATAATTTTACGACGTGAATTTATAAGAAAAATAAATCTAACACTCAGTAACAAAGCGGCAGAACCTAAACCTGTTGCTAAACCAGCCCATATTCCCAAAGGTGCCCAATTAAGAACAAACGCGAAGAAATACGCTGATGGAATGCCAACCAACCAGTAACTTAAAATTGTTATTATCATAGGAACTGCGGTGTCCTGTATGCCTCGAAGCAAGCCCAAGGCCATGGCTTGGCCACCGTCTACAAATTGAAAAAGTGCAGCAGCAATTAGTAGCAGCGCACCAATATGAATTATCTGCTCTCTCGATGGATCATCGATGTCGACATAAATTGATACAACTGCATCCCCAAAGACCATTAGAAAAGTCATCGCAATAAAAGAAAATAGTAAAGAACATGAGGCTGCAACTTTAGCTCCTTTCTTTAAATATAATATGTTTTTATCGCCCCAAGCATTTCCAGCTTTAATTGTAGAGGCTTCTGCCAACCCTAAGTGGACCATAAACATCACAGATGCTATCTGAAGTGCTATACCGTGAGCTGCAAGCGTCACTGCTCCAAACCAGCCCATCATTATAGATGAAGCAGTAAACAAACCGGCCTCTGCAACAATGCTTGTTCCAATCGGCAGCCCTAATTTAGCAACCTTGAGGAATGCGACTTTGTCGAAATAAAAAAACCTCGCTAATAGTTTATATTTCGGTAATTTACCAAGAGCATATGCAGTGATAGACACTGCCGTAATAATCTGGACTATAACCGAAGAAATTGCTGCTCCAGTAACTCCTAATTCAGGAAAGCCGAAATTTCCAAAAATTAGTAAATAATTTAGGGGTATGTTTAAAAGCACTGTAGTCAAAGTAATGAACAAAGTCACTTTGGTCAGATGCAAACCAGATAAGAAAAACCGGATAACCATAGCCCAAAGAGCAGGTATTAGTCCAAACCCCACAATACGAGTATAATTTTTAGCATATTCAGATATATCACTGGCTTGCCCAAGTAAAATAAGAATTTTCCCTGCACTGAAAAAAAATGGCAAAATTAAAGCTGCGTATATTAAAGATAACCACAAGCCCATTCGCATATATCGTCTCGCGAGAATAAACTCTCCAGCACTTGATGAAGATGCAACGAGGGGTTGGATTGCAAAAGAAAATCCAGCGCCAAATAAAAAAAATACAAAAAAATATGCATTCCCTAAAACTAACGCAGCCAAAGCAGGTACCGAGTACCAACCCATCATTATAGTATCCGTGATGCCAAGCGCTACATTGGCGAGATGAGTCCCAATGAGTGGTATTGCTAATTTAACAAGATTTTTCCCACTAGTTCGAAAAGTCTGATCATAATCCATGAAATACCCATTGCATTTGCTCAGATCGCTTTCAAGTCAATTATAAATTGAATAAGTGTACTTTTTTGGGCTGAAAATTCACAGCAGATATTTTCATAATTTCCTTGTTCAAATTCGATTTTAGTAAATAGAAAAATTATTCTTACTCTTGTTTATTTACGCTTGCAGATTTAGAAATGAATAAAAAAGAGCAGCCGCGAATGACTGACCTATTGTCGGAATTAGAAAATCCAGAGTACGACGCATCTTCAATAGAAGTTCTTGAGGGTCTGGAACCTGTGAGAAAGCGTCCCGGTATGTACATAGGCGGCACGGACGAGCGCGCTCTTCATCATATGGTTTCTGAAATTTTAGACAATTCTATGGACGAGGCCGTTGCGGGGCACGCCAATCGCATAGAGGTAGAACTAAAAGAAAATTATGAAATATCTATTAGAGACAACGGAAGAGGAGTTCCAGTTGATCCACATCCTAAATATCCAGATAAATCAGCATTAGAAGTTATTTTTTGCACATTACACGCCGGAGGAAAATTTTCCGGAACGGCATATCAGACATCTGGAGGATTACATGGTGTCGGCGCTTCGGTTGTAAATGCACTTTCTAGCTCTATGGTTGTGCAAGTAGCCCGAAATAAGGAACTATATGAACAAAGGTTCTCTCGCGGCATTGCTCTCGGGAACTTAGAAAAGATTGGGAATGCATCAAATAGGCGAGGAACGTATGTAACTTTTTTGCCTGACAAAGAAATATTTGGAAATCATAAATTTAAACCCTCCCAATTATTTAAATCTATTCGATCGAAAGCCTACTTATTTTCTGGTGTAGAAATAAGGTGGAAATCAGAGATACGTGACGGAGAGACCCCTACGGATGCCACCTTTCATTTTCCTGGTGGCCTTTCAGATTTTTTAAACGAAACTCTGAATGGAGTATCCACATATGCTCATCACCCTTTCGCAGGCTCCGTTGGTTTCAATGAAAAATTTCAAATCCCAGGTAAAGTTGAGTGGGCAATAAATTGGACCCCCTCGAGAGACGGCTTTGTTAAATCCTATTGCAATACGGTCCCAACACCCGAAGGAGGTACACATGAAAGTGGCTTCTGGGCAGCCATCTTAAAAAGTATCAAAACTTATGGGGAACGTATAAATAGCAGGAAATCAAAAGATATTACGCGTGAAGACCTAACATTGGGAAGCTGCGCCCTCGTATCGTGTTTTATACACGAGCCAGAATTTGTTGGACAAACTAAAGATCGCTTGGCGACAGTAGAGGCCCAAAAACTAGTAGAAAACTCAGTACGCGATCATTTTGATAATTGGCTTGCCTCTGATAGCAAGTCTGCTAATGCAATTCTGGATTTTCTTATATTGCGAGCAGAAGAAAGACTGCGGCGAAGACAAGAAAAAGAAACAGCCCGAAAATCAGCAACCAAGCGACTTCGGTTGCCAGGAAAGCTTGTTGATTGTTCAGAAAGCACTCGAGACGGTACGGAATTATTTATCGTTGAAGGAGATAGCGCGGGTGGCTCTGCAAAAATGGCAAGGGATAGAAAAACACAGGCACTCTTACCATTGAGAGGGAAAATTTTGAATGTGCTTGGTGCTGCGAGCTCAAAACTGGGGACTAACCAAGAAATCAATGACCTTACACAAGCCTTGGGAACAAGCCTGGGATCCAAATTCAATATCGATGATCTCAGATATGACAAAATTATAATTATGACTGACGCAGATGTAGACGGCGCTCATATTGCATCTCTCTTAATGACATTCTTCTTTACACAAATGAGGCCACTTATAGATCAAGGACATCTCTACCTCGCTTGTCCCCCACTTTTTCGCCTTACTCAAGGCTCAAACCGCGTCTACTGCAAAGATCAAATTGAACGTGATAAATGGATTTCAGAAGGCTTGGGTGGCAAAGGTAAGATAGAAGTCAGCCGGTTTAAAGGCCTGGGAGAAATGGATGCAAAAGACCTCAAGCAAACGACAATGGATCCAACGAGCAGGAAGCTTATTCGGGTCTCAATAGATGAGGACCACTCAGGTGAAACTGGGGATCTGGTTGATCGTTTAATGGGCAAAAAACCTGAATTGCGTTACCAATACATTCAAAGCAACGCTCGTTTTGTAAATGAACTGGACGTCTAGTCTTTCCAATCAGTTCCGCTAAGTTGCTCTAGCAATGCCAAAAGGTCATTAGGCACCGCAACAAATTCTTCCTCTACTTTACCCTGACCTGGTAAACGCGTGCCCTCGTCTTGAGATACCGCAGCCTCCAGATCACTAAGAAGATTTTCAAACGAATTGGACTTTTGAGGATCTATCAAAATATAATATTGTCCCAAGTTGTGCGGTTCTCCATTGGTAGCTTTAAGCGGTTGCACAAATTGAGAAGCTAAGCCCCCGGCAATACCTGCCGCCAGAACTTCAGCCATAAGTCCAAATCCCCAACCTTTGTACCCACCACTAGAAACCAAGGAGCCCTGCAAAGCAGCCGCTGCATCGGTGGTTGGTTTACCATTCTTATCAAGAGCCCAACCCACAGGTATTTTTTCACCGGCTGCTTTGGCCATCGTAATTTTTCCTAACGCAACAGCGGTTGTAGATTGATCAAAATGAATTGCAGTCTTGCAATTTCCATCAGGCACTGAAAATGCAATTGGATTTGTTCCAATAATACGCGATTTACCACCCGGCGGCGCCACAATCGGAGAAGCATTTGTGAAGCCAATACCAATCAGGTTTTTCTTTGCAATCTGTTCAGTAAAATAACCAAGTGATGTGCAAGTATGAGCACGCCCGATTGCTAACGAGCAAATACCGTTTTCAACTGCTGCTAGGCAAGCTGAAGCTAAGCCTCTTTGAAATGCAGGTTGTGCAAAGCCAAACTGGGCGTCAACGCGCACTATTCCTCCTCTTTCTTGAGAGACAATTGGCTCAACATCACCCTTCACCCTACCCGATTGAAGTTGGAGGCAATAACTCTCCAGATAGTAAAGGCCACAGATCCGATTACCCACACTCTCAGATTTTGCGATTGCTTCTGCCACCGCGTCTGCTATCCAGTCGATTGCTCCAAATTTTAAAAGCGCTGCCTTGGAATGCCGAAAAATATTCGCAACTGATATTTGAGCCATGTTTAACCTTTCAGTATTCAAGCAAAAGATCTTAAGTAATCCTCACACGCATTTGTATTACAGTAATATACATTTTCGAGGCACCTGATTTAAATCTATAAAGGAAATTTCAAATTAAAATAGGCGCAATTATGATCAAATTTGCAGTACTAAGTTTTTAGTACAACTTAAATTGTTTCGGACAAATAAGTCTTTTTAATTAAGATAATGAATTTCAAGAAATAATGACTATGTGGATTGACGTGGTCAACCTATGAGCTATCACTTTTATTCTAAATTAGGAAAACATATGAATCTAAGTAACGGCATTGAATACCTGGCTATTCCAGGGCCATCTGTAATACCTGAGAAAGTTCTGCAGGCGATGCATCGTTCATCGCCTAATATTTATGAAGGAGAACTTGTTGAATTAACTGCTAATATTGTACCTAAATTATGTCAGGTCGCCAAAACGGACGGCAATGTGGCAATGTATATATCGAATGGTCATGGTGCTTGGGAAGCCGCTCTATCAAATACTACCAATATAGGAGACAAAATACTGGTTGCCGCAACAGGGCGATTTGGACACGGGTGGTCAGAAATCGCTCAGAAAAATGGCTTGATCACAACGGTTTTAGATTTTGGAACCAGTAGCACTATAGATTTGACCTTGCTGGAAACTGCTCTCAAAAAAGATAAAACCTACAAAGCCATTTTGGTCACTCATGTTGATACTTCAACTTCTGTTAAAAATGAAATTGCCCCAATACGAGCATTATTAAATGAAATTAATCATGATGCTTTGTTGCTAGTTGACTGTATAGCTTCACTAGCTTGTGATGAATTTCATATGGATGATTGGGGTGCCGATGTTATGGTAGCGGCCTGTCAAAAGGGTATAATGGTTCCTCCAGGCGTTAGCTTTGTATTTTTCAACGAAAAAGCAAAGTATTTACAACATTCTTTGGAAATGGTCAGTTCATATTGGGACTGGAGGCCGCGCATAAATCCAGATTATTATTATAGGTATTTTGGAGGAACAGCACCGACGCATCACCTTTACGGACTTAATGTAGCATTAGATATGATTTTAAACGAAAATATCGAAATGGTTTGGAAACGGCATGAAGTGCTCGCGTTTGCCATATGGGCTGCGATTGACGGATGGGAGAAAGGTGGGGAATTAAAGGCTAACATTAGAGATAAGAATTTTAGATCAAATGCAGTAACTTCACTTCAAGTCCAGACACCAAAAGGCACTCATCTGAGAAAATGGCTTCAGGAAAATACAGGATTAACAATCGGCATAGGCTTAGGAATGGCAACTCCTGAAGACCCTAATGGAGATGGTTTTTTTAGATTAGGCCATATGGGTCACGTAAACGCCCAAATGATTATGGGGTTAATTGCGACACTAGAAACCGCCATGATCGCAGTAGGCGTGCCTCATGGCAAAAATGCCATTAACGAAGCTGCATCAGTTATTGCGAAGCTTTAAGAACCTGCGGAAAAACATTCTTAAATAACTCTATATCGTCATCGCGCCCGACAGTTACTCTAATTGTTCTATCAAGTGGAGCTACAGCAGGCTTCCTCACAAAAATTTTCGCTTCAAGTAAACCATTCATTACTTGGGTTGCAAAATTACCGTCCTTTCCACAATCAATGGCAACAAAGTTTGTGGCAGACGGAATCGCAGTGAGACCATTTAATTTGGCAATTTGGTATATTTTTTCTCGACCAAGTGAAATTTTTTTCACCACATCTGATAGATATTTTTGATCTTTTATAGCAGCTATTGCTGCCACCTGAGACAGTAAACTATTTCCAAAATGATTCCTTATTTTATCAAATTCACCAATTAATTCTCTACTTCCAAGACCATATCCTATTCGGGCACCAGCAATACCATACGCTTTCGAAAAGGTACGGAATCTAATTAAACGCGGATCATCAACCAAAATTGGAACTTTTGCTTCATTAGGTGCAAATTCAGCATATGCTTCATCCAAAATCAGCAAACAATCATCCGGCAGTTTTTCTAATAGGGAAACGATTTTATCACCACGCATCCAAGTTCCCATGGGATTATTTGGGTTAGAAAAGTACAATAGTTTAGCTTTATTTTTACTAGCTTTATCAATGAGTAATTGTAGATCTTCCTTATCGTCTCGATAGTCACATTTAACTATTTGTCCGCCAAAACCCTCTACGTGATAATTAAAAGTTGGATAGGAACCATTTGATGTTATTACCTTGTCACCTGCTTGAATAAATAAACGAACCAGATAGCCTAACAGAGCATCAATGCCCTCTCCTACAATTATATTTTGATCAGAAATATTATAAAACTTTGCTAATTCGTTTTTTAAATCAAAAGCTGTTGGATCTGGATACTTCCAAACATCACCCGACACATTTTTTATCGCCTCCAGTACTTTCGGCGACGGACCATAACAGTTTTCATTAGCACCAATTCGCGCTTCAAATTTTTGTCTCACGGAGCGTTCGTGTTCTTCCGGTGCAACAAACGGGATACTGGCCGGAAGCGACTTTACAATTTCTGTTAACCGGTTGTCTTTCATACCAGGATACAAAACCAATTTTTTAAAGGAAGCAAGAGCCGTTGCAGATTTAACATAACCGATTTACAGTCCATTAGTAGTGATCATTTGTGATTGAGGGCCATACTATTGAAGAGAAAAGCACTACCCTTTGCAAGCTATGAATGGAAAATTGCTTGGCGATACCTGAGAGCTAAGCGAGCAGAAGGTGGTGTCAGTGTAATGACATGGATAAGCCTCATTGGAATTACGCTCGCAGTCTTTGCTTTAGTCGCTACTTTATCAGTGAGATCTGGGTTCAGAACTGAGATTGTTGATACAATATTAGGATCAAACTCACATATCACATTATATAAAACCCTCACGAAGGATCAGTACGGAAATATTGATAGGGGTTTTGAAGACTATAACGACGTGGCGTCTAACCTACTTTCATTACCAGGTATAAAGCGGAGTGCGCCCCTCATAAGAAGTCAGATCATGGCAACATATGACACTCGCAATATTGGATTAGAGGTTTTCGGTATTTCATATGAAAACCTGCTTGGCCTGGAACGAATTGCCAATCCAGAGAAATACTCTGGTGACATACATGACTTTGAAAATGGCATCGCTATCGGTTCAGGAGTAGCTAGAGAATTAGGTGTTCAAGTAGGTGATAAAATCAAACTTATTTCACCAAATGGAGTAAGGACCGCTTTCGGTACGTCACCACGAGTAAAACAATTCGAAATAGTTTATATCTTCACAGCTGGGAGGTATGATATCGACAGAACCAGATCTTACCTACCATTCAGCATTGCACAAGAATATTTTAATCGAGAAGGGTTAGCAGACGAAATTGAGGTTCTTTTGGATAATCCAAGTAATCTGACTGAAGCTATTTCCCACATCGAAAATATCGTGGATCCCAATATTCAGCTGTGGACTTGGCGAGATGCTTCAAGCAGTTTTTTGAGAGCGCTCGAGATAGAAGACAATGTAATGTTTGTTCTAATGTCAATTTTGGTAATGATAGCCAGTATGAATATTATATCTGGTTTAATCATGTTGGTTAAAAATAAAGGGAGAGATATAGGTATTTTGCGCACTATCGGATTATCAAAAGGATCAATTATGCGAGTATTTTTGATATGTGGGGCCTCAACTGGAATATTAGGTACTTTTTTTGGCTTAATTTTGGGGTGCCTATTCACACTTTATATCGATCCAATTTTTTCTATTATTAATGTTCTTTCCGGCGGTGGCGTTTGGGATCCATCAATTAGAGGAATATACTCAGTCCCTGCAGAACTACACTTTATAGACTTAGTCAAGGCGACATGCCTATCGTTAGGCCTAAGTTTTTTAGTTACAATTATTCCAGCCAGAAGAGCCGCCAGCCTCAACCCAGTGGACGCACTTCGTTATGAATAAACCCGTTCTAGAGCTAATCGGTATTGAGAAAAGCTATTTCAAGGGCAATGCAAATAAAATTGAAGTTCTAAAAGGAGTGAATTTACAGCTATTTCCGGGAGAAACAGTTGCTTTAGTTGCTCCATCTGGCGCCGGCAAATCTACACTGCTACAAATTGCTGGGTTACTCGATAAACCGATGCACGGCAAAATTTTGATAAGTGGGACAGAAATACAAAACGAAAGTGATAATCAACTTACGATGATACGCAGGCAAGAAATTGGTTTCGTTTATCAATTTCATCATTTGTTGCCAGAGTTCTCATCGAGGGAAAACGTTGATTTACCTCAACTTTCTAATGGAGTCTCCTCAATAGAGGCTCAGCAAAGGTCGAATGAACTGTTAGCTTTGGTAAATCTCGATACAAGATCTGATCATAGACCCTCTGAGCTTTCGGGAGGTGAACAACAAAGAGTAGCAATTTGTAGAGCACTTGCAAATAAGCCCAAAATAATTTTGGCCGA
>Ga0209036_1001207_pt1 | contig 11046 bp, 13 predicted proteins | sample MarorgKNORR_S2LV_3_FD_188222 | JGI IMG/M metagenome (GOLD analysis project Ga0209036, IMG submission 188222) | Marine microbial communities from the Southern Atlantic Ocean, analyzing organic carbon cycling - DCM_A/KNORR_S2/LV (SPAdes) (version 2) | ecosystem: Environmental > Aquatic > Marine >... | reverse complement strand
ATACGCAAATCAAAAATCCCAAATTGACAAGTTGATTCAGGGAGGAAAATCTTTTCAAATGCAAGATTTAGAAGCTCAATACCTTTTTGATATTGAGCAAACTAGAATGTTTTACCAAGAGGAATATGCGCGGCATGAATTTGATTATCAAATAAGAGTTAGTGATATAAACAGAAATTGGGATGATGAGCTTAGATATAATGATGAATACTACAATAATGAGATAGCTAACGCGCAGGCTGATGGAGATAATTCAACTGTTGAGTTTTTAATGGCAGAAAAACAAAGAAGTAAGGAAAGTATAGAGTTTACTAGAAGTAGAGAATTAGATGATGCTTATAATGATTACCAATATAGAATTTTTGATCAACAGGATACTGAGGCCAATGATTATAGAAATAGAGAATTAGATTATCAAAACACATTAGCTAACCTTGAAAGAGACATGGGTCGAGAATTGCAAAATAGAGAAACAAATTTATTAAATTATCGAAATCAAAGGGAAATTGAAAGAGAAGACATTAAATCAAGATTCATGTTCGATATTCAAAGCCAAGAAATGCAAAGAGATCAAAATGTATCAATGGTCAGGCAGCAAGTTGATATGAGTTTACAGCAAGAATATTTTAATTTGGAACGAGAAGAAATGAATTGGGATTTAAGAAGGCAGCAAATACAACTTGATTATGAAAATCAATTAAAAGATTTTCAAAATCAAATTGAACAAGTGAAGTTTCAGGCTGACATAGACAAAGAAAGATTGAGCATGGACAAATCTCAATATGAAGCTGAAATGATGAAATTGCAAAATGAAATTCAATCAAGAGAAACAGATGCCGAAAGATTTTATGAGGACTCACTTCTTGAATTATCTATAGAAGCTGATAATAGACTTGAGGAATTAGAAAGTAGAAGAATTGATGAGAATTGGTCTGATGAAAGATATCAGCAAGAACTTGCCGATTACGATAAATGGTATTCTGATAGAACTTATGAAATCCAGTCAAATTATGATTCTAGTATAAGAGAAATAGAATTTGATCAAAGGCAATATGAAAATCTTCAAACAGTTGTAGAAACAAATGAAATTTATCAAGAAGGAGAAAGAGGTTTCTTTGGTAACCCTATTCCAGGTACTGTAAGACAAGGTGGTTTTACTGATGATTTATCTGACCCCGGAAATCTTGCAATGCTTGGTATTGTGATTACTGTTGGCACAACTCTGCTTCAGCTTGCTAGAGGAAAGTAAATAAGTCTCTAATCACTGATAAGATATCTCCCATTGCATAATTATCAAGAAATTTATTCCAGTGCAGAATCCATTCTTGAAGTAATTTTAGAATTGTAGCTAAAAAAAGAATGACTGATATATTTTTTAAATTCAGTTCTTTATTTCTATAAATAAATTTGTAAAACGAAACGCCTACAATCCAAAATTCAAAAATGTTTGGAAAAGAAAATAATATAATTCTGCTTCCAGATATTTCATAAAATATCATTCCAGTTAGTCTAAATAAAAATAAAAAGATAGATATATTCTTTTCAATTTTTGCCCATCTAAGTGAAATAATCAGAAAAGTAAACATATAAGAAATATCAAGAATTTTATCTAATTTTTGATAATTTCTAACCCCACCTAAATCTAAATTTCCAATAATAAATAAATCGCTTAGGTCAACTAAAATCGCAAAAATTGAACCAAAAAATGGAAAATAAAGTACAGGAATTGACCCCAATAATCTTACTGTAATTACAATTATTTCTTCAAGCGACATTAGTTAAGATTATTAAATTTTTTTTGTCTTAAATATTCATATGCCATAATTGAAACTGAATTAGACAAATTAATGCTTCTACTTTGCTTCTTCATTGGAATCCTAACCGACTCTCTTACAATTTTATTTTTAATAATTTTTTCTGGCAAACCAATTCCTTCAGACCCAAAAATAAAGTATTCATTTTCAATATATTCAACATCTGTATGAATTTTTTTCCCAAATGTGTCAACAATTATCAATGATTTAGGATTTTCAGATTCAATAAAATGGTCAAAAGAATTATGAATTTTAATATCAACATCTTCTAGGTAATCTAGTTGTGCTCTTCTAAGGTTCTTATCTTGAAAATTGAAACCCAAGGGCTTAATTAAATGAAGAGATGAGCCAGTATTGTGGCACAATCTGATTATATTTCCAGTATTACTGGGTATTTCTGGGTTATGTAAAACTAAATTCAATCTGTAAAACATTTTAAATTGTTGCTATTCTTAAGTAAATATAAATGATTATCAAGGGGGCTTTGATGCCAAAAAGAATTAATAGAGCTATAGAATTGCTTGAAGAAGATCAGCCAATTTATTACACAGGTCCGCATTCTGGTCATGTTTTAACTTATGAAGAAGGCTTAAAAGACTCTCAGACATGGGCTGATTATATAAATGTTGGTATGGAGCATGGCTGTTTTGATATGACAGCTCTTGATAACTATATTAGAGGCCTTATTGATGGAGGGCCAACAAAGTCAGGTCATAGAACTCCACCTATTATTGTTGAACTACCCGTTGAAGGTACTGAAGAAAATATTGTTAAATATAATGCATGGCAAATAAGGCAAATTTTAGCCAGAGGAGTACATGGGTTGCTGTTGTGTACAGCAGAAAGTGCAGATGCTGTTAGGGCTTATGTGGAAGCTTCAAGATATCCAACTAATATGAATGGGGTTGGCGAAGGCCTTTCGAGAGGTACCAGAGGAGTTGGCTCAGAAAATACAGCTTCTCCAGTATGGGGCGTTGATAGAGATGAATATTTAAAAAAAGCTGACCCTTGGCCACTGAACCCAGATGGAGAAATATTATTAGGTTTAAAAATCGAAACAGTAAGAGGATTAAATCATTGCGAGCAAATATTTACTGTGCCTGGAATAGGATGGGCTGAAATGGGCCCAGGTGATATGCATATGTCAATGGGTTTGATAAGAGATGGGCACGATGATGAGAAAGTTGAAGCAGCAAGGACAAGAGTTAATGCCGCTTGTGAAAAGAATGGGGTAAAATTTTTAGGTGGTGTTCATGGTGGTGACTCAAAAGTTGAGGCATTAAAAAAAGTTATAGATACTGGAGCAAGAATAATATCTGGGGATGATGAAGACTTAGCTAAAGAAGGAAGAAAGTATACAAATAACACTACAAAGTATTAATAATGAAAGTAAAAGAAGTAAAAAGCTATTTATTAAACCCTGGATGGGGTAAAAATTTGTTATTTGTAAAAATTGCTACTGATAATGGGTTAGTTGGTTGGGGTGAATGCTATACACAATCAGATAGAGATAAAACTATAGTGACTCACTTAGAGCATATGTCTAAATACCTAAAAGGAAGAGATCCTTTTGAAATTAAGTATTTCAATCAAATAATTTTTGATGATTATGCATCTAGGCGAGGTTCCATGGAAATATTTTCTGCATTGAGCGGAATTGAACAAGCTTTGTGGGATATATGTGGTAAAGAAACCAAGCAGCCTGTGTACAACCTTCTTGGTGGCCCATCAAGAGGTAAGCTTAGAGTTTATGCTAACGGCTGGTATGCAGGAGCATTAGTCCCAGAAGATTATGCTGAAAAAGCTAAAAAAACAATCGATAAAGGTTTCACAGCATTAAAATTTGACCCAATCCCCGGGCCATTTAGATCAATTATTTCAAAAAATAATTTGGAACAGTCTATTGAAACTGTTAGGCAGGTAAGGGAAGCAGTCGGCCCAAATATAGACCTGCTTATTGAGGTCCACAGAAGATTATCTCCAATGACTGCAATAAAATTTGCAGATGAAATTGAGGAATTTGATATATTTTGGTTCGAAGAACCATGCCCAACTGAATTTACTGAAAATTTAACTGAAATTAGAGATTCAATTAATATTCCAACTGTTACTGGAGAGGCTCTTTATACAAAGAATGCATTTATTGATGTATTTGGTAGAAAGTCAGCTGATATTATAAATCCCGATGTTGCAAATACTGGAGGAATTCTTGAACTTAAAGAAATTTCTTCAATGGCTGAGGCATACCAAGTAGCTGTCTCTCCTCATAATTATAATTCTACAACTATTGCTTTAGCTTCAACCTTGCATGCTTCAATAACTATGCCAAATTTTCTGATAACAGAATACTTTGTTCCTTTTGAAGAAATTGGGTTATCAATTTCTGATAAGCCATTAAAACCTGTCGATGGTTACATAACTTTAGATGACTCGCCCGGCTTAGGTATGAACCTAATAGAAGATAATTTTAATAAATTTCCATATAAAGAATTTCCAAGAGTTCTCCCAGAAAGAATTAACGAAGGTTTTTATGGTGGAGCTTGGCCTGATAATACTGGCCAAAATTAGGGCTGACTTTGCAGGCCATCTTTGGCTTCAAATAATTCTTTTTCACCGTTAATTCTAATTTTAAAAAGTTCAGCCTCATGCTCAATTTGTATTTTCATCATTTCTTTTTCATATTCTAATCTTAAATCCATCATTTCTTTTTCCATTTCCATTCTTGCTTCTTCTATTGCTATCATTTCTTTTTGGAATTCCATGTCTCTTTGAATTCTTTTTTCATCAGCAGAAATTCTTTCCTTTTCAAAATTTTTTTCAACTTCCATTCTTTCTTTTTCCATCATCTCTCTTCCTCTATCCATTTCCATTCTTTCTCTTTCCATCTCTCTTTCCATCATCTCTCTAGCTCTTTGCATCTCCATTCTCTCCTTTTCCATTTCCATTCTTTCTCTGTCATTGGAAATATCAGATGGAGTTGAATCAGATTGTGTACAAGATATAGCAAATATCATTGAAAAAATTAAAATTACATATATATATTTTTTATTCATATTATTTTTTCTGTTCAATTATGTTAATTCTATTTTTCTCTGGATCTTCAAAAGTTGCAACTTTTCCACCCCATTTTTCAATTTCAGGTTTTCTGATGAAATTTATATTTAGTTTTTTTAACCTTTCATATTCATTTTGAATATCATCAGATTCTAAGTTTATGATCATTCTATTAGGTTCTTTTGAATCTCCAGTGATCTCAGAATGTTCCGAAATATAAATTCTAAAATCATTATATATAAAGTATGCTGACGTTTTTTTATGTTTATGAACCTTAGAATTAAGTATGGTTTCGTAAAAACTTAAAAGATTATCAAGTTTTTCAGTCCATATTATTATTCCAATTGGTTTCATTTTAAATTATATATGTATGGATATTCTGGAGTTCTTTTCATTCCAGATCTTTCATATGCTTTGATCGCACTATTGTTATTTGTATGAACGTGCAGTTTAACAGCAACAACACCATCTTGATTTTTTGCCAATTCAATTACTTTGTTAAACATGCTTTGAAAAATTCTATTCCCTCTAAATTTTTTATCGACACAAACATTTTGAATCCACCAAAAAAATCCATTTCTACTTACACTTCTTTCAAAAGATATTCTTAAACCTCCAACAACTTCGTTTTTTAATTCGGCCACAATATAAAAACCTTGGTCAGGGTTATTCATTATGAATTCTAGTCCTTTTTTTCCTAATTCATCAGGGTATGGATCTTCCTCAATTGTATTTTCCATATCAATTTGCAGTATCTCTAATTTTTTTATGTCAGAAATAACTGCTAATCTAGTTTTTACTTTTTTATTCATTTTCTTTTATTTTTAATAGAATTTATTTTATCCTAAACTAACCTAATATGTTTTTAAAGGAGAAGTATGAAAGTAGCATTAGTTGCTCATGGAGATAATCCGCCTTATCTTAAAGATTTATTTAACGGTGAAGGTTTTGAGTTAATAGAAAAAGAATGTAATAACGAAAGAGAATATGTAGATTTATTGAAAGATGCCGATGGGGCATTAATTTATCTCCATCCTTTGACAACACGTGAAGTAATGAAGCAATGTGATAATTTAAAAGTCATTAGTAGGGGAGGGGTTGGTGTCGATTCAGTTGATTTAGAGGCTGCAACTGAACTTGGAATATGTATTTGTAATACCCCAGGAATAAACACTACTGAAGTAGCTGACCATGCAATGGCTTTACTTTTGTCGCTTACTAGAAAAATTAGAGAGCAAGATAGTCTTGTAAAAAAAGGTTATTGGGCAGACAGGACTGAATTAATTCATCCTTACAGATCAGAGCTAGGGAGAATAGCTGGAAATATAGTTGGGATTATTGGGCTAGGTAATATAGGAAAATCCTTTGCTACAAGAATTAAAGGTTTTGGTCCAGCTAAAATTATCGCTTACGACCCTTACATTGACAGAACAACTGCAGATTTATTTGGTGTTGAGCTTGTTGATTTAGATGAACTATTGAAGACCTCTGATTTCATAACATTACATGCACCATCAACAGAAGAAACTCATCACATAATCAATGAAGATGCTTTTAATAAAATGAAAAGTAATTGTATTTTGATTAATTGTGCAAGAGGTCCTTTAGTTGACCCTTCAGCACTTTTTAATGCCCTAAAAAATAATATTATTCCTGGGGCAGGTATTGATGTTACAGAAAAAGAGCCAATTTCTTCTGAGGACCCGTTGCTAAGTTTGGATAATTTGATAATAACTCCACATACAGCTGGATCTTCTCCAGTTTCAAGGGAAGTGGGTACGAGAAAACAGGCAGAAAATGTAATCAAGATTCTTAAAGGGGAGGCTCCTCATGGGCTTGCGAATCCCGAAGTTATTAAAACAATTGCTTTAATGAGAACAAAAGAAAATAATAGGTGGAGCGATATGGATTTATTTGATACCTCGTTAAGAGTTTAAGGAGATAATATGGCAATACATAGAAAAGAAGATTTAAAACCAGATAGCAAAGAAAATGGCATAATTATGACTTCTCTGTCAGGACCAGAAAGAGGAGACAATATGATAACTGTTAAAGAAATATTTATTGAGCCAGGCGCTGAAATCCCAGTCCATTTACACCCTGATGCAGAGGAAACACATTTTTTAGTTAAAGGGAAATTAACAGCAATTTTAGGAAATAATGAATTTGAAATGAATAGTAGAGATTGTTTGCTTGCGCCTGCAGGTATGCCCCATGGAATGAAGAATAATTCAAATGAAACTGCAAGATTGCTTATAATGTTTCCAAAAATAAAATTTGGCAGAGAGTCTGTTGAAAATCATAGTACTTCTCCTGGTATTCCAAGCAAATATGTGTCAATTAGAAAAGAAATGGAGCCTTTTGAATTTGCCCCAGGAATTATGAGATATGATATGGTCGGAGATTTTTCAGGAGCTCAATCAAGTTATTTTTCTGAACTAAATTTTTCTCCGGGTGCAAGTGCACCTAATCATTTTCATCCTGCACATGAGGAATCTATGTATTGCTTAGAGGGTAAATTGAATGCAGTTTATTATGAGGAAAATAATATCCAACTCAATGCTGGTGATATGTTTACTGCTGAAGTAAAAGTTAGGCATGGAGTTAATAATCCTTTTGAAAGTAAAGGGACATTATTGGCTATACATTGTGTTCTAAATCCTCCTCCTAGGGTGGAGTGTGACTAATGACAACTGTTAAATTATCTAAAGACTTACAAAATCCAAGAGGAGTTTACTCAATTCCAGTTACACCTTTCCATGAAGACGGAAAACTTGATATTGAGTCGTTAAGAAAATGTATAGAATTTTGTCTTGAAAAAGGTGCACACGGAATTGTTATGCCAGTAAATGCTAGTGAAGTTGCAACTCTTACAGATGAAGAAAGAATTAAAGTAATTAAAGAGGGGTCTAAAGTAGTAAATGGGTCAGTCCACTTTGTAGCAGGAGTAACTGGAAATTCGGTTGAACAAGTTAAAGAGAGTATAAAAATTGTTGAAGATGTTGGTGTTGATTCTATAATTACTATGCCTTCAACAAAGGTCGCATCTGCTCAATATGTTTATGATTATTTTGGTGAAATTTCAAAATCTACTAATTTACCAATATGGATTCAAAATAATGACATGCAAGGTAAATTGGTGCCTACAAATACAATAATTAATTTGATAAATGATTTTGAAAATATTCAATACCTAAAAGAAGAAAGTGCATTTGCAGGTCACGTGATTTCAGAAGTTGTTGAAAAATTAGGAAGTAAGTGCAAATCTATTATGGGCGGAATTGGGGGCACTTTCCTTATGGACGAATACAGAAGGGGGGCACAAGGAACAATGCCTTCAGGTCATTTTACAGATGTAATTGTAAGTATATGGAATGCTTTAGATACTCAAAAAAAAGGAAAAGATGGTTATTATGAAATTAATGACCGTGCAAGAATATTATGGGAATCATTATTACCTTCTTTAAATTTTGAAAGAAGGTTTGGGGTAAATGCCTATAAATGGGTTTTTTGGAAGAGAGGAATAATCAGCTCCCCAACAACTAGATTGCCCGTAAGAAAACCTTTTGATGTTGCTGACCAAGAAGAATTACAAAGAATAATGGACAGACTTAGTCCTCTTATGACTTAGTTTTTGATCTAACATCATCAATAAATTGTTTAGAGCCATTTAGTAGAAACTTATTAGCCCCTCCAATTAGAAAGTTAATTCCTCTTTCATTCCAGTATTTTGCCTGATCACCATCCGCAACAAGAGTACCTGGTATTTTTCCTGATTCAATAATTTTTGGAATCATTGATTCCATTGTGTTTTTAACTTTTTCATGAGTAACTTGGCCGTGAACTCCTAAAACTGATGACAAATCTCCTGGTCCTAAAAATACACTATCAACACCCTCGGTTGCTATGATGCTATCTTGGTTTTCTATACCTTCTAAAGTTTCAATTTGTACAGCAACAAATATTTCATCATTACTAGTTTTTACGTGATCAATTATGGGCGTAATTCCATATTTTCCTGTTCTAGAGGTGCTAAATAGCCCTCTTTTACCTACTGGAGGATATTTACAACTTTCTACTACTCTTTTTGCATCATCTGCATTATTTATTAAAGGAATTAAAACTCCTTGAACTCCCGCATCAAGATATCTCTGAATATTTTGTTGTAAATTTAGACCAGCTCTTACAATTGGGGTTATTCCGGTGAGTTCTGCAGCTCTAACCATATTTTCTGCTGTTTCGTAGTCTGTTACGCTGTGCTCACAATCTATTACTACATAATCCATTCCTAGCCATCCAAGCATTTCAACCGTTGACGGTGAAGGAGTACTTACAAATGCCCCAAGAACAACTTTATTGTCATTAAGTTTAGCTTTCATAGAATTTTTAATCATTAATTACTCCTTTTGAATTACAATTTAATTTAATAATATATTAAATATAAATTGTAATTATGAAAATGTATAAATTAAAAAATGATTATTGTGAGATTGTTACCAATGGTCCGTCATTAATTTCATTTAAGGTAAATAAAAATGATATTGATTATGAAATCTTAGGGTATAACTTAGAAAGTTTTGTTTCCTCTTTCATTATGGCGCCTTGGGTAAATAGAATAAAAGAGGGTATTTTTAATTCAAAAAAAGGCTCTGTAAATCTTTTAAATTCTCATCCGCTCTCATCTCAATTTAAGCACGCTATTCACGGTACAGTTTTATTTTCAAAATGGGAACTGATTAATGATGATAAAGATTCACTAGAACTAAAAACAAATCTTTTAGGTCCATGGCCTTTTAAGGGAAATGTAAAATCAAAAATTAGTATTGGAAAAAATTACATCAATCAAAAGCTCACAATTTTTAATGATGATAATGAAATTATGCCTTTTTCAATGGGTTGGCACCCTTGGTTTAAAAGAACTCTTTCTTCTGGGCAATTAGAAATAAAATTTGATTCACAATATAAATGGGAAATATTTGATGAATTGCCAACGTCTAAAAAAATTAAATCAGTAGAAATAGAAAAATTTAAAAATGGTTACTCCCCAGCTCCGGAAACACTAGATGATTGTTACAGAATAAATGACGGATCAAATGTTATATTAAAATGGCCAGAATTAATTTTGGACATAAAGTCTTCAAATGAATGTGGGCATCTAGTTGTGTATACGCCTCCTGAACCCAATTCTAATCTTATATGCGTAGAGCCGCAGTCAGCTACTATTAATTCATTTCAGTTAGAACAAGAATCTATTTCAGATACAGGAATTTTATATGTTGAACCTAAAAAAGAGTATTCAATATCAACAGAATGGTCTTGGAAGTAATGAGAATATTTAGGTTTTTAAATATAATAAGAATTTTCAGAAACTCTATAAAATATTTATATAATCCTGAAATTCCTTTTAGATATAAATTGATACCGGCTATAGCTTTTTTTTATTTTATTATTCCAATAGATTTGCTTCCTGAATTAAGGATCTTGGGTATCGGGCTTATAGATGACCTATTTGTTGTGTATTCTTTACTTTATTGGTTTGATTCATTATGTAAAAAATATATAGATAAAAAAGAATATATTGATACGGAATATGAAATTAAGGATGAAGAAGAGGAAACTTAATTGCTCCCTCTTCTTAAAATTAGCTAAGTTTTACGCGTTGAAAGTTAAGTAATATTCCCACGGATGAGGTCGAGTCCTAACTTGGTCAACTTCAGTTTCTCTTTTATATGAAATCCAAGCTTCGATTAAGTCACTTGTAAACACATCACCTTTGAGTAAAAACTCATGATCATCTTGAAGTGCATTCAAAGCATTTTCAATACTGTTAGGAACCTGTTTTAATTTAGCTTGTTCTTCATCAGGCAAACTAAATAAATCTTCATCCAATACATCACCAGGATCAATTTCATTTTCTATTCCATCTAGGCCAGCCATTAACATTGCTGGGAATGCTAAGTATGGATTACAAGTTGGATCTGCTGATCTAAACTCAACTCTTTTAGCTGCTTTATTTTCAGGATCATACATAGGAACCCTGAAAGCCGCAGTTCTGTTTCTGGCAGATAAACCTAATATTGTAGGAGCTTCAAATCCGGGAACTAATCTTTTGTAACTGTTCGATGTTGGTGCGCATAACCCCATTAGTGCTTGACCGTGTTTAATTAAGCCACCAATG
>Ga0209036_1001204_pt1 | contig 11049 bp, 9 predicted proteins | sample MarorgKNORR_S2LV_3_FD_188222 | JGI IMG/M metagenome (GOLD analysis project Ga0209036, IMG submission 188222) | Marine microbial communities from the Southern Atlantic Ocean, analyzing organic carbon cycling - DCM_A/KNORR_S2/LV (SPAdes) (version 2) | ecosystem: Environmental > Aquatic > Marine >... | reverse complement strand
TTATAAGATTGTTTGCAAAACAACGTTCTCGGCAAATATAGCCTACCGTACCAGATGGTGCAGAAAATCTAGCCCGATTTGTTTTATTAGGCGTTAATGCTATTGATCCCATCATGCCAACAATTTTTGCTTCACCAACCATTGGATGGTCCGCTAAAGTTGTCCATTTTTTCGCTAAGTATGGTGCCGTTTCATTGCGAACGCGATCAATAATTCCTTCAGATTCGATGATATTTAAATTTGCTAAAGCAACTGCAGCCGCAACCGGATGACTTGAGTAAGTGTAACCATGGTTAAACTCATCTTTTCCAATTACATCAGCTATTTTTTTTGTAACAATCGAACCACCAATCGGCTGATAGCCAGAGCTCAGGCCTTTAGCTATTGTCATAATATCTGGCCTGATATTCATTGTTTGTGAGCCGAACCAATTACCAGTTCTTCCAAAACCGCAAATGACTTCATCAGCAATTAAAATTATCTCGTACTTATCGCAAATTCTCTGAATTTCCGGCCAGTATGTATCTGGTGGAACTATAACCCCACCCGCACCTTGTACAGGCTCTGCTATAAAGGCTGCTACTCTATTTTCACCTAGTTCAATTATTGCTTCTTCAAGTTCTCTCGCTCTAGCCAAGCCAAATTCCTCTGGATTAAGTTCACCACCTTCAGCCCACCAATCGGGTTGATTAATATGGTGCACATCGGGAATAGGCAAACCGCCCTGTTTATGCATCGCACTCATACCGCCTAAAGAAGCCCCACCCAGAGTAGAACCGTGATATGCATTTTTTCTACTGATTATTATATTTTTTTCTGAATAACCCAATGAGGCCCAGTATTGCCTCACAATGCGAATATTAGTATCGTTTGCTTCAGACCCTGACCCAGCATAAAATACATGATTGAGATCCCTTGGCGCTAATTGCGCAAGTTTTTCTGAAAGATCAATCGCAGGAATATGCGTAGTCTGAAAAAAAGTGTTATAATAGGGCAATTCTCTCATTTGCCGTTCTGCAGCCTGAGCCAATTCTTCTCGGCCATAACCGATATTTACACACCATAAACCAGCCATAGCATCCAAAATTTGTTCACCATTACTATCGAAAACATAAACCCCCTGCGCAGAGGTAATTATTTTTGACCCTTTTTTAGCCAAATCATCCTGAGCTGAAAATGGGTGTAAATGATGCGCCGCATCACGCTTTTGTAATTCCTCAGTAGGAAAATGGTTTCTTATATTCATTTACTGGAGCCTCACTAAAAACACTCTGCTTGAGCATTAAAAAGAATAGGAGTTATTGTTTTCATCGTCAACGACTAGAATTTTACAAATCGAACGACTTCAAAAAGACTAATATCTCAAGGGAACTATAACTACGATAATATCCAATTATCCCTTGGAAAATGGCACGTATAACCCCTAGGATATCTTTGTAGATAATCCTGATGCTCTGGCTCAGCTTCCCAAAAATCAATAGCCTTTGAAACCTTGGTAACTATTTTTCCCGGCCAACGCCCACTTTCATTAATCTCAGATATTATTTGATGGGCATCATTTTCTTGTTCATTGCTTAAAGTAAATATTTCTGACCTGTAGGAATCGCCGATATCATTCCCCTGGCGATCTAACGTAGTAGGGTCATGAATTTTAAAAAAGAACTCTAAAAGATCTCTGTATGAGGTAAGATCATTGTCATACTCAATTTCTATAGCTTCTGCATGCCCAGTTGTTTTTGTACAAACCATTCGATAGGTAGGATTACTTACATGGCCACCAGTATATCCGACGCGAGTACGCAGCACACCAGGGCGAACGCGAATTAATTCTTCCATGCCCCAAAAACATCCACCAGCAAAAATTGCTTTAGCCATATTATACCCCTATTTTACTAATGTATTCAGCATAGCCCTCTGCTTCCATCTCATCGACCGGAATAAAACGAAGGCTAGCAGAATTTATACAATAACGTAAACCGCCTCTATCCCGTGGCCCGTCAGGGAAGACATGTCCGAGGTGACTATCTGCAAATTTTGATCTCACCTCAGTGCGCGACATTCCATGGCTACTGTCTTGTAACTCGGTAACATGTGACGAGATTAATGGTTTAGTGAAACTAGGCCAACCACAGCCAGATTCAAACTTATCATCAGATGAAAATAAGGGCTCTCCCGAAACGATATCTACGTAAATACCCATCTCTTTATTATTCAGATATTTTCCAGTACCCGGTCGCTCTGTACCGTTTTCTTGGGTAACCCAGTGCTCTATCTCATTTAATTGGTCAACCCGCGTTGAGTCTTTAAAGTATTTTGACACAACATCTACTCCTGCTTTCTCTTCAATCCAACTAAGATATAGACCGTTAAAATCTTATTCAAACAAGTAGGTGCGAAATCTCACTAACTTTTAGTTTTAGTACCTACAAATTCTTCTTTTCTATAACCTTGAAGATAAAGCAAAGAAGTCAAATCACAGTGGTTAATAACAATATCGCATTTTTCAGCTACAATTGGTTTAGGATGCATTGCTACGCCCATTCCGGCTATCTCTAACATTCCCAAGTCATTAGCCCCATCTCCAACTGCCAATACATCCTTTTGTGAGAGACCTCTATCTTTTACCAAGCTCTTTAATCGGTTTACTTTTTCATTTTTTCCTAAAATTGGATCGATTACCTGACCTGTAAAGATCCCATTTTCTTCGTGTAGTATGTTTGCGTGCTGCTCATCAAAACCCAAAATTTCTCCAACAGGAACTGAGAAAGCGGTAAAACCACCCGAAACTAAGGCTGTATATGCACCGTTCGCCTTCATCGTATTAACCAAAGTTTTCCCACCCGGGCGTAAGGTAATTCTCTGCTCCAACACTTCTTCGACAACTGTATTAGGGCATTCCGCCAATAAGGCTACTCGCTCTTTCAAAGCATCTTGGAACCCTAACTCTCCATTCATGGCACGCATTGTTATTTTTTTTACTTCACTTCCAACTCCATACATATCTGCAAGTTCATCAATACACTCTTGCTCTATCATAGTGCTATCCATGTCAGCTAAAAGTAGCGACTTGAAATGAGTTTCTTTCTTCTGGACCACCATATCTATTTTCAATAGCTGCAAATGCGACCATATTTTTAGATGCGCGTTGCTCTTTTTCTCTATGTTGAAACATATCGCTTCATGATTGCCGAGCCATAAGAGATCCTGGCCATCCATGGACGAATAAACTGAGTTAGCCAAGTGCTGAGTGAGAGCCCCTTTTTCATCAGAGCATAGAAGCATAACATGATACATTTGATATTTTCACTTACATTTTATCCGAATGTGAACACGATATAACCTTTAATTCTGACTTGTGAAAGTCTTTCAAAATCTATAAGGATTTTGGTGGGACACCCCTCCCCAACGAGGGGCATATATCTGTAAGGGTAAAATAAATGAATAAACAAAAACCGGTTGCGCGGCCGGATAACGCGTATTTTTCTTCTGGGCCATGCGCCAAATATCCTACATTTTCCACGGATAACCTACGCACAGCTGCGATAGGCAGATCACATCGAGCTAATGTGGGAAAACGCAAACTTAAAGAACTAATAGACAATATAAAAGAAATCTTAGAAATTCCCACCGATTATAAAGTGGGGATTGTCCCAGCGTCAGATACTGGAGCCGTGGAAATGGCGATGTGGTCTTTGCTAGGTGCCCGAAAAACTACAATGGTAGCTTGGGAAAGCTTTGGAAAAGACTGGATTAATGATGTTGTAAATGAGTTAAAGATTAAACCTAAGATTATAACCGCTGACTATGGTCACATCGTTGACATGTCTTCAATCGATTATGACAACGACGTGGTGTTTACATGGAATGGCACAACTTCTGGTGTTTGTATGCAGAGCGGAGAGGATATACCAGTTGAACGGAAAGGTCTGACAATATGTGATGCAACATCAGCCGCCTTTGCCGTCAGATTACCATTCGAAAAGTTAGATGTAACAACATTTAGCTGGCAAAAAGTGATGGGTGGAGAGGCAGCGCATGGTGTCATAATTTTATCTCCAAAGGCGATTGAGCGCTTAGAAAATCATAAAGTTAATTGGCCAGTGCCAAAAATATTCAGAATGACCAAAAACAATAAATTAATCCAAGGTATTTTCGAGGGTGCTACAATTAATACACCGTCAATGTTGGCAGTTGAAGATTTCTTATATGCCTTGAAATGGGCTAGAGAGATAGGCGGCTTAGACAAACTGATTGCCCGAGCAGAAGCTAACGCAAAAACAGTTTGGTCTTTCTGCGATCAACGAGATTGGATCGATAATCTTGCTGTTGACCCCAATACCCGTTCAGTAACATCCGTTTGTCTACAATTTACAGATCCAAATATTAGTGATGGAGTCGCATTTTCAAAAGCTATTTCTAAGCGCTTAGAAAATGAAAAGGTCGCTTTTGATATTGCCGCTTACAGGGATGCACCACCTGGTCTACGAATATGGTGTGGTGGAACCGTCAATAAAATTGATTTGGAACTGATGCTACCATGGCTTGAATGGGCGTATCATGAGGAATTAACGAGGCATGTTTAGGACACCCGCCCTGTAATTGGCCTTTAAACGTATTTTTTATTTTATTAATTAAGGAGTTCAATATGGTACCCAAGGTACTCGTTTCGGATAAGTTATCTGAGACTGCTATAAAAATATTTGAGAACAAAGGTATTGAAGTTGATTTCATGCCTGAAGTTGGCAAAGACAAAGAAAAACTTGCTAAAATAATAGGTAACTATGATGGCTTGGCCATAAGGTCAGCAACTAGGGTCACACCTACAATTCTTAGAAATGCAAACAAACTAAAAGTAATCGGACGAGCTGGCATTGGAACAGACAATATAGATAAGGAAGAAGCATCCAAAAAGGGTATTATTGTGATGAATACACCCTTTGGCAACATGATAACTACTGCCGAGCATGCAATCGCTATGATGTTTGCAGTAGCCCGTCAAATACCTGAGGCATCAATGTCGACACATCAGGGAAAGTGGGAAAAATCAAAGTTTATGGGTGTAGAGCTGACCAGAAAAACGCTAGGTGTTATTGGAGCCGGTAATATTGGCGGAATTGTTTGTGAGAGAGCTCGTGCCCTGCAAATGAAAGTACTAGCATATGATCCCTTCCTTAGCGAAGAAAAAGCAGAGAGTATGGGTATAGATAAGGTTGAACTTAATGAACTGTTAGAAAAGTCAGATTTCATAACTCTCCACGTTCCTTTTACTGACGCCACAAAAAATATTTTAAGTTGTGAGAATTTGAAAAAAACTAAAAAAGGCGTTAGAATAATTAATTGTGCAAGAGGTGGTTTAGTTGATGAGAATGCTCTGGCTGATCTGATACAATCGGGACACATAGCCGGAGCCGCTTTCGATGTATTCTCAGATGAGCCAGCTAAAGAAAACCCATTATTCCAAATTCCAAATGTTGTTTGCACCCCTCATCTTGGTGCCGCGACGAGCGAAGCACAAGAAAATGTTGCAATTCAGGTAGCTGAGCAAATGGCTAACTACCTAAATGATGGTGCCGTAGAAAACGCCTTAAATATGCCTTCAATGACTGCGGAAGAGGCCAAAATAATGCGCCCCTGGGTTAACTTAGCCGGGCACCTTGGAAGTTTTATTGGACAGATGACTGACGAACCTCTTGAAGCCATAAATATTTTATACGATGGCACGGTATCAAAAATGAATTTAGCGGCCCTAAACTGTTCAGTCATCGCTGGAATCATGAAAAAGGTAAATCCAGATGTAAACATGGTGTCGGCTCCAGTGATTGCAAAAGAGCGAGGCATCCAAATTTCTACAACAAACCAAGACAAATCTGGAGTTTTTGATGGCTATATAAAAGTAACAGCTGCGACCAAAACTAAAGAACGGTCGATTGGAGGCACAGTATTTAGTGACGGAAAACCAAGATTTATACAAATAAAAGGTATAAACTTAGATGCAGAAGTTGGAAAACATATGCTATATACCACCAACGAAGATGTTCCCGGAATAATAGGCCAACTAGGACAAATTCTCGGCTCAAACGATACGAATATTGCAAATTTTACATTAGGAAGAGCGGAAATTGGTGGTGAAGCCATAGCTTTACTTTATCTTGATGGACCAATAACTGCAGATGCAGTAAATCAATTAAAGGACACTGGTATGTTCAAACAGGTTAAGCCTTTGGCATTTGAAATAACTAAATAATTAATATGATAATTTGATATTTTCAAATGATCACAAAATATGAAAACGTTTTTAGATATTAGAGTTTAAATAATGTTTATAGTCGCTGCATTATATCATTTTACAAGATTTAAAAATCACCAAAAAATATGTGGCCCATTGCAGGATAAATGTAATTTATCTGGGGTTACTGGATCACTTTTACTGGCACCAGAAGGAATAAATGGCACAATCGCAGGCTCACGAAGCGGCATTGATAATGTAATAGAATATATAAAAAGTTTACCAGGTTGCAGAGGTATTGAGCATAAAGAAAGTATCGCTTCTTTACCACCATTTCCAAGAATGAAAGTAAAAATTAAAAAAGAGATTGTAACTATGGGACAGCCTGATGTGAACCCAGCAGAAAAAGTGGGAAAATATGTTGAACCCAAAGATTGGGATTCTTTGATAAATTCTCCCGATGTCGTGCTTATTGATACAAGAAATGATTATGAGGTAGGCATTGGAACCTTCAAAGGTGCGGTAAACCCCAATACAAAAAGTTTCAGCGAATTTCCAGAATGGTGGGAGAAAAATAAAGATAAATTTCACAATAAAAAAATTGCTATGTTCTGCACTGGTGGGATTAGATGTGAGAAATCAACGAACTACCTCTTGGGAAAAGGAGTAAAAAAAGTACACCATTTGAAAGGTGGCATTCTTAAATATTTAGAAGAAATCCCTGAAGAACGGAGTAGCTGGGAGGGTGATTGCTTTGTATTCGATGCAAGGGTTTCAGTTGGGCATGAGCTAAATGAGGGTCCGCATCAGTTGTGCTATGCGTGTCGTCACCCTATCCTTCCAAAGGATCAAAATCACACGAAATATGAGCATGGTGTTTCTTGCCACCAATGCTTTGATAAAACCTCTGATTACGATAAAGGCCGTTTTCGAGAGAGACAAAAACAAATAAAGCTCGCACGTGATCGAGGAGAAAAGCACATGGTTGGGTATGATGGGAATTAAATTTACTTAGATATTCTGGGGCGTCCAGATGCTTCAACAGTAACAAGCGCCTCGACAAAAATTTGACGTGCTTCTGCCTTTGCTTTTTTAATATCTCTGAATACATTGGTGACAATATCAGCCGCACCAGAGGCACGGGCCTGATCAACTGCTTGGTCCAACAGAAAATTTTCTAAACAGGTTAGTGCATTTTTCTCATTTAAAAAATCCTTTGGCCCATCGGGCAAATGTACTCGAAATTGACCTTCATTAGGAGCAGTTACAGACCCCTGAACTCTCATAGTAATACGCCCTACTACTGCGCCAATAGCATTCGCAACATCGCCATGCTCAGGAAGAATCAGATCACACTTCAAAAGATCGCCGACTGCAGGATAATATGAAGAAGCGGAAGCACCCAAACCTACTACGGGCAAGTTTAAACCAGTATCAATTTTAACAATATTCTTATGACCAGTGAGCCCTTCAAACATTAGTATATTATTTGCCAACTCTTCTGCTGGCTGATCAAATTTATCTTCTTCACGAAATGCACTTTCTAATAAAAATGAAGCTGTTTGCCGATGTAATTGAGTAATGATCATTCTTGATAAATCTTCGGCAGTTTTTCCCAACAAATCACCAGAACCCTTACGCCTACGGCCAAAAAGCGTAATAGCTTTTTCTGCGGCTTCTGAATCCCAAGAAGCCATAATTTTTAACACATGACTGGCATCAGAAGGTGTTACACCTGAAACTTGTACCATACCTCGGGATACTAGTCGCTCTAAAGACTTAATCTCAATCCTAGTCTGAATAACCGCTCTAAGTGCCTTTGCGTTTCTCTCAATTCGTGAAAGCACTTTCATATCCCTAGAGGTCAAACTATGCTCAACAGGCTCTGAAATTAGACGAACAAATTTACCATCATACTCGCCTGGAGCCGTATTTCTCAATTGTTCATCCAAAATTTCGTGGATATGTGGTTCTTGATAAGCGAGTAAGGAAATAGGCACCAACCTTTTGGGACCCAACTGTAAGCCCCCCATTAGTCCTTCAGATAGAAAATGTACTTGACTATCACCGCCCAGTCCCGTTGTACGCATTGCCACAGCCTCTACCATTGTGCGAAAATTACCAACGCGAGCTCCAGCGGCATCAAGCGCGGGACGCCCATCTTTTAGCAATGCAACATCGGTTGTAGTCCCACCTATATCAGAGACGAACCCCAGATTTAGATTAGTCATCCATTTTGCACCCACTATAGAAGCAGCTGGTCCACTCAAAATGGTCTCGATAGGCTTTTCTCGGGCCTCGTTTGAGGAGATGAGTGCGCCATCACCACGTACAACCATTAAAGGAGCATTAATTTTAAGATTAAAAAGGGTAGCCTCACAACGTCCTATTAATTCATCAATTATCCCTATAAGTCTTGCATTAAGAACAGCGGTAAGAGCCCTTCGTGGTCCATTAAGTTTCGCAGACAATTGATGAGAGGCTGTTACAGGCTTATCAGTTAAGCTCTTTATTAATTCCATAATTTGAAGCTCATGCGCAGCATTACGGGTAGCAAATTGGCTCGCTATGGCAAAAGCTGATATACCGTCAAGATTCAAAACCCAATCTCTTATTTCTCCAACATTAATTTGGCATGTTTCCTCACCGGCATGATTATGACCACCTTTTGATTGTAAAACTGGATCACCTCTCAGTGCATCATGAATACTATGCTTTGCTAGGTCACCATCTCGAAACCCAACAAATATTAAGGCAACTCTTCCACCTTGATCTTCAACGAGTGCATTTGTCGCCAAAGTGGTTGAAAGCGATACAAGAGAAATATCTTCTGTTTTTATTGACGACTTATTGATTACATTTCGTACAGCTTCGGATATGCCCAAAGCTAAGTCTTGACGGGTAGTAAGTGCCTTTGAACTAGCTATAACTTTTGTTTCATTTTGTAAAATAACAGCATCCGTGTAAGTGCCGCCAGTATCAACCCCTAAGAAAAATGTCACTTCAGGCTCCTAGAACTTAACCTTCAGATTTAAACCAAAAAACTTCCAGTGCATTAATTTTCACCTGTTCATACTAACTGGGTAAGCGCCCATGTGGCAGCGTCTCTTACCGCTAAATCTGGATCTTTAATTAGAGGCTGTACAACTTTTTTAAATTTCTGTTCTTTTGAATTACCAATCGCATACAAAACATTTCTTACAAATCTATTGCGACCAATACGTTTTATTGGGCTGCCTGAAAATTTATCTCTAAACGCTTTGTCATCTAAGGTTACAAGCTCAGTCAAGTCTGGCATTTTTAGTTCCTCTCGTGCGAAAAGTTTTGTCTCATTACCGGCTTTTGCAAATTTATTCCAAGGACAGACAGCCAAACAGTCATCACAACCATATATTCGATTTCCAATTTTTGATCTTAACTCGATTTCAATTGGACCACGATGTTCTATCGTCAGGTAAGAAATGCAACGTCTAGCATCCATTTGATAAGGTTTGGGGAAAGCTTCAGTAGGACAAATATCAATACATGACTGACATGAGCCACAATGGTCCTGCTCAGGACGATCGGGAGTAATTTCTAAAGTCGTAAAAATAGAACCAATAAAAAACCAGTTTCCTAGATCACGACTTACCAGATTTGTGTGCTTTCCTTGCCAACCTAACCCAGCTGCCTGTCCCAACGGTTTTTCCGGTACGGGCGCAGTATCAACGAAAACCTTCACCTGTCCACCCGCCTCATTAATTAACCACCGCGCAAGCGACTTTAATTTTTTTTTAATGACTACATGATAATCTTTATTTTGCGCATAAACAGATATTGCAGCTTTATCGGGGTGTTTGAGTACCTCCATGGGATTGTGAATTGGCTTATAACTTTGAGCAAGCATTATGACAGTTTTAGCCTCAGGCCATAGAGTTTTCGGGTCTTCACGCCACTCAATTTTCTCTGAAAGCCAAGTCATTTGACCTTGATAGTTTAGCCGTAAAAATTCTCGGAAAGGCTCAGAAATAGACGGGACTTCAGATATGCTGCAAGCCTTTGTTAAATCGAAACCTAGCTCCTTCGCACGGCCTAACAATTTTGATTTTAAATCTGTCACAGCTTTTCCAATGAGTTAAAAATCTAAATCATTATAATGCAGCGGCGGTGGGAAGCCTGAAACTTGGTCAACCAGTAAATTGCGAAAAGCTGGTCTTGATTTTATCTTCGCATACCAATCTTTCACGGCATTAGATCTACTCCAATCTATGTCACTTAAATAATCAAGGGTGGAAAAATGAGCCGCAGCAGCAAAATCTGCAAGGGTCATAACTTCTCCCGCCAGCCAACGTCTATGCTCTAACAGCCAAGCCATGTAATCGATATGATACTTAATATTTTTTGAACCCTCTTTTATATTTTTACTATCGGGAAAACCCTGTCCCATTATTTTTTTATTTACCCGCTCATAAAGGAGTTTAGATGTTACTTCATTATGAAATTTATCATCAAACCATGAGACCAATCTGCGAGCCTCAAATCTTTCTTTAGGATTATCTGGCAACAAAGCTTTGTCAGGATATTCTTCTTCTAAATACTCGCATATTGCAGTACTTTCAGAAAGTATTTCATCACCAACTTTCAATACAGGTAATTTACCAGCAGGATTTCTTCTCAAAAATTCTGCGGACTTGTCCCAATAACGCTCCTCAACAAGCTCAACCTCAATCTTTTTCTCCGCAAGACTTAATCGAACTTTTCTACAAAATGGTGATAGCGGAACGTGATATAGTCGGAACATTTAAACCCTTTGCGATATAACAAATTTTAAAACTAATATTCAC
>Ga0209036_1001203_pt1 | contig 11052 bp, 10 predicted proteins | sample MarorgKNORR_S2LV_3_FD_188222 | JGI IMG/M metagenome (GOLD analysis project Ga0209036, IMG submission 188222) | Marine microbial communities from the Southern Atlantic Ocean, analyzing organic carbon cycling - DCM_A/KNORR_S2/LV (SPAdes) (version 2) | ecosystem: Environmental > Aquatic > Marine >... | reverse complement strand
GATCAGGTCTAAAGTTCCCCATGAGGTTGCTCTTTTCGCCATTAACGGAGCATTGGCCCGGCCTCTTGCGTTTAATGGTCGATCGATATCATTAAGATCTTCTTCGCTAGTTAGTTCAGGTCTCCACCACCTACAACCTCTATGCATGTTTTCAACCATTTTAATATTAGGGTTCCAACCAACACCTTCAACGTTTACTAATTCGTTAAGTATCTTAATAAAATGTCTTTTAGGGTTACCCGCATCTCCCATAGAGGCTACCATATATTCATCTCTGTTAGGAACAAGGCCACAACGTTGTGTCATTGCACTATAAAATAAACCTAAACTATGTGGATACCCTTGACTATGTATTTTTGTGAGTTTGTTCATTTCTAGTTTGTTATTAGCCTGATCGGTCTATTATTGGCCGTAGAGAAATACTTTCAGTATTTCACTATATAGTCAACAAATAAAAAATATCACAGTAATTAAATCCTTTATATTGTTTTTATTATGATTAGGTTAATGGCCCGCATCTCTTATGAATTCTTTCTTGAGTCGCATTGTTGGGTTCACCAAGACTTCCTCGCGTGTTCCGTACGATGTCCTTTTGCGTTTTGTTCGCTTGGCCAAGTTTGGTCGGGGCGGAGCATTGGGCGTTTTTGCCTCCTAGAATATTGGAGCCCCCGGTGGTGCGGGATTCGACTTTGGTGCGGAATGGGATCGACCGGTTCGTCCTGGCGCGGATGGAGTCGGAGGGGATTGCGCCGTCTCCGGAGGCTTCCCGTTCGACTCTCGTGCGTCGGTTGTCATTGGACTTGACCGGGCTGCCTCCGACCCCAGATCAGGCGCTTGGCTTTGTGAACGACGATTCGCCGGAGGGCTATTCGCGCTTGGTTGAGCGGCTGCTCGCCTCGCCTCATTTCGGGGAGCGCAAGGCGCAGGATTGGTTTGATCTCGCGCGGTTCGCCGACACGTCCGGTTATGCGGCAGACCGCACGCGCAACGTCTGGCCATACCGCGACTGGGTGATTGCCGCGTTCAACGAGAACATGCCGTTCGACCGGTTTTCGATTGATCAACTCGCCGGCGATCTCCTGCCGGGCGCAACGCCGGAGCAGCGGGTGGCCAGTGCGTTCCACCGGCACGCTATGCAGGCCAAGGGCAACAACCCGCGCAAGGAGGAGTTTCGCATCAAGGGCATTGTCGACCGGCTCGAGGCCACCGGGCGGACGTGGCTTGGCTTGACGCTGGAGTGTGCGGAGTGCCACGATCACAAGCACGACCCCATCAGCCAGCGCGAGTACTACGAGCTGTTTGCCATCTTCAACAACGTGCCGCATCTCGGCACCGGCTACGGCGTGCACGGCCCGCTGATGAAGTACACGCCCCAGGCCGTTGGCTTGGCCAAGGCTGCTCCCACGATCGAGGTGCCGGTGATGGATGAGCTGCCGCAGCAACGAGAGACGCATCTGCTGGTTCGCGGCGATTTCAAAAACAAGGGTGAACGGGTGACTGCCGGGACACCGAAGATTTTACCGCCGCTCAAGGCGAAGGGCAGCGAACCACCGAACCGGCTCGACTTTGCGCGGTGGCTATTTTCGGCTGACCAACCGCTGACCGCGAGGGTGGCGGTGAACCGGATCTGGCGGCACCACTTTGGAGAGGGGCTGGTTCGGACGGTGGCTGATTTTGGGCGTTACGGTGACCGGCCGTCGCACCCGGGGCTGCTCGACTGGCTGGCGGTGCGATTTGTCGAGAGCGGCTGGGATGTGAAGGCGATGCACCGGTTGATCGTGAGTTCCGCGACCTATCGGCAGGCTTCGCGGCGGCCGGATGCTGAATTGGTCGATCCGCAAAACCGTCTGCTCGCGTGGTTCCCTCGAGTTCGACTGCCGGCCGAGCAGATTCGGGACGGTGCACTGGCAGCGGCGGATCAGCTGTCCACGCGCATCGGTGGGCCAAGTGTATTTCCCGTGCAGCCCGCCGGTTTGTACGAGGAGCGGGGGCAGGACCTGCCGGGCAACTCAAATTTCAAGTGGGTGGACTCGACTGGCGAGGGCAGGTTTCGGCGATCGGTTTACACCTACTGGAAACGCATGATGCTGCACCCGGTGATGGCGACGTTCGACGCACCGACGCGGCAGGTCTGCGTGGCCAGGCGCGCGGTGACGAACACGCCGCAGCAGGCTTTGGTCGGGCTCAACGAGCCGGGGATGCACGCCGCCGCGCAGGACTTGGCCAAGCGCTTGGCCAAGCGTGGGAGCGACGCTGCCAAAGTGGAGCAGGCGTTTTGGATCTGTTTTTCCAGACCACCCGATGCGCTGGAGCGGGCCAAGTGTCTGGATTTCATCAAGCAACAGCGCTTGGCCAAGCACGAGGAGTGGACGGCACTGGCTGCGGTGCTGCTCAATCTCGACGAAAGGTTGACCCGCGAATGAATGCGCCCAACGGACAGGCTGAATTTTTGGCAGACCAGACACGCCGTGCGTTCTTTGGCCGGGCCGCTGGCGGATTCGGTGCCCTTGCGCTGGGTTGCCTGCTGCGCGAGCAGGGTGTGGCCCGGCCAGCGCGGCCCCACTTTGCACCGCGAGCCAAGCGGGTGATCAGCCTGTTCATGTCAGGCGGCCCGTCACACGTGGACACGTTTGACCCCAAGCCACTGCTCACCAAACTCGACGGCCAGCCGATGCCGGCGGACATCATCAGGAATCACGAGTTCGCGATGATCAAAACCAGGGAGCCGAAGGTGAAGGGATCACCGTGGAAGTTTCGGCCGCACGGCCAAAGCGGCATCGAGATTTCGGAGCTGTTTCCACACGTGGCCGGCGTGGCGGACGAGTTGGCCATCGTGCGTTCGCTGTACTCCGACACGTTCAACCACGACCCGGCGGTGACGTTTATGAACACCGGCAACGTGCGTTTCGGTTGGCCATCGCTGGGCGCTTGGGCGTCGTACGGGCTGGGCACTGAGAACAGCGATCTGCCGGCGTACATCGTGCTCGCCTCCGGCAGGAATATTCAGCCGCTGCTCGATAGCTATTGGGGTGCTGGATTTTTGCCACCGGAACATCAGGGCGTGCCGCTGCGGACTCAGGGCGACCCGGTGCTGTATCTCAAGAATCCGGACGGGGTCAGCCGCGAGGCCCGCCGCGACCAGATCAATCTGCTGGGCGCGCTGAACCGTCGACGGCACGAGTTGGTGAACGATCCGGCAATCCTCGCCCGCATCAAGCAATACGAGCTGGCGTATCGGATGCAAACCGCCGTGCCGGAACTGGCGGACATCGCGGCTGAGCCGCCGGCGATACGCGAAGCCTATGGGGCTGAGCCGGGCAAGGTGTCCTTCGCCAACAACTGCCTACTGGCGCGGAGGTTGAGCGAGAGCGGCGTGAGGTTTGTGCAACTTTACGAGAAGGGCTGGGATTCGCACGGCGAGATCGCCAAGCAACACACCGAGCGCTGCCGCGCGGTGGACCGCCCAATCGCGGCGCTGATCGCCGACCTGAAACAACGCGGCCTGCTCGACGAGACACTGGTGATCTGGGGCGGCGAGTTTGGCCGAACGCCAATGGCGCAGGGCTCCGGCTCCGGATACGGTCGCGACCACCACCCGCACGGCTTCACCGTCTGGATGGCCGGCGGCGGCATCCGGCCGGGCATCGTTCACGGTGCGACCGATGACTTTGGCTATTTTGCAGAGCGGGACAAGGTGCACGTCCACGATATCAACGCCACCATCCTGCACTGCCTCGGCATGGACCATGAACGGTTCACCCACCGGCATCAGGGGCGCGACTTCCGCCTGACCGACGTCCACGGAAAAGTCGTGCACAACCTTTTGGCGTGAACGTTATCAGAGTTGACCAAAACGGTGCTGGGTGCGGATGATTCCTCGCCGATGAGTTCGAACATTTTTCGCGGGTGCATTCCTGCCCTGATGACGCCCTGCGATGAGGACGGCACACCCGATTTTGATTCACTGGTGGCCACGGCCAAGCGTCTGGTTGAGACTGGAATGCGCGGGGTGGTGTACTGCGGTTCGATGGGCGACTGGCCGTTGCTGACGGACGAACAAAGGCAGGAGGGCGTGAGCCGCTTGGCCAAGGCCGGGGTGCCGGTGGTGGTTGGTACCGGGGCTCAGAGTCCTAGGCAGGCGGTCGGCCACGCGGCGCATGCACGTGAGGTTGGTGCGGCCGGGTTGATGGTGATTCCGCGCGTGCTTTCCCGTGGTATTTCGCCGGCGGCGCAGCGTGCCCACTTCGCCGATATTCTCAGTGCGGCCGGGGAGTTGCCGGCGGTCATTTACAACAGTCCCTATTACGGATTCGAGACCAAGGCAGACCTGTTTTTTGACCTGAACCGCGAGTACCCGAACCTGATCGGCTTCAAGGAATTCGGAGGCGCCGCTTCCCTGACTTACGCTGCTGAAAACATCACCAACCGGGACTCGAGCTTGACGTTGATGGTGGGTGTGGACACGCAGGTGTTTCACGGCTACGTCCGCTGTGGTGCAGCCGGGGCGATCACCGGCGTGGGCAATGCGTTGCCCCTAGAGGTGCTGCGCCTGGTTGAACTTTGCGAAAAAGCGGCGGACGGCGATGCCGAGGCACGGCGCCTGGCCAGGGAACTCGATGACGCTCTATCAGTGCTGTCCAAGTTCGACGAAGGGCCAGACCTTGTCTTGTATTATAAGGAACTCATGGTGCTGGAGGGCCATGCCGAATTCACTCATCAACTGCATCCCTCCGACCGGCTCAGTGACAGCCAGCACGAGTACCTTCATGCCCAGTGGAAACAATTCAAAAACTGGTGGGCGAGTTGGGAAGGCAACCCGAAAAATATGAAGGAGAAAACCGAAGAAAATTAAGTTTAATTTGTTCAGATTGAAGAGGTTAAGAAATAAATTATTTTTCAGTGAGTTTTGGATCTAATAAGTAAATTCTGATGTAAATAAATGAGATCGTAGTAGATATTTATTAGATTAATGAAGATATGAAGTGAAAGGTACTTAAAGTATGTTAAAAAAAATAATATCTACCTTGTTTGGAGGTCAGGAAGATAACTCTGATTTATCTAATTCTGATAAGAGTACGAATAGGAAATTACATATTGGTGCAATTTCTAAAGACATCATAAATCCAACTGCAGATGAAATAGAAAAATCACTTACCTATCTCGCTAATTTGAAAGAAAAAGACGATCCTTATTGCATTTTTGAAGTTCCTAACAGTGGTCTAAATTTCATTCAGATTTTCATTAATGAAAATGATATTACACTGGAATATCAAAACACAGATGAAGTGCAATTATCTACTAAGGTTGCAGATATTCAAAAAATCATTGAAGTTTTTCAAGAATACAATAGAGGAAGTATTAATTGGATAAGTAGATTTAAATGGGAGGACGTTGATTTTTAAGTAACTAAGAATAAATCTTCGAAAAATCTTCTCTATTTAGTTTTTAGTAATAAGTAAGATCGTCGTAGATATTTCGAAGATTCGGAACCATAGAAATTAAGTTACCCACTGATACCAATTTAAAAACTGGTGGACTAGTTGGGACGGTAAGTGATCCCGCCGCTTAGCCAAGCGGCGGAAAATCGGGAGGCATATATTTCACGGGTTCACCAGCAACATATCTGCGTCCCCAAAAAACAGCTCACCGCTTACTTCCCAAGCGCTTGGCCAAGCGGGGTTAGCTGGCGATGACGACTTGGGTGTTGGTTTGCTTTAGTTGCCCGACGAGGTCGGCCGGGGCTTGGGCGTCGGTGACGATGGTGTCGATGGCGTCGAGTTCGCAGAGGGGGGAGACGGAGCGGCGGTTAAACTTGGTGTGGTCGAGGCAGAATATGATTCGCTGGGCGGACTGCAGCATCGCCCGCTGAATGTCGATGAGCAGTGCGTGGGAGTTGGTGATACCGTCCATCGTGATCCCGCCTCCGCTCATGATCGCGACGTCCGCATGCATCTTTGAGAGGGACTCCACGGCGAGTGGGCCGACCAGCACGCCGAGCCTCGGATAAATCATGCCTCCCGTCACCAACACCTCGACACTGTTGTCGGAGCCAAAGTGGTTCGCGACCGGCAGTGAGTTGGTAATAATGTGGGATGCCTTTCCGCCCAGATGCTTGGCCACGTGGTAAGCGGTGGTGCCGGCGTCGACGATCACGCCCTGGTTTGGCTGAACCAACTCCGCTGCTGCTTGGCCAATGGCGTCTTTTTCCGATAGTTGATGGGTGTCACGCGCGGTGAAGGCAAACTCGTCTGACTTGGGCGTGACCAAGCGGGCCCCACCGTGTGTCCGCCTAATGGTGCCTTTGGTTTCGAGCAGAGTGAGGTCTCGCCGGACGGTCGAAACCGACACGTCCACCTTCTCAGAAAGCTCTTCAAGCGAGGCAAATTCCACCTTTTGTAGGTGTTGTTCGATCAAAAACTGTCTTTCTTCTGCCTGCACGGGCGCAGAATGTGAAAACTTTTGGAAGTTTTTGCAAGTTTTTTGTTGACGAAATTCCAAATAGGTGTTTTTTTGCCTCTGACGAGCGACTCGATATGGCCGTTCAACCTAATCCAGTACATCGCGCCGTGGTGGAGCATTTGGTCCGCCAGGCAGTTTATCAGCGTATGGGCAAGCCGGTGCCAGCCACCGGTCAGGCGCCCAATCCGCTGGTTGTCAACGTCAGCGCGCGGCACTGTCACCTCACGCAGGAGGCGGTGGAGGCGCTGTTCGGCAAGGGGCATCAGCTTACGCCGATGAAGTGGCTTTATCAGGAGGGGCAGTTCGCCGCGAAGGAGACGGTGACATTGGTCGGGCCGCGCAGTCGGGTGATTTCCAATCTACGCATCCTTGGCCCGTGCCGGACGTTGAACCAGGTGGAGCTGGCCTACACGGACGCGATCGCGCTTGGCTTCGATATCCCGCTGCGACAGTCGGGCAAGATTGATGGCACACCGGGCGGTATGTTGATGGGCCCGGAGGGATTCTTTGAGATGCCGGACGGCATCATCCGCGCCGAGCGACACGTGCACATGCATCCGGAAGATGCAGCGCATTACGGCGTGTCGGCAGGGGACCGCATGAAGCTGAAGATCGGCGGGCCGTGCGCGGTTACGTTTGACGAGATGCTGGTGCGCGTGGACGAGAGTTTCAAACTGGAGGTGCACATCGACACCGACGAGGGCAACGCAGTGAACCTCAAGCCGGACACCCCGTGTGAGCTGGTCAAATAATTCAATTTTTTAAACCCAAATAAATAACATCATGAGTGAAGCACTAGGAATGATCGAGACCAAGGGATACGTTGGCAGCGTTGAAGCCAGCGATGCCATGGTCAAGGCAGCCAACGTGAGTCTGGTGAAAACCGTCCCGATCGGGGGCGGCTTCATCACCGTGTTGGCCAAGGGAGACGTGGGCAGCATCAAGGCCGCCGTGGACGCAGGCACCAACGCCGCGGCCCGGGTGGGCGAGCTGGTCAGCTCGCATGTAATTGCGCGCCCACACGAGGACCTGCTGAAGGCGTTTAACAACCCGGCAGGCAAGGCGAACAAGTAAACCCGAAACGAGAAAAATATCATGGCTGAACAAGCAATTGGAATGATCGAGTGCAAGGGCTTCTGCGCGTTGATGGAAGCCAGCGACGCCGCGCTGAAGTCGGCGAGCGTGACGATGACCGGCTGGGACAAGGTCGGCAGCGGTTTGGTGACCGGTTTTTATCGTGGCGACGTGGCCGCGGTGAAGGCGGCCACGGATGCCGGTGCCGCCGCCGCCGCGGATGTTGGTGAAGTCATCAGCGTCCAGGTTATCCCGCGTCCGCACGAGGATCTCAAGGGACTCGGCGAGTGGCTGGCATAAGCCGCTTGGCCAAGCGGCTGGCCTGACCAACGTGAAAATTCTTATCGCCAACCTTGGGTCGACCTCGATGAAGTACCGCCTTTTTGATTTTGCAGGCGGCGACGGTGAGATGTTGGCCCGTGGTGGCATGGAGCGGGTGACCGACCATGCCGAGGCGATTGAGCAGGTGCTGACAGAGCTTAAAGAGGGTGGCTGGATCGCCTCCGAGGCGGATCTTGCGGCGGTGGGTTTCAAGACCATCATGGCCGAGGGCCGCACCGGTTGCCTCGAACTGACGACGGACGTGGTCGACTCGATGGAATTCTGCAACTTCGTCGCGCCGGCGCACAATCCGCCATACATCCGGGGCATTCGGTTGTTCGCGGAAAAGATGCCGGCAGTGCCGCTGGTGGGTCTGTTTGAGACCGCCTTTTACCAATGGGCGCCGGAGGCGTCGAACCGCTATGCCGTACCGATGAGCTGGCACGAGGCCGGGGTGCGACGTTGGGGATTCCACGGGGCGAGCCACAAGTTCATTGCGGAACGCTCTGCAGAACTGCTTGGCCGCGAAGACGTGGCCAACCGCGCCCGCAACCTGTACGTCGACAACGCCGGTTCGCCGGTGGACGGCCCGCCGCTTCGGGTGGTGTCGTGTCATCTCGGCGGCAGTTCGTCGATCACCGGTATTCTTAACGGCGCGGCGATCGGCAACAGCATGGGTCTGAGTCCGCAATCCGGTTTGCCGCACAACAACCGCGTGGGCGATCTCGACTCGATGGCCGTGCTGCACATGATGCGGCGTGACGGTCTCTCGATCGATGAGGTCGAAAACGCGTTGTGCAGCGAAGGCGGTCTGAAGGGCCTGAGCGGGGGGCACAACGATATTCGCGACATCCAGTCTGCGGCCGACGCCGGGGATGCGGATGCACAACTCGCGCTCGATGTGTTCGTGCACTCGGCGCGGCATTGGATCGGCGCGTACTTCGCGCAACTCAACGGGCTCGATGCGCTCGTGTTCACCGCCGGCATCGGGGAAAACCGAACCGGTACCCGCGCGGCTATCTGCGCGAATCTGGAGCAGCTGGGAATCCGGCTGGACCCCGAAAAAAACGAGGCGACCCAGGCCGAGGAAGCGGTCATCAGCGCCGAGGATTCACCCGTGAAAGTGATCGTCATCCCGACCAACGAAGAGTTGGTGGTGGCCCGCGAGGTGAAGCGATTTTTGGATCACAACCGAAACTGATTTTTAACCAACAAAACAAACAAAACTGATATGTCTCAACAAGCCATAGGACTGATTGAAACACGGGGCCTCGTTGCCCTGGTGGAAGGAACCGACGCCATGCTGAAGGCGGCCAACGTGGAGTTGTCCGGCCCGGTGCAACAGGTGGGCAGTGCGCTCGTGAGCGCCTGCGTCACCGGAGATGTCGCTGCCGTGAAGGCCGCGACCGATGCCGGTGCCGAGGCGGTCAAGGCCATCGGCGGCGAAATCGTCAGCGTGCACGTCATCGCGCGTCCGCACGGGGACGTCGGCACCGTTCTGCCCAAATCCAAGAAATAAGGAGGCACAGGCATGTTCCTTGCCCGAGTAGAGGGATCGGTCGTCGCGACCAAGAAGGACGACGGACTGAGCGGCCGCAAGCTGCTGTTGGTTCGTCCCCAACTGGTGGACGAGAGCGATCCGGCCAAGTTTCGTCCCGGAAAAAACACCATCGTTGCGGTGGACTCCGTTGGAGCCGGGGAGGGGGAGTTGGTGATGTTCACTCAGGGCAGTTCCGCCCGGCTGGCGCCAAACATGAAGAGCGCCCCGGTGGATGCCGTGGTGGTGGGCATCGTGGACTCCGTCGATGCGCTTGGCCAAGTGATCTACGACGCCAAGACAGACGGTCAGGCCTAGACCCGTTTGGCCAAGCGTTTGGCCAAGCTCGTGAAACCTAAATTGAAAGATTCAACATGGCGAATGCAGTGAATGAAGCACTGATCCGCGACGTGATTCAGGACGTCCTCGGGCGGCTGGGTGGCGATGCTCCCGCCGCTCCGGCGGCCGGCGAAGACAAGGGCTCCTGCGGTTGCAGTGGCAAAAGCGGCGGCAAGGACTTTGGTGTGTTCCAAAATGCGAACGACGCCTGCGACGCGGCAGCCAAGGCGTTTCTCCAATTGCGCGAACAGGGCGTCGAGGCCCGGCGCAAAATCATCGAGATCGTCAAGGGCATGTGCGAGGACAACGCCGATGAATGGGGTCGCATCGAGCTTGAGGAATCCAAGATTGGTCGTCTCGACCACAAGATTGAGAAGCTGCACATCATCCGCGATGTGCCGGGAGTCGAGTGGCTCAGGCCGGACGGCCGCAGCGGCGACAACGGCATCACTCTTGAGGAGTACACCCCGTTCGGTGTGGTCGGCGCGGTGACCCCGTCAACGCACTCCATCCCGACTCTGGCCGGCAACATCGTCAACATCGTGGCGGCCGGCAACGCAGTGGTGTTTAACGCGCATCCAGCGGCCGCAAGCTGCGCCGCGATGTCCGTCCGCAAGTTTAACGAGGCAATCCACCGTGCCACCGGCATTGAGAACATCGCCTGCATCATCGAGCAGCCGACGTTCGATTCGTTCAAGGAAATGTGCGCCAACGAGAACGTGCGTTTGTTGTGCGTGACCGGTGGGCCGGGAGTGGTCGCCGCCGCGATGCAGACCGGCAAGCGCGCGATCTGCGCTGGGCCGGGGAACCCACCGGTGCTGGTCGACACCACGGCCGACACTGACCGCGCCGCCCGCTGCGTGGTGCAGGGTGCGGCGTACGACAACAATCTACTTTGTATCGGCGAAAAACAGGTGTTCGTGCTGGACAGTGTCGCGGATGCGTTCATGTCCGCGATGGAACGCCACGCTGCCGTTCGACTGAACGGGGCGCAACTGGACGCGTTGACACTGGCTGCGTTCGTCTTTCCGGAAGGGCAGGGCGCAGGCTGCGGGCACGCCGCGACCAACAAGGATTTCATCGGCAAGGACGTTCCTGTGCTGGCGCAGGCTGCCGGGGTCAACGCCCCGGCCGGGACACAGTTGCTCTTCGCCGAGACGAGCGCCGATCATCTTTTTGTCGAGGAGGAACAGATGATGCCGATGCTGCCAATTGTGCGCGTACGAAGCGTCGAGGAAGGCATTGAGGCTGCCAAAAAATCGGAGCACAACTATCGTCACACAGCCATCATCCACTCGCACGATGTCAACCACATGACCGCG
>Ga0209036_1001202_pt1 | contig 11069 bp, 9 predicted proteins | sample MarorgKNORR_S2LV_3_FD_188222 | JGI IMG/M metagenome (GOLD analysis project Ga0209036, IMG submission 188222) | Marine microbial communities from the Southern Atlantic Ocean, analyzing organic carbon cycling - DCM_A/KNORR_S2/LV (SPAdes) (version 2) | ecosystem: Environmental > Aquatic > Marine >... | reverse complement strand
CAATAAAAAATGAGAACTGGGTCTCAATGTGGATTGTTGCTGATAATGTTTATGGTAAAGGTGCGGCTTTAAATGCTGTCCAAATAATTGAAACTTTAATAGAGAACAACAAATTGTGTTGAGATCTTTTTTATTACTTTTTTTATTTACATCTACAAACATTTTAGCTGACATATTATTGTCTTCTCCAAAAATCAAACTTAACGCTCAAGACCAGCGAGTTATTGAACTTAAGATTCAAAATGTAAATTTAAGTGATGGGGATATTATTCTTCTAGAATATAAAGGAGAAAATCCTATTAATGATAACGATATTGATTACACATTAATAAAAAGTTTTGAAAGCTATCAAACATTTACAATTGTTTTATCAAAAGAATATCAGGAAGATTATTTTAGTTTTAAAATTTTAATAAAAGATAAATTCGCAAAAGATATTTTTATTTTTTTACCCTCAAGGATTAGAAATTATTATCAAGAAAGCACAAGTCAACAAAGCTTTGAGAGTCTTAAAACAACTCAAATTAAATCAAATAACCTGCCAATTTTAGAAGAGATAGCAAAAGAAGAATCTGCATCTATAGAACCAATTATTATTAAAGGTTCTGAAATAACAACAGCTTGGAGCATGGCCAAACAAATTAAGGGAGATAAAAAGAATATTTCTATATACCAAATCATGTGGTCTCTATATCTTGGTAATAAAGAAGCATTTATAGATGAGAATATTAATCTAATCAGAAAAGATATTGATATTTATGTTCCAAGTGATTCTGAAATAGAAAATATTTCATATGAAATTGCAAGAGATTCTATTCTTAAAATGAATGAATCATTTGCACAAAGTCTTAGATCTGCATCTCAATCGTTATTAGTTCTAACCGCACCTAAAATAATTGATGATGTTCAAGAGAATACTATTGTTGAAATTAAGGAGGAAACTCCTCAAATTAGTTTTGATGAAAATATAGACCCAAAATCTTTAATCGAAGAAAATACAAAACAAATAAACTTAGGCCTTGAAAATGAAGCTCTTAATAATTTACTAGATAAAAATAAGTCATCCAATGATGCTGATCAGGGTAAGTTTGAAATATTTGATTTGATATTTATTTCATTAATATCAATAGCCTCTGGAATATTTCTAGCTCTAATATTTATTCAGCTAAGAAAGATTAAAGATTCAAAGAGTATTGAATATGATTTTGAAGAGGCTTTAGATGATGATTCCATTCTTTCTAGTTTGCCATCTGGTCTAAGCATTGAAAACAATAAAGATCAGCAACAATTTGATTTAGCCGTTACTTATTATGAAATGAATAATATGGAAGATGCAAAGAGTATCCTCGATAACTTAATTAAAAATTCTGAAGATGAAGTCATTAAAACTGCTTCGTCAAATTTATTAGACAAACTTAATAAAAAGTGAAACTAGCTTTTACATTAGAATATGACGGAACTGATTTTTCAGGTTTTCAAAGTCAAAAAAACTCAATAACTATTCAAGATCATATCGAGAGAGCTATTGAAAAAATTACTAATACCAAAACAAGAATCAATTATTCTGGTCGAACTGATGCAGGAGTTCATGCGTTGTCTCAGGTTTTTGATTTTGATACCGAAATTCAAAGAGAGGAAGAAAATTGGATCAAAGGTATTAATGCAAACCTACCGAAAACAATTGCAGTAAGAAAAGTTTTTAATGTTCCAGATGATTTTGATTCGAGGTTTTCAGCAGTTGAAAGGAGGTACTCATATGTTATATATAATTCGAAAAATAAACCTTTATTTTTTGATACTTTTTCATATTGGGTAACAAATAATCTTGAAATTAATATCATAAAAAATCAACTTAATATGTTTCTAGGTCATCATGACTTTAGTTCATTTAGAAGTTCAAGTTGTAATTCAAAGAATCCAAATAAAAATATTTCTTATGTTGATGTTAAAACCATAGATAGTTTTATAATTATCACAATAGCTGCTAATGCATTTTTACAGAATATGGTTAGGATTATGGTTGGAACCATAATAGATATTGCAAAAAATGAAAAAAATATGACCATTGAAGATATTATTAAGAAAAAAGATAGGACATTTGCAGGTAAAACAGCTCCTGCTAACGGACTTTTCTTTCTAGGCCCTAAATATAAGGATGAGCTAAATATAGATACCTTTGAAATGAATATACTTGATAGACTAAAAAAATAATGAAACCTTTAGTTAAAGTTTGTGGTATCAAAGAATTAAATATTCTTAAAGAATTAGTCAGTCTAGATAAAATTGATTTCTTGGGGTTTATTTTTTATGAGAATAGCCCTCGTTTTATTTCAGATGATTTAATTAATAGAATTAATAAGATTGATCTAAGAGATAAAAGACCGGTCTGTGTTTATGTTGATGCTGATAAGGACTTTATTAAAGAAACTTCATCAAATTTTCAAAATCCTATTCTTCAATTTCATGGAAGTGAATCTAATGATTTCTGTCAGTCATTTAATAAAGAATTTTGGAAAGTTATTAAAATAAAAAATAATAACAGTATCAGAGAAATTAAAAATTACCCTGATGCATCTGCAATGCTTTTTGAAACATATAAAAAAGGGCAGCATGGAGGTACAGGAAAGTCTTTTGATTGGAGTTTGGTTGATAATATAAAAGATTTAGATACAAAATTTATTCTATCAGGTGGAATTAATATAAAAAATGTTGATAATGCTATAGATATTAATCCATGGTGCCTTGATATTAACTCAGGTGTAGAATCTTCTCCTGGCAAAAAAGATTTAAATTTAATAACAGAATTATTAAATAAAATTTAATTATGAATTCAAAAAAGAAAACACTACCTGATAAAAATGGTTTTTTTGGAGACTATGGGGGCAAATTTGTTCCTGAAACACTTATGTATGCTCTTGAGGAGTTAGAGAGTACATATAAGAAATTAAAAGATGACGTTGAATTTAAAGACCAATTTTATAAAGATCTTTCTGAATTCGTAGGACGACCATCCCCTTTGTATTTTGCTGAAAGACTAACCAAACATTATGGAACTGGTTCTATTTGGTTAAAAAGAGAAGACCTTAATCATACAGGCGCTCATAAAATAAATAATACTATTGGACAAATTTTATTAGCAAAACATATGGGCAAAAAAAGAATTATTGCTGAGACTGGGGCTGGTCAGCATGGAGTAGCAACTGCAACTGTTGCTGCCAGGCTTGGACTTGAATGTCATATCTATATGGGATCAGAAGATGTTCAAAGACAATCATTAAATGTATACAGAATAAAACTTTTAGGTGCGCAGGTACATGCAGTAGACTCAGGATCAGCAACTCTAAAAGATGCTTTAAATGAAGCCTTAAGAGATTGGGTCACTAATGTCGATGATACCTACTATATTATTGGCAGTGTTACAGGACCTCATCCTTATCCAATGATTGTTAGAGATTTCAATTCTGTGGTTGGTGAGGAACTTATAAATCAATCTAAAGAATTATTTAACTCTATGCCAAACGCCATAGTTGCATGTGTTGGCGGGGGTTCAAATGCAATGGGTGCTTTTTATCCTTTCATCAATATAAAAGAAACTAGACTAATTGGAGTAGAAGCCGGTGGAGAGGGTGTTGAAACTGGTGAACATGCAGCTCCACTAAATGACGGCACTCCAGGTGTACTTCATGGAGCATTAAGTTATTTAATGCAAGATGACACTGGTCAGGTAAAAGGAACTAAATCTGTTTCAGCAGGCCTTGATTATCCCGGAGTTGGCCCAGAACATTCTTGGCTAAAAGACTCTGGAAGGGCTGAATATGTTGCTGTAAGTGATAATGCAGCTTTGAAAGCATTCCATGAAGTTTCTGAGTTTGAAGGAATTATCCCTGCGCTTGAAACAGCTCATGCGTTCGCATATTTAGATACTTTAATGAAAGAATTTGATAAGAAAGCAAACATAATTGTAAATGTATCTGGCAGAGGAGATAAGGATATTAATACTGTTGCTGAAATTGATGGAATTAAGTTTTGAATAGGCTTACAAAAACACTTTCTGATTTAAAAGATAATAATAAAAAAGCTCTAGTTGCATATCTTGTGGCTGGCGATCCAGATATTAGTTCGACTATTGAGTTGATGAATTTATTTGTTGAATCAGGAGTAGATGTTATCGAAATTGGCGTCCCATTTACAGATCCAATAGCTGAAGGCCCAATAATACAAAAAGCTCATGATAGAGCATTAAAAAATAATATTTCTTTAGAATCAATTTTTAGCATGGTAAGTGAATTTAGAAAACATAATAACGAAACACCATTAGTTTTAATGGGGTATTTAAATACTTTTATTTTCTATAAGAAATTAATAGAAGAGAATAACAATAATGCAATAGACTCAATATTGGTTGTTGATATACCTGGCGAATTAAACTTAAAAGATTATGGAATTCATAGCCCAAATATAAATACTATTTCATTAATTTCACCAACCACTAAGATAAATAGAGTCGAGTCTATTGCAAAAAATAGTACAGGATTTGTTTATTATGTAACTTTAAGAGGTGTTACCGGCGCATCAAATTTAGATATGAATGAAATTAGTAATAATGTAGAAGAAATTAAAAAACATGCTTCTGTGCCAACATTAGCTGGTTTTGGAATTAAATCTGTAGAAGATGCAAAATTACTGTCTGACTGTTCTGATGGAATCATTATTGGTTCATCAATTGTACAAATGATTGAAGAGAGATCTAAATCAAAAGAATTTGATAGAATAGGTAATTATCTTACTGAAATAAAGAAGGCAATATCGTGAGTTTCTTTCAAAATATACTATCTTCTGTAATGAAGGGTACACGTCGCTTAAATCGTTTTGGCTCAAAAAGTTTTGGAAAACTTCATAAAGATATCAATAAAGCTGTAGATTCAGTAATGTCAACAACAGGAGAAGTTTCCACTCAGGTTTATGCTGAGCATTTACTAAATTTAATCGAAGGCTTGGATGATAATGGTTTAAATAAATTCCTGAATAATCTTTTAACAAAATATGATATTGATACAAAAATACTTCTTAAAAATGCAAAAACTTATTCATCTGAAAAAAGTCAAAAAAATTATCAAGAAATAAGAAACTCCTCGGAACCTCGTTGGATTGAATTATTTAGAAGGTTAAATTCAACATCAAATGGAACTTATAAACTAGTTCAATTAAGAGAAAGGATTCGATCTTTAAACAATGATGAATTGAAGATTTTTGACTACGGTTTGTTAAATCTTTTTAAATATTGGTTTAATCCTTCATTTTTGGTTTTAGAAAAAATCGACTGGGAAACCCCAGCAAATATTCTTGAAAAAATTATTGAATATGAGGCTGTCCATGAAATAAATTCATGGGATGATTTAAGAGCACGACTAGCTCCAGAAGACAGACAATGTTTTGCATTTTTTCATCCACTTATTCCAAATGATCCTTTAATATTCGTTGAAGTTGCTTTATGTAATGGGATTCCTAAATCTATTCAAAATATTATTCAGATTGATAGAGAGGAGATCGATATAGAAGAGGCAAACACAGCAATATTTTATTCTATTTCAAATTGTCATAACGGGTTGCTTGGAATTTCTTTTGGTAATTTTCTTATAAAGAAAGTTGCCAAAAACCTTAAAAGAGAACTACCAGAATTAAATCAATTTTTAACATTATCTCCGCTTCCAGGATTTATGAAATGGATGGAGGAGTATGCACCTATAACTTTTGAAAGATGCTCTGAAAAAAATTGTAGTGATGATGAATTGATGAAAAAAGCTATAAAATTTCTTACTGAATCAGATAGAAAAGATGGCATGCCAAATGATCCAGTGGGGAGATTTCATGTTGGGAATGGTGCAAGTCTTGAGAGAATAAACTTAAACGCAGATTTGTCTGAGAAAGGGCTATTACAATCTTATGGAGTTATGGCTAACTATTTATATGACTTAAATGTTGTTGAGGAGAATCATGAAATATTCTTTAAAAATAAAATTGTGCCAGTCTCAAACGAAATACAGACATTAAAGAAAAAATTATAAACATTAATGACCACTGAAAGATTTGTTGGCTTACTTTTTTTATCTGGTGTAATGGTATTTTTAATCTTTATTTATTATCCAGAATCTCCAAAGATAAATAAGTCCTTAATAAAAGAAGAAGCGTCTTCAATCAAAGAAGATGAAATAAATGATTTAAAAGAATTTAATGAGTCTGATTTTGATTTTTTTGTATACCGAGCACATGTTTTATCATCAAAAGACAATGCTATTAAATTAAAAGAAAAAATAGTAGATGGAGGATATCCTGCATTTGTTGATAATTTTAGTAATAAAGAAAATTTATTTGCAGTTTACGTTGGACCTTTTTTATCAGAAGATGATATTGTAAATAATATGAAATCAATTCAAGTATTGTCAGAATCAAATAACGGAGAGATATCTAGATGGAAGCTTTAGGATTAAACCTAGCTGATTGGTTTATATTAATAGTTTTAATTGCTTCAGGAATTATTGCTTTTGCTAGGGGATTTACAAAAGAATTTCTGTCATTATTTCTTTGGATTGCAGCTTTTATCGCAGCAATAAGTTTAGAATATCTGGCAACACCAAAAATTAATGAGTTTATAGGAAATGAAGAAATCTCAAAGATTATTTCTTATATTGTTGTTTTTATAATATTTATATTCATAGGTGGCATCGTTATAAAGTTTATAAGCAAACTTATAAAATGGTCAGGTGCCTCTGGCTTTGACAGATTTCTTGGTGTTCTTTTTGGATTAATAAGAGGCCTTATTGTTTTATTCGTAATCTTTCTATTATTGCCATCCGGCTTAAAAACAACCGATTTAATTAATAATTCAAAAATAACACCGATTATTCAAAAATATGCACCTGAAATAGAAGAATATTTTAGAGATTTAATAGATAATAGAAATGTTGTGGAGGAGGCTCTGGAAATAATAGAACCCATACAAAATGAACTTATTCCAGATCCAGATAAAGAAGACACTGAAGACGAGGACTCTTAATGTGTGGAATAGTTGGAATTTCAGCTGAATCTAATGTAGCAGCTGAAATATACGATGCTCTTTTAATGCTTCAGCATAGAGGTCAAGATGCTGCAGGCATCACTGTATGTAATAGTGACGATAAATTAAGTACAAGAAAATCAAAAGGATATGTGAGAGATGTTTTTGCTCAAAGACATATGGAAAAGCTTATTGGCGACTATGGAATAGGACACGTTAGATATCCAACAGCAGGAGGTGCAGGTAAGGAATTTTCTCAACCATATTATGTCAATTCACCATATGGTATTAGTCTTGCGCACAATGGTAATTTAACAAATTCAAAACAGCTTGCAAATGAATTGTTTCATGCTGAAATGAGACATCTTAAAACTGACTCAGACTCTGAAGTTTTACTAAATATTTTTGCACATGAATTAGCAAAACAGAGAGAAATATATCCATCAGCAGAAAATATATTTAAAGCTGTTTCAAAGACGCATCTCAGATGTGACGGTGCATATGCTGTTCTTGCATTAATAGCTGGGCACGGTTTAGTAGCCTTTAGAGATAATAATGGAATTAGACCTTTATCAATAGGAATAAGAAAAGGTAAGACAAGAAATGAATATGTAATTTCATCTGAAGACGCATTATTTTCATCGCATGGTTTTAAAAAATTAAGAGATGTTGAGCCTGGTGAAGCAATTTTTATTGATAAAAATGGAGAACTCTTCTCACAGCAATGTGCAGATGAGCCAAAAAAAAGACCATGCATTTTCGAATATGTTTATTTCTCTAGACCAGATTCTAAAATTGACGAAATATCAGTCTACAAGGCAAGAACGAGAATGGGCACAAAGCTAGCTTCTCAAATTAAAAACTCAAAACCAGATCATGATATTGATGTAGTTATTCCAATTCCAGATAGTTCAGTAACTGCAGCCCATCAATTAGCAGTTGACTTAGATGTTCCCTATAGAGAGGGTTTTGTTAAGAATAGATATATTGGAAGAACATTTATAATGCCTTATCAAGAAGAAAGAAAAAAATCAGTTAGAAGAAAATTAAATATTTTAGATTTAGAGTTTGATGGCAAGAATGTTTTATTGGTAGATGACTCAATTGTAAGAGGAACAACTAGTAAAAAAATAATTGAAATGGCACGAGAAGCAGGAGCTAATAAAGTTTATTTCGCTTCGGCCGCTCCAGCTATAAAATATCAAAATTTATATGGTATTGATATGCCTGCAACATCTGAACTTATTGCTTCAAATAAGTCTGATGAAGATGTTGCAAAAGAAATTAATGCAGATTGGTTAATTTATCAAAAGCTTGATGATCTTATAGAATCTGTAAAAGAAGGTAATCCTGAAATAGAGGAATTTGAAACTTCTATTTTTACTGGTGAATACATGACGCCTTTGGTTGAAAATTATCTAGAAGATCTTGAAAATACTAGAAAAGATGAACTTAAGATGCAAAGAGAGAAATCTACAGCAAGCGGCTAAGGATTCACAATATTAATCGAAGGTATTTCTGCAGAATTTGCACTTTGAACATAAGTATCGATTTCATTAAAATTTAGATATCTATAAATTTGATCCGAGAGGGGATTAATATCACTCATATATTGATGATATTCCTCGACTGTTGGAAGTTTGCCCAAAACAGCAGAAATTGCTGATAATTCTGCTGAAGCCAAGAAAACATTTGCTCCATCTCCAAGCCTATTTGGAAAATTTCTAGTTGAGGTCGATATAACAGTTGAATTTGCCAATACTCTTGCCTGATTACCCATACATAATGAACATCCTGGAAGCTCGGTTCTTGCACCAGAAACCCCAAATATATTATAAATACCTTCTTCTATAAGTTGTTTCTCATCCATTTTTGTTGGAGGCACAACCCATAGCCTAGCTTTAATACCTTTATATTTTTCTAGCAAAGTTCCAGCTGCTCTAAAATGACCAATATTTGTCATACATGACCCAATAAATACTTCTTGAACTTTTGTATTAGCAACTTCTGATAAGGGTTTAATATCATCTGGATCATTGGGGCAAGCTAGCAAAGGCTCTTTAATTTCATTAAGATCTATTTCAATAATTTCTGCATATTCTGCATCTTTATCAGGCTCAAGTAATTCGGGATTAAGAATCCATTCCTCCATAGCTTGCGCTCTTCTTTCTAAAGTTTTTACATCACCATAACCAGATGCAATCATCCATCTCAACATAACAATGTTTGAATTAAGATATTCTATAATCGGTTCTTTATTTAGTCTTACAGTACACCCAGATGCCGATCTTTCTGCAGAAGCGTCTGATAACTCAAATGCTTGTTCCACTTTCATATCTGGCAGGCCTTCAATTTCTAAACATCGCCCTGAAAAAATATTCTTTTTACCATCCTTATCAATTGTCAGGAGTCCTGTTTGTAAAGCAGCATAAGGAATAGCATTAACAAGATCACGCAAAGTGATTCCAGGTTGCATTTCGCCTTTAAATCTTACCAATACCGATTCGGGCATATCCAAAGGCATCACACCAAGTGTAGCAGCGAATGCAACTAATCCTGATCCAGCAGGAAAAGAAATGCCAATAGGAAATCTTGTATGACTATCTCCACCAGTTCCCACTGAGTCTGGTAACAGCATTCTATTCATCCATGAATGGATTATTCCATCTCCAGGTCTAAGTGATACACCGCCGCGATTCATAATAAAATCGGGAAGATTATGTTGCGTTTCAATATCAACAGGTTTTGGGTATGCCGCAGTATGGCAAAATGATTGCATAACTAAATCTGCTGAAAATCCAAGACACGCAAGCTCTTTTAATTCATCTCTTGTCATGGGTCCTGTTGTATCTTGAGATCCAACAGTAGACATTCTTGGCTCACAATATGTTCCTGGTCTAATGCCATCAACTCCACAAGCTTTGCCAACCATCTTTTGAGCTAAGGTAAAACCTTTAGTTGATTTATCTTTTGCATTAGGCCTTCTAAATACATCTGAGGTTTCTAGACCCAAAGCTTCTCTGCTTTTATCAGTTAGCTGTCTACCAATTATTAGTGGTATTCTTCCATTTGCTCTAACCTCATCAAGAATAACATCAGTTTTTAATTTAAATTCTGATATAACTTCATTAGTGTTTGCATCAGTGACAGTTCCTTTGAATGGCTCTAATATGACTTCTTGCCCAGTAATCATTTTTGATACATCCATTTCAATTGGAAATGCTCCTGAATCTTCTAAGGTGTTAAAAAATATAGGAGCAATTTTTCCTCCAAAACAAAATCCACCTTCTTTTTTGTTAGGAATAAAAGGTATTTCATCTCCCATGTGCCATAGTACGGAATTGGTCGCTGATTTTCTTGAAGATCCTGTACCAACAACATCTCCAACGAAGACTAATGGGTTACCTTTCTCTTTAAGTTTTTCAATAGTTTCAAGTGGATCAGAAAGTCCAGATCTTGGCATTTTAAACATTGCTAAGGCATGCAGAGGTATATCTGGACGAGACCAAGCGTCTGGAGCTGGAGAAAGGTCATCAGTATTTATTTCTCCTGAAACTTTAAACACTGTAAGTTTTATTTTTTCTTCTAAGTCTTGTTTATCAGTGAACCATTTCGCATCAGCCCAATTTTTTATAACTTGCTCAGCATATTTATTTGTTTTAGATAACTCAAATACTTCATTAAATGCATCAAAAATTAATAAGGTCTTACTTAGGGCATCTACTGCATCATCTGCAAGTTCGTCATTTTTTAAACATTCTATTAAAGGTTGAATGTTGTATCCGCCCAACATTGTACCTAGTATCTCAACAGCATCTGTTTTTTTAATATAAGGACTGGAAGTATTTCCTTCAGTGATATCTGCAAGAAATGCAGCCTTTACATAAGCAGCCTGATCAACACCGGCAGGAATTCTTTCTTTGAATAAGGATAAAAGAAATTCTGATTCATCATGTTCGGATTTTAGTAGCTCTACGAGTTGAGAGGTCTGATCTGCATCAAGAGGTAAAGGGGG
>Ga0209036_1001200_pt1 | contig 11075 bp, 9 predicted proteins | sample MarorgKNORR_S2LV_3_FD_188222 | JGI IMG/M metagenome (GOLD analysis project Ga0209036, IMG submission 188222) | Marine microbial communities from the Southern Atlantic Ocean, analyzing organic carbon cycling - DCM_A/KNORR_S2/LV (SPAdes) (version 2) | ecosystem: Environmental > Aquatic > Marine >... | reverse complement strand
AACTCTATTAAAGACTATTTAAAAACTTTAACCAATTTTAAAGATAAGCCAATAGATAGCTATATCCAGGTTATAATGATTTTTGTTTGGTTTATTGGAATCATGGTGATTTTTTCAGTTTTATCTGGTAAAGATATTAGTACTTTTCTGGCTACTCTCGGTGCCTTATCTGCTGTAATATTATTAATTTTTAAAGATGGGTATTCAATTACTGATAAGACTTTTTCAAGTATTTTTAAACTGCTTATGTTTTCTGGTGTTTTTAAATTTGAAGGAAAGTAGTACCCTATATCTTTTTTTCCAACTGAGCCTAGGAGAGCATCACAAAGAGCATGAAGTATAATATCCCCATCGGAATGAGCTTTAAAACCTACTCCTTCAAGTTTGAGTCCTGCAAGATATAGTTCTGAATTTTCAGAATGCTCATGTATATCAAAACCTATGCCGACTAACATATTTACCTTATTTAAGATGTTTAATTTTGATTATAAACCGTCTTCTGGGTCTTCTTCTGGTAGATGTTGATTAATTTTTTCAATCGCAGTTTCTTCATCTACATTAAGAGCACAAGCAATTTCACTTGCTAAGGTTGTTCGTGCTTTTGCAAGCATTCGCTTTAATGCTGGTGATATGCCTTTGTTAATTTGAGCATGAGTAAGATCACGAACTACTTCAGCAACTTGAATTACATCTCCAGATGTCATTTTTTCTGTAAGTACTTTGTACCATCTACTCCAATTAGTCCCAGCTTCTTCGGGTTTTTCTTTAAATATTGGATACACTTTTTTTGAAACTGCATTTTTTGAAATAACTGGTCTTATTACTTCATCAACACTTTCAACGGGAACCATTACTAATAATCCATCCGTTAAGACTTCTATTTCAAAATATTGGATTCTTTTTGATTTAGGTTCTCCGTCAACAAAAATCTCCACATTTTTATTTACTTTTCTTATCACTTTTGCTGCTCCATGATGTGGATGAACTACAAATTGATTAGGTTTATATTTGTCTTTTGGAAGTTTCTTTGTTTTAGTTGCCATAAATTACAACATTAATACAGATATAAAAATACTTAATGCCCATTTAAATAGGAAAAGCCAATGTTTTTAAGCAAAGTGTCAAAATAATTTCGAAGTTGTTGTGCCCTACCTTGTCCAATGCCTTCAATTTCATAAAGCTTTTCGGGAGAGGCTGACAAAAGCTTAGGCAATGTTTTAAATTTTTGAATTATAGAATCATGGAGATTCTCTGGTAGATTGGGTAGTCTTGCTAGAACTCTATAGCCTTTGGATGTAGACAAATCATCAAGAGGTAATTTGCCTAAAACTGAACCTAAATAATTAATATCATTTAACTCTTCATAAGATTGACGTGAAATCTCATCAATTGCTTTTGCAATGTTCCTATATTTTTTTGCTGGTAAATGATCTTTTAATACAAGATTTAAAGTATTTGTCACTCCAGACTCTAAAGAATCAATCTGAATTAAAACAAGACCTGCCTCGCCACCTAAACGTAAAGCTTCAGATCTTACTTGTTTTGCTAATCGAGTCAGGAGCTCCCCCCTTTGAATTACTTCTAGTACTTGTTGATTACTTAATGAGTTTTCAATTTCAAGCTCACCAAGTTCAGTAACAGCATCATCAAATCTTCGTCTCATTCTATCTACTGACTGTAATGACTCATTGACTCGACCTAAAATAACCGAAGGCTCTTCAAGCTCAGTAGTATCTGAATTAGTAAAAACTTTAACTAGTGAAGATTCTTCAGAAACTGTGATTACTGTTAAGCTCGTCTCTTCGGCAGTTCTTTCCGCAGTCCTGTGCCTTGTGCCTGTTTGTGAAGTATTCAATGTGTCTGAGGGATTTAAATGAACATTGGCCTTTAAAATTTTTGTTACGAATTCATCAACAATTATTGCTCCGTCCATCTTTGCTAATTCACTAAGCATTTCTGGGGAATATTCACAATTAATTAAATCAACTCCACCGGAAGAAATTTTTTCTAACTTAGCTGATGACCCTATAACGATCAAAGCTCCACTCTTTTTATCTGCAATTAAATCAACACCAATTCTTAAAGGTTCTCCTGGTAATAATTGGGTTAATTCACTATTGTTGTTTTGCATATTATCTCTTTTATATATGAGTGATTTTTTTATTTGAATGTTACTGTATTATTTGTTTATTAGATATTAATTTGTAATTTATGGAAAAAATAGAGTGTAAAAGTTGTTCAGCAGTTGTTGATAAAGAATTAGAGTTTTGCTCAAGCTGTGGAGATTGGCTTGGATTAAGTCTGAAAGATATGGAGGGCAAAGATTCTAGTCAAACTGAGAAAATTGAAAGAACTAAAAGAGCCCCGGAACAACTATTAAATAAACCTTTGTCTACTTATGGTGCAACGCCAATGCCTTCAAGAAAAGAAGTCCCTGGAATGAGAGCGGTAGTCTTCCTTACTGTATTAATCCCAGCAATTGCTTTAGCTAGCTATTTTTATAATTCAACTATTGCTGAAGAAGTGGTTGAGGAAACACAAATAATTCAACAATCTACTACATCAACAACTTCAACAACTGTTGTAAGTGTATTACAAAAACAATATCCGATAAGTTGCTCCGCCTCAAGTTCTTATAACAGTGGTGATGGATGGTCGTGCGAAAATCTATATGATGGTGATAAGTCTACATGGCAAGATAATAGTTTAGCTTGTGAAGATGGATGGATTGAATTTAATTTTGCAAAAGAATTGTATATTGAATTTTTAGTTTTTCAAAATGTAGAAGATTCAAAATCGTTTACAAGAAATCATAAAGTCAGAGATATTTTAATTACAACTAGTGATAATCAATTTAGTTTAGATAAAGAGCTAGAAAACGATAATACTTCTCAATGGATAGATATTAATGCGACAACATCTTACTTAAAAATTGATATATTGAGTGCCTATCCTGGGGAAGAAATTTCTGGAAGCCAGCCATTTGATGAATGTGCGATTCAAGAAATAACCTTTTACGGAAGAGGCTAGTTTAACTCACCTTTTCTATAGGGTTGTCCAACTTTTTGAGGCATTCTTAATTTTTGACTAGCAGATGAAAGAACTATCAAGGTAGTTAAGTGTGGTGTAAAGTAAACAAATTCACTAGGTACTGTCTCTGAATTTAAAAACCAAACTAAAAATCCAATACTTAGAGCAATAGATATTGATGAATTTATATACTTCTTTTCAAGTAACTGTTTAATTGCAAATATAAACAAGATTAATGAAATTAATATTAACAATCCATGAACTGCATCATCTGATCTTAATTGGAGTGCATCCGCATAGCCAAACAAACCTGAACCCATAAATATGCCAAAAGGTCTATAGTTTCCAAAAATCATTGAAGCAAGCCCAATGAATCCTCTTCCTGCGGTTTGACCCTCCCTGTAAATTCCTGAACTTTCTAAAACTAAATAGGCACCTGCTAAACCTGCAAAGCCACCAGAAATCATCACGCCAATATATTTCATAAGATAAACATTGACCCCTAATGATTCACTTCCTGTAGGAAGCTCTCCAACACTTCTCATTTGCAAGCCAAATGGAGTAGACCACAAAACCCATGCAGCAACTGGTATTAAAGCCAAAGAAAATATAGATATATAGGACAAGTTAGAAGTTGCTCCAAGTAATAAACCAGCTATATCTGAAATAAAAGGGTAATTTAAATCTTGTAAATATCCAAATAAACTAGGTGTGTCTGCTCCTCCGGATAAGTACGGAAGAGTAAAGTCACCAACATCCCCGTCAATTCTTGGAGATTGAGTCGAGCTTTGAGTGGGCTGATCTGCATAAGCTACAACATTTAGAAATCTAGCAACTCCAGCAGCAAGTATATTAATTGCTACACCAGAAACTATATGATCTACCTGAAAAGTAACCGTACCAACTGCATGGATTAAACCAAAAAGTGCACCACCTAATATACCTGCCAAAATTCCGTACCATGGTCCGTATAACCAAGCTGCCCATGCACCAAACCAAGTGCCCATAATCATCATTCCTTCGAGGCCGATATTTACAATACCTGTCCTCTCAGAAAACATACCTCCAAGACCTGCAAGACAAATAGGTATTGCGAGCCTAATTGCAGCCCCAAAAGTTCCACTTGTAGTGAGTTGATCATATTTATCCATTTGTGCAATAAGGACAATGAAAAAAATTGGAAGAATTATTAAATAGTGTTTCTTAACAAAATTAATCATCGGCAACAACCTTGGATGCTTCTTTAATTTGCCTGTTTGTGACATATCTTTTTACTACTTCATAAGCTACAACAACAGTTAAAACTATTACTGCCTGCATAATTTTTTCAATTTCTTTTGGAACATCTTTTAAATCAAGAATTTGAGCAGACCTTTCGAGAAAAGAAAGTAAAATTGCACCAAGTGCCATACCAACTGGATGATTTCTTCCAAGAAGAGCTACTGTAATTCCAGCAAAACCTAGCCCGGAAGGAAAGTCTGTTGTATATTTAAAGAAATAACCTGTTAAAGGAGCTATGCCAACAAAACCAGCAAAAGCACCTGATATCATCATTGCTAAAATAGTCAATCTAGCGGGATTTGCACCACTAAATTTTGCAGCCAACGGACTCGAACCAGTAGCACGCAGATCAAAACCTAAGGAAGTTTTCCATACAATCCAGTAATACAAAATCCCAATAAATACTGCGCCAATTATAAATCCATGAAGATTTGGCAAGTCTTCTATTCCTAGAAATGCATTTAATGATGGGATTCTTGCAGTCTCTGGAAGTAAATCAGTTTGAGGTGCTGTAGTTGAAAGTTCGACTTTTTCGAAAAATATATTTGCAAGTAAATAAGCGATAATTCCGGTTCCAATGTAGTTAAGCATGATTGTAGAAATTACCTCATGAACCCCTTTCTTTACCTTTAGATAGCCAGCTATTGCTGCCCAGAATGCAGAAGATATAACAGCTACAAAAATAATTAAAGTGATGTGCAAAAATGAAGGAAGGGCGACTGCCGCTCCAAGAGCGGCTGAAAGCAAAGCACCCATTAAGTATTGGGACTCTACACCAATATTAAATAAGCCCATCTTAAATCCAACTGCCACTGCTACAGCAGATATATATAAAGGTACAGACCTATTAAGTATTGAAACTATTGATTTACCTGTTTTTCCATAGTCATACATAATTTTAAAAGTTTCAATAGGGTCTTCTCCTATTAAATAAAGCATGATTGTGGACAATCCAAATGCAACAATTATTGCAAAAACTGGTGCTAACAAAGTAGTTAATTTTAAAGATAATTTCATGTCTTTAATCCTGTCATATAACTACCTAATATTTCTGGAGTTGCATTTTCTGGATCTAGTTCTTTTACAAAGCTTCCTTCATATATGACATATATTCTGTCAGACAACCCAATTAACTCATCAAGATCTGCAGAAATTAAAAGAACTCCTAAACCATCATCTCTTGCATCTCTTAATTTATTCCAAATAAGAGATTGCGCACCAATATCTATGCCTCTTGTTGGCTGTGAAGCAATCAAAAGACTCGGTTTGTTTTCTATTTCTCTGCCAACAACAAATTTCTGCTGATTGCCTCCTGAAAGTGCTAAAGCAAGGGTACTGTTTCCGGGAGTTCTTACGTCAAAGTTTTCAATTACTGTATTGGAATTTTTTGAAGCTTCATTAAATTTAATATTTGAATATCTAGACTTATATTTAGTTGATGATTGTTTTCCAAGAATAACATTTTCAGAAAGAGATACATCCATTAATAATCCTTGTGATTGTCTATCTTCAGGAATAAAACTAAGCCCTGACTCTCTTCTGTCTCTAGTACTCAAATCATTAATTCTTGTATTGCCTAAAATTATTTCACCAGATTCAATTGGATATACTCCCAATATTGATTCAGCTAACTCTCTTTGTCCATTACCCTCTACTCCTGCAATACCAACAACCTCACCTTGATTTATTGAGAAATTAATATTTTCGAATGCTTTTCTTCCGTTATCAATTTCTGCAGTTAAATTTTTAATTGTAAGAGATTTATCTTGTTTAGAATTTTTTTCTCTTTTTGGTGGGGTTGGAAGATTTTGTCCGATCATCATTTCTGCTAAATCGGTTTTCGAAACAGTACTTGCATCAACAGTGTCTATGTGCTTTCCGCCTCTCATAACTGATATCTCATCAGCTATTTCTAAAACTTCATCTAACTTATGAGATATAAAAATTATTGTTACTCCACTGTCTTTAAGATTTTTAAGGTTATTAAACAACTCACTTACTTCTTGTGGTACTAAGACTGCTGTTGGCTCATCAAGAATAAGGATTTTCGCTCCTCTAAATAAGACCTTTATAATTTCGACTCTTTGTTTCTCGCCAACGCCAAGCTCATCAATCATAGATTGGGTATTTAATGGCATGGAGTATTTTTCAGTAATTTCATTTATCTCATCTTTATATTTAGATTTATTAAGAACCTTGAGTGATGCTTTATCCATGCCAAGAATGATGCTTTCTAATACAGATAAATTGTCAGCAAGCATAAAGTGCTGATGCACCATTCCTATTCCTTCTGAAATTGCATCTTTAGGAGAGGAAAAATTGACTTCATTATCAAAAATTTTTATTGATCCGGAATCTTGTTTCAACATTCCATATAGTATTTTCATCAATGTAGACTTACCAGCTCCATTTTCACCAACTATTGCATGGATGGTGCCTTCTTGAATCTTTAGATTAATCTCATCATTAGCTTTAACTCCTGGAAATGATTTTGATATATTTGATAAGTCAATTGCTAATGTCATGTTTTTTAAATTTTATTTTAAAAGTAAAGTCCCAAGCTTTAATGTCTTGGGACTTGTACTTTAATTCCTATTACGGAGCAGCAGGTACTACTATGTCCCCACTGATAATTTGTGCTTTATAAGCCTCTAGGTCAGAAACAATATCATCAATCCAACCACCTGTGGTTGAGTATCCAACACCGTCTACTGATAAGTCAAATACAGTTACGCCTCCGGCAAATGAACCGTCAACAACTGCTTTGATTGTGTTATAAACTGCAACATCAACTCTTTTAATCATTGATGTAAGAATATATGGTGCCAATTCTGCTGATACAGTCTTAGCTTGATCTGCGTCAACACCAATTGCCCATACTTTTGTTCCAGTAGAATCTGAAACTTCTTTTGCAGCTTCAAACAAACCGTTACCAGCACCACCAGCTGCATGATAAATAATATCAGCGCCTTCTTCATATTGTGCTAGAGCGATTTCTTTAGCTTTTGCAGCATCGTTAAATCCTCCAAAGTCAGGTGGATATGTAACATACTTCACGTCTACTGTACAAGCAGCGCATGATGCAGCTACACCAGCTACGAAACCAGCTTCAAATTTTTGAATTAATGGAAATTCAACACCACCGATAAAACCAATTTTGTTAGTTGTGGTTTTTAGTCCTGCAGCTACACCTACAAGATAAGATCCTTGCTCTTCAGCAAAAACCATTCCTGAAACGTTAGCTGGGTCAACAGCAGAGTCAATAATTCCAAAGGAAGTGTCTGGATAAGCTGTTGCTACTTCTGTCATTGCGTCTGCAAATAAGAACCCAACACCAATAATTAGATCTTTTCCTTCATCAGCTAGTAATGTTAGAAGTTCTGGTCTGTTCTCTCCACCTTCATTAGGCTCAAGATCTATTCCATCAACTCCAAGTTCAGCGATTGCTCTTTCTAAACCGGCATATGCCATGTCATTGAAAGATAAGTCTCCTCGTCCACCAATGTCATAAACAACACCTACACTCGCGGTTGGACCAGCAGTAGTTGTTGGTGCAGCAGTTGTAGCTGGCGAATCAAGAGATTCTGCCGGTGCTTCTTCTGCTTCCTCAACTGTTTCTTCTGCGGTATCAGATCCTCCGCAAGCAGTAATTAATAAGGCAAATACCATAAATAGTATTAGCCATTTTGACTTCATTCGAGTCACTTTTACTCCTTGTTCAACTAGTTGAAGGTATATAAAAATACCTATACGAAATATATATTAGACAAATATTTATTAATAGGCTTGATTGTTAAGCAAGTTTTTGAGTTGAATTTGACAAATAATTAAGATTCTGAATCTGCAAAATCAACAGGAGGCTCTTCTGGAGCTTCAACAGGTTCAAACATAAGTGATTTGTCTTCACTGTTTAAAGATACAACAATTGTTGAACCAGCTTTATATTTACCCATTAACAATTCTTCAGAAAGTGGGTCTTCTAAGAGTCGTTGAATTGATCTTCTTAATGGTCTTGCTCCAAATTCTTTATCATAACCCTCAGTAGCAAGATACTCTTTTGCTTCATCAGAAAGTACAATTTCAAGATCTGAATTCTTAAGTTGCTCATGAACTCTATCAAGCATGAGATCAACAATTTCTTTAACCTCATCAAGTGTAAGCTCATGAAATACGATTGTTTCATCAATTCTGTTCAAAAACTCTGGTTTGAAATATCTTTTAAGCTCTTCTCCAACTTTTGATTTCATTTTTTCATAATTGTCTGTATCAGATAAATTACTAAATCCAATATTCTTTGCTAAGTCTTTAGTTCCAAGGTTAGAAGTCATAATGATTATTGTGTTTTTAAAATCTACTGTTCTACCTTGAGCATCTGTAAGTCTTCCATCTTCAAGAATTTGCAATAATGTATTGAAAACATCTGGATGCGCTTTTTCAACTTCATCAAGTAGAACAATACTAAATGGTTTTCTTCTTACTGCTTCAGTAAGTTGTCCTCCTTCATCATATCCTACATATCCAGGAGGAGAGCCAATAAGTCTACTTACTGTATGCTTCTCCATATATTCAGACATATCAATTTGAATTATAGAATCCTCATCGCCAAATAAGAACTCTGCAAGAGCTTTGGCTGTTTCAGTTTTTCCAACACCTGAGGGTCCTAGGAAAATAAAAGAACCCGAAGGCCTTTTTGGATCTTTTAGACCAGATCTTGTTCTTCTTATAGCTTTAGAGACAGCAGTAATTGCTTCTTCTTGTCCAATGATTCTTTTGTGGAGTTCCTTTTCCATTTCAAGCAGTCTTGCAGTTTCTTCTTGTGTGAGTCGATGAACAGGTATACCAGTCCATTGAGCTAAAACTTCTGCAATTTCTTCCTCATCAATTACCATTTCTATGTCTGACACTTCACTTGAAGAAACCATAGAAGCTTCATCCAGTAATAACTTTTCTTGATCTCGAATCTGTGCAGCTTTTTCATAAAGTTGAGATTGTACGGCGTCTATTTTTTGCTCCCTAAGGTTTTTTAGCTTGTCTGCAACTTCTTGTTTTTCAGGTTCAAGAGGTTTTTTATATACTCTCATCCTGCTTCCAGCTTCATCAATAAGGTCTATTGCTTTATCTGGTAAAAAACGATCTGATATATATCTATCTGCCATATTTACAGCTGAAGCTATGGCTTGATCTGTAAATCTAACGCCATGATGAACTTCGTACCTGTCTTTAAGTCCATCCAAAATTTCTATTGCATCTGAAAGGTTAGGTTCGTCAACCTGTACAGATTGAAATCTTCTTTCTAAAGCTGCATCTTTTTCAAAATGTTTTCTAAATTCTTCAAGAGTTGTAGCACCAATAGTCTGCAATTCACCTCTGGCTAACATAGGTTTTAATATTGATGCTGCATCAATTGCTCCCTCAGCAGCACCTGCACCAACTAAGGTATGTATTTCATCAATAAATAATACGATATCTCCCCTAGTTTTAATTTCTTTTAGTACTTTCTTTAATCTTTCTTCGAAGTCTCCGCGATATCTTGATCCCGCAACTAGAGCTGAGAGATCTAGGGTATAAATTTGTTTTCCTTCAAGTGTAACTGGCACATCTCCCGAAATAACTTTTTGAGCTAGGCCTTCAACTATTGCTGTTTTTCCTACTCCTGGCTCACCAATTAACACTGGGTTGTTTTTTGTTCTTCTAGATAGTATCTGCATTACTCTTTCTATCTCTGTAGTTCTTCCAATAACTGGGTCTAGCTTCCCTTCTTTAGCCATCCTTGTTAAATTTCTTCCGAATTGATCTAAAATAGCTGAGCCAGTTCCAGATCCAGGTCTTTCTCTACCTCCAGTGGAGGCAGATTGCTGTTTTTTACTTTCTCCGGATGAAGAAATTAATTTAATAACTGTCTGCCTTACTTGAGAAAGTTCTGCACCTAATTTTTTGAGTACTTGTGCAGCTACTCCTTCACCTTCTCTAATGAGGCCAAGTAAAATATGTTCCGTTCCAATGTAGTTATGACCAAGCTGTAAAGCTTCTCTTAGGGAAAGTTCTAAAACTTTTTTTGCTCTAGGTGTGAATGGAATATGACCACTAGGAGACTGCTGACCTTCTCCAATTATTTCTACTACTTCAGATCTTACACTTTCGATATTAATATTTAATTCTTCTAAGGCTTTTGCAGCATGTCCTTCACCTTCTTGGATTAAACCAAGTAAAATGTGCTCTGTACCAATGTAATTATGGTTTAACCTTCTGGCTTCTTCTTGAGCTAATACAACAACTCTTCTAGCTCTATCTGTAAATCTTTCAAACATGTTTTCATATTAATAACTATCCGTTTATACACTTAAATGAAAATTACAAGTATTTATACATTTACCGTATTCTTTATATATGGAAAGTAATGAAATTAAAAAAATTATCCCATATGATGATCTCTGGGATAACTTAAATAGCCTAGAAAGTAGGCTTTTACAAGTTTCAAGTTCAGAAAATGAATATTTATCTTCTATTTCCCAATATTTAATTACAGCTGGAGGAAAAAGATTTAGGCCAATTATTTCACTTCTTTCTGGAAAATTTGGCGATGAGAAAAAAAATATAAAGAAAATAATTGATGCTGGAGTAGCTGTGGAACTTATTCATATTGGAAGCTTGTATCACGATGATGTAATGGATAATGCTACTACTAGAAGGGGTGTTGAAAGCACTAATTCAAAATGGAATTCAACTCTATCAATACTTGCTGGAGACTATCTTTTAGCAAGATC
>Ga0209036_1001198_pt1 | contig 11087 bp, 13 predicted proteins | sample MarorgKNORR_S2LV_3_FD_188222 | JGI IMG/M metagenome (GOLD analysis project Ga0209036, IMG submission 188222) | Marine microbial communities from the Southern Atlantic Ocean, analyzing organic carbon cycling - DCM_A/KNORR_S2/LV (SPAdes) (version 2) | ecosystem: Environmental > Aquatic > Marine >... | reverse complement strand
GTTTTTATTGGATTCCAAAGCGCATGCCAAGATTGTGGTAACTCTTGTAAAACATACTACAAAAAAATTAGTTGCAGAAAACGACAACTACGCTTTAGCTGCTTAATTAGCTAACCAATGCAAAAATTGTCTATGGTTTGAAGCATTGGCAAATTACATAGACTAGTTTTATTGTGGAGTCTTAACGCAGTAAAATCAAAACTAATCTAGACTAGCCTTCGATATCCTGCTCTTCGGGTCATCAAGGTGAAACAAAAAGAATGAGCTAAGCATGTAGAAGTTAGGCTGAAGGACTAACGGACGCGGGTTCAATTCCCGCCGCCTCCACCATTCATGAAGTTTTAAGTATTTTTAGATTTTCCAAAAAAAATGAAATTACTGACTGCTTTACTTATATTAAATTCATCATTAAACTAGCGCCTCAAACTTGATATATATGGCAAATAGTAAACAAGCAATCAAAAGAGCTCGTCAGAATGCAGATAGGTACAAACTAAAGCATTCTCAAAGATCTCAAGCTAGAACAGCGGTAAAAGCAGTTAGAAATGCAATAGCTGAAAATAATAAAGAATCAGCATCTGCTCTTTTACAAACTGCACAAAAGGTATTAGATTCTGCTGCCTCTAAAAAAGTGATTCATAAAAATGCTGCCGCTAGAACAAAAAGCCGTTTGGTCAAAGCTGTTAAAGCAATCAGTTAATTCTAGATTTCAGACAAATCGTTCGCAATCATTCCAAGCAATTTGTTTGTGTTGTCACCAGTAAAACCCGAAATAATTTCAATCCCCTCATATTTTTGGTTAAGAGATGACAATTTTTTTCTTATTAGTTCAATGAAGCTCGACTGCATCTTCTTAGTAATCGTATCTTTTTTATTAATAGCAATCCATATACTTTTGTCGAGCAAACTTGGATCAAATATTTTTAGCTCCTTTAATAGAATATTAAGCTGATCTTCAATTGAGCTTTCAATATTTTGAGGATCTAGCAAAAGAAGTAAATGGCCAGTTCTGGAAATATGTTTTAGAAAGTTTAGACCTAAACCAGCTCCTTGTGATGCTCCCTCAATCAAACCTGGAATATCAGCAATAATAAATGAAGTTTCAAAGATTTGAACTGTTCCTAAGTTTGGGCGTAATGTTGTAAATGGATAGTCTCCAATCTTAGGGCGAGCGGCTGATATTTTATTTAAGAAAGTAGACTTTCCAGCATTTGGAAATCCAACCAATCCAACGTCAGCGAGAGAGCGTAATTCTAATCTAATAGAAATTTCATCGCCAGGCCAACCTGAAGTATGACGCCTTGGAGACTGATTAGTACTAGATTTAAATCTAAAATTTCCCACTCCTCCCTCTCCGCCTTTAGCAACAAGATAATTAATTTCTTCTTCACAGCAGTCATAAATAATTTTGTTTGAAAGAGAATCAAAGATTACGGTGCCTTTTGGTACTTTTACAACGAGATTTTTTGCATCTTGACCTGTTCTTTTTTTGCCTGCGCCAGCACCCCCATTATCAGCAATTAAATACTTTATATTACGGAAATTTACCAAGGTATTGAGGTTAGGATCTACTTTAAAAATTATATCTCCTCCTTTGCCGCCATCGCCCCCATCAGGCCCGCCTCGAGGAATAAATTTTTCTCTTCTAAAACTTGTACAGCCTGCACCACCGTTTCCAGCTCTTGCTTCTAACAGAGCTTCATCGATGAAATTCATGATTTACTGTGAGATGACGTTGACTGTCTTTTTTTGCTTGATTCCCTTATAGGTAAACTGCACCTGTCCATCTGAAGTAGCAAATAAAGTATGGTCTCTTCCCATGCCAACATTTTTCCCAGGATGAGTATTTGTTCCGCGTTGACGAATTATGATTTCGCCAGATTTTACAGTTTGTCCACCAAAGCGTTTTACACCAAGTCTCTTAGAGTTGGAATCTCTGCCGTTTTTACTAGAACCACCTGCTTTCTTATGAGCCATTTCTACTTACCTACTTTAATTTCTTTTATCTTTATTTGAGTATATTTTTGTCTATGACCTATTTTTCTCATGCTATGCTTTCTTCTTCGGAATCTAAGTATAGTGACCTTTTCGCCTTTTACTTCTTCAATTATTTCAGCAACAACTTTAGCATTTTCTATGTAAGGTTGCCCAATCTGAACATCATTACCGTCAACATAGAGCATTACATTTTCAAAAGCATAATCAGCCCCTGATTTTTCATGCAAAAGATCAACCTCTAGGACTTGACCTAACTCAACTTTGTGTTGTTTTCCACCTGCTTCTATTACTGCGTACATAGTTATCTCTAAAGGTGGCAAAATATACGCTTTCTAGAGGAAATTATCAATACTTATGTATAATTTTAGGCTTCTAACAATTGAAGATGAACTATCTAAAACCAACAACAAAAAATGAGCTCAATAGAGTTCAAACTGCTTTAAAAAAAGAACTTGCTAGCGAAAAAATAATTCAAGATATTTATGAATACATTTTTAATACAGAAGGTAAAAAAACAAGAGCTCTATTAAGTTTGTTATCTTCAAGATCTACAAAAATAAAGCCTAGTGAAAGAATCGATTTAGCTAGCATTATTGAACTTTTACATACTGCAACATTAGTTCATGATGATGTTGTTGACGAATCAGAGGTCAGACGAGGCAGTAAGTCAGTAAATCAAGTATGGACAAATTCATATAGTGTATTAATGGGTGATTTTATCTATTCAAAAGCATTTATATTGATGGTAAAGCTAGGCATTCCATCCATCTTAGACGAATTAGCCAAAGCCACTAATGACATAGCTAGGGGAGAAATTATTCAATTAGAGCTATCTGAAAAAAAAGAATCCATTAAGCTCAATGAATTATTGAAAGTTAGCTATCTTAAAACAGGTAGGCTTTTTGAGGCGTCTGCAAAAACTGGAGCAATGCTTGCAGAAAAATCATCAGAAGAAATTAAAAGCTTTGGATTATTAGGAAGGTCTTTAGGTACTGCTTTCCAAATACAGGACGATATTTTAGACTATGCAGCGCTTAAATTTGACACAGGCAAGCCTGCTTTCAAAGACTTTAAAGAAGGAAAAATTACTTTTCCATTATATTTTGCTATACAAAATGCTGACTCACAGGAAAGAAAATTTCTATTAGGTAAATTGGGTGCAAAAAAGATAACAAACAAAGATCAAAATAAAATCTATCAGTTAATACATAATGATGGAACACAAAAAGAAATAAATGCATTACTAGAAAAATATTCAAAAGAGACACTCAAGCATTTAAATAAGTTGAAACATCATGCCTGTTACAATGAGATGTTAAACTTAATTACCTTTTCAAAAGTAAGGAAAAAATGACATTTATACCTGCTTCAAGTTATACAAAAGAAGATTTGATTAATTGTGGAAACGGAGATTTATTCGGGCCAAGTAATGGTCGGCTCCCAGCCGATGAAATGTTAATGTTTGATTCAATTGATCAGATTGATCAAACCTCAGGAAGATACTCAAAGGGTAAAATAATTGCACATCTAAACATTCAAGAAAGCCTTTGGTTTTTTAAGGTTCATTTCAAATCTGATCCTGTCATGCCTGGATGCCTTGGTTTAGATGCAATGTGGCAATTATTAGGATTTTATCTTTGTTGGCTAGAGTTACCGGGATATGGGAGAGCATTGGGCTCAGATAAAGTGAAATTTTTTGGTCAGGTTACTCCAAATGCTAAGCTTGTTAGGTATGAAATTGATATTAAGCGAGTTATAAATAGAGGAGCAGTTGTAGGCTTTGCGGATGGAAATATGTTTGTCGACGATAGACATGTATATTCAGCAGATGGTTTAAGAGTGGGTTTGTTTAAGGATACCAGCGAATTTTAATGAAAAATGTAGTTATTTCCGGCATGGGCATAGTCTCATGTATTGGTAAGGATCTTCAAGAAGTATTAAAGAGCCTAAAGGTTGGAAAATCTGGCATTACTAAGAATACCAAATATGAAGAAATGGGTTTTAGGAGTCATATTTCAGGTTCCATAAATATCAATTTAGCTGAATTAATTGATAGAAAAACTCTTCGTTTTATGAGTGAGGCCTCTGGCTTTGGCTATATAGCTGCCAAAGAGGCTATTAGAAATGCATCAATTAATTTAAGTGAAATAGATTCCTCTAGAATTGGTATAGTGGCTGGATCCGGAGGAGCATCCTCAGCTGCTCAAATAGATGCATCAGACATAGCAAGAGAAAGAGGGCCAAAAAGAATTGGACCGTATGCTGTTACAAAAACTATGGGTAGTACTGTCTCAGCAATTTTGGGAACAACTCTTGGACTTCAAGGAGTAAATTATTCTATTTCATCTGCATGCTCAACTAGTGCTCATTGCATTGGACATGCGGCAGAACTTATTCAATTAGGTAAACAAGATATCATCATTGCAGGTGGGGCAGAACAAGAACATTGGACTTCATCATCTATGTTTGATGCTATGGGAGCACTTTCATCACAATATAATGATGAGCCCGAAAAAGCATCTAGACCCTTTGATACTGGCAGAGATGGTTTTGTAATAGCCGGAGGTTCTGGCATGCTCATTTTAGAAGAAGAAGAGCATGCAATTAAGAGGAATGCTCCGATAATAGCAAGATTAAAAGGGTATTCTGCAAACTCTGATGGATATGATATGGTTTCTCCTTCAGGCGAGGGAGCAAAAAGATGTATGAGTCAGGCCATTGATGAATATGGTTCTGATGTTGATTATATTAATGCTCATGGCACTAGTACTCCTGTTGGAGATTTAGCTGAACTTAATGCAATAAAAGAAGTGTTTGGGAAAAGTGCGCCAGTGATTGGATCAACAAAATCAATGACAGGTCACTCCTTAGGTGCAACTGGAGCACAGGAGGCAATTTACTCTATTCTCATGATGCAAAATGATTTTATTGCTCCATCGATTAATATAAGTACTTTGGTTGAAGAAGCTGAGGGGCTGAATATATCTCAATTAATGATGGAACAAAAACTAAATGCTGTTATGAGTAATTCATTTGGTTTTGGTGGAACCAATGCAAGTTTAATTTTTAGTAAATTTTAGGCTAATCGAGACCCATTAATCGCTTCTTTATGTGGAGTAGCCAAAATAATACTTCCATCTGGCTGGGTAAAACCCGTTACAAGACACTCGGACATAAATGGCCCTATCTGCTTTCTAGGAAAATTAATAACAGCAGCAACTTGAATGCCTATCAAATTATGGGGGTCATAATGATCAGTAATTTGTGCAGATGATTTTTTAATGCCTATTTCATCTCCAAAATCTATTGTCATCTTTATTGCAGGCTTGATTGCTTCTTTAAAATTCTCAGCTGATATTATGGTTCCGACACGAATATCCACTTTCTCAAATTCCTTCCAGGTTAAGTCATTCATTTCATTTCTCATTTAATCTATATCTTCCCACCATGGAAAAAAATCTGGCATGTCAGAAGATATAAGGTTTTTAAATCTTGCTGGCCGCTTCTCTAGAAATGAATTAACGCCCTCTTTTGCGTCATCTGATGCACCTCTTGAATCAATAGCTTTACTTTCAATTACATGAGCCTCATATGGAGCTGCTTGTCCAAAAGATCTCCATAGCATTTGTCTTGTGATAGCTATTGAGACGGGCGCAGATTTCTCTACTAACTCTTGTGCAATTTTTTTTGCATCATTTATAAGATTTTCTGGCTTGTGGATACTTGAAATTAACGCAATGTCTAATGCTTCCTTAGAATCTATTATTCTTCCTGAGAAAGTTAAATCTAAAGCTTTTGAAATTCCTACAATCTTTGGAAGAAACCAACTACTGCAGGCATCTGGGACAATTCCTCGATTGTTAAAAACAAATCCAAACCTAGCATCCTCAGAAGCAATACGAATATCTCCAGGTAGTTGCATTGAGGCTCCAATACCTACTGCAGGACCATTACAGGCAAAAATAATTGGCTTTAAAAATTTATACATTCGCAAGGTTAAGATGCCGCCTGAATCCCTTCTAAAATCATCTTCTTGTACCGCAAAATTGTCAAAAGAAGGGTTGAATGTATTTTTACCGCTACTTAAATCAGCTCCAGCACAAAAACCACGACCTATTCCAGAAATAATTACAGCATTAAAGGTATCATCTTCCTCTATCAAATCAAAAGCGCAAATTAATTCTTCCATCATTAAGAATGTAAAAGCATTTAATTTTTCTGGCCTATTTAAAAAAAGAAGAGCAAGATTTTCATGTCTCTCTAATTTAATTGTGCTGAAATCCACTATAATTTAGAAAGGTATGTCTTCCTCTGAGATCTGGTTGTCATGCGACTGAGCAGTTTGAGAAGCCGGCTGAGATTGATCAAATTCTCCACTATCGCCGGATGATTGTCTCCCACCAAGCATATTCATCTCATTGCCAAGTATTTCTGTGGTGTACTTGTCATTCCCCTCTTTATCTTGCCACTTTCTAGTCTGCAGTTTTCCCTCGACGTAGAGCTGTGAACCCTTATCTAAATACTGCTCTGCAATTTCTGCTAATTTGCCAAAAAATACAACCCTATGCCATTCAGTTTTTTCTCTTTGCTCTCCACTATCTTTATCTTTCCAGGATTCAGAAGTCGCAATTGAAAGTGTTGCTACTGCTGTATTTGTTTGGGTATATCGTATTTCAGGTTTTTGACCTAAATTTCCTACCAAAATTACTTTATTTACTCCTCTAGCCATAATTACCTCTTATAATTACATAAGTTTAACTCGAAACAATTCAGCTGGATTAAAATTCTGTAAATAAATGGAAAAAATTTCTATAAAAGGCGCTAGGACTCATAACCTTAAAAATATTTCCCTTGAAATACCTCGGGGAGAATTAATAGTAATTACTGGATTGTCAGGATCAGGTAAGTCATCTCTTGCATTCGATACTATATATGCCGAAGGTCAAAGACGATATGTTGAATCTCTTTCAGCATATGCAAGACAGTTTTTATCTATGATGGAAAAACCCGATGTCGATCAAATTGATGGGCTGTCTCCAGCAATATCGATTGAACAAAAATCTACTTCTCATAATCCAAGATCAACAGTAGGAACTGTTACTGAAATTTATGATTATCTAAGATTATTATATGCACGGATTGGCGTTCCAATTTGTCCAGATCATAATGAGGAGCTTTCTGCCAAAACTGTAAGTGAGATATGTGATGAGATTTACTCACTTGGCTACGGTAAAAAAATTATGATTATGGCTCCCATTGTAAGAGGTAAAAAAGGAGAGCATCTTGGTATATATGAAGACTTAAAAACTGAGGGTTTTGTTAGAGTAAAAATTAATGGTGTTGTCTACCCGCTAGATGAATTTCCAGCCTTGAATAAAAATCAAAAACATGAAATATCAGCTATTGTCGACAGGCTTAAATTACAAAAAGACGATGATAATCGATCTCGGCTATCTGAATCAATTGATACAGCGCTCAGTTTATCTGATGGTCTAATACAGATAGAGGTATTAGAAGAGGAATCAGAAGTGCTCCTTTTTTCTTCAAATTTTTCGTGTTCTCAATGCGGTTATTCAGTAACTGAGTTAGAGCCAAGAATGTTTTCATTTAATAATCCTTTTGGAGCCTGCGAAAAATGTGATGGTTTAGGAGTCATTCAATACTTCGATCAAAAGAAGTTGATCTCAGACGACTCTGCAACGATAAATGAAGGGGCTATAAAGGGATGGAATAGAAGAAACAGATTCTACTTTCATCAATTAAAATGTTTAGCTAAGCATTATGATTTCAATTTAGATACTCCATGGAAATCCTATTCTGAAGAAATTCAAAACATTCTTTTATGGGGATCAAAGGATAAGATCAATTTCTCAAAAAGCTTTAGAAGTGGCAGTAAAATAGTTAGACAGCATCGTTTTGAGGGCATTATCCCTAATACTGAAAGACGTTTTAAAGAAACAGACTCTGAATTTATTAGAAATGAATTAGCAAAGATGCTTTCAGATAGTTACTGCGATGCTTGCGAAGGATCGAGATTAAAGAAAGAGTCAAGGAATGTTTTTATTAATGAAACTCCTATTCAAGATATTACAAATCAAAAAATATCTGACGCATTATTGTTTTTTCAAAATATTCGACTTAATGGTTCTAAAGCAATGATTGCGGAAAAGATTCTAAAAGAAATTAAGGAGCGCCTTACCTTTCTTGAAGATGTAGGTCTGAACTATCTTACTTTAGATCGAAGCGCAGGCACTCTCTCTGGAGGAGAGGCTCAAAGAATTAGGCTGGCTAGTCAAATCGGTTCTGGTCTTGTGGGAGTAACTTATGTTTTAGATGAGCCTTCAATTGGACTTCATCAACGAGATAATGAAAAACTTATCAAAACTCTGTACCACCTCAAAAGCCTTGGAAACACTGTAATAGTTGTTGAGCACGATGAGGAAGCAATTAGATGTGCAGATCATATTATAGATATCGGTCCCGGTGCTGGAAAACATGGAGGGGAGATATGTGCTCAGGGATCATTAAAAGATATTTTAAAAAGCAAAGAATCAATGACAGCAGCTTACCTTTCTGGCACAAGAAAAATTAATTTTTCTAAAAGCACTAAAAAACCAGATAGATTTATCGAGATTATTGAGGCATCTGAAAATAATTTGCAGAATGTAAATGCAAAAATACCCATTGGTGTTTTCACTTGTATAACTGGAGTGTCTGGTTCAGGTAAATCCTCACTCATCAATCAAACTTTGATGCCTATGAGCAGTTTTTTACTTAACAAAGCTAATCTAAACAAAGAAATTAAATGTAAACAAATTAAAGGTTTAGAGCACTTAGATAAAGTGATTGGAATAGATCAATCTCCTATTGGCAGAACTCCAAGATCTAATCCAGCAACTTACACAGGTCTTTTTTCACACATTAGAGATTTATTTTCTCAATCTGAAGAGGCACGAGCTAGGGGTTATAAGCCTGGTCGATTTAGCTTTAATGTTAAGGGAGGAAGATGTGAGGCTTGTCAGGGCGATGGAATGATTAAAGTTGAGATGCATTTTTTAGCTGATATCTACGTAAAGTGTGATGTTTGTGAGGGCAAAAGATATAACGAGCAAACACTTGATGTTAAGTACAAAGGTAGGAATATTGCTGAAGTTTTAAGCATGACTGTTGAGGAGGCTCTCGAATTCTTTCAAGCAATCCCAGCAATTAAAAATAAACTACAGACATTAGCAGATGTAGGCCTAACTTATATAACTCTTGGTCAATCGGCCACTACATTATCTGGGGGAGAAGCTCAAAGAATTAAACTTGCTAAAGAACTATCTAAGCGAAGTACCGGAAAAACATTATTTATATTGGATGAACCAACTACAGGTCTTCACTTTTATGATATTGAATTATTGCTAGGAGTTTTAAAAAGACTATCTGATCAAGGCAATACAGTCGTAGTTATTGAGCATAATCTAGATGTAATTAAATCGAGCGATTGGATAATAGATCTTGGTCCAGAGGGAGGAAGCGATGGAGGGCTGATAATTGCAGAAGGCGCCCCCAATAAAGTAGCTCAATCTAAAAAGTCCTACACAGGAAAATATTTAAAAGAGGCTCTAAAAAGTTAAGCTACTGAATCTTCTTTTAGCTCGGGCTCTAATATTTCAGTTGAGTCATCTAAATTTCTGTCAACCCACTCCACATAAGCCATGTCAGCTTTATCTCCCGGTCTGAATCCAGCTTTTATAATCCTTAAATAACCACCTGGTCTATCTTTTGACTTAATAGAAATTTCCGTAAAGAGTTTATTTACAGCTGAATCGAGTCTTAGCTTATTAAAAGCCCTTCTTCGATTTGCAACAGAGTCGTCTTTAGCCATTGTGATTAAAGGCTCAATAAAAGACCTTAATTCCTTAGCCTTAGGAACAGTTGTTTTTATAAGTTCCCTTTCAATAAATGCAATGGCAAGGTTCTTCATCAAGGCTTTTCGATGAGAAGAATTTCTATTTAATTTTCTGCCTGATTTTTTATGTCTCATTTTTATTAACCCATTGGCGGCCAATTCTCTAATGTTGTACCTAGAGAAAAACCTTTTGAAGCAAGAACATCCTTGATCTCATTTAAGGATTTTTTACCTAAATTTGGTGTTTTTAACAAATCAAACTCTGTTCTTTGCAATAGATCCCCTATCAAGAAGATGCTTTCTGCCTTCAAGCAGTTCGTGGACCTAACAGTTAATTCAAGCTCTTCAATTGACCTCATTAGGAATGGATCAAAGTCATTTTGATCTTTTTTAGCCTCTTGTTCAGCAATTGCATCTAAATTTACAAATGCAGCTAATTGCTGTTGCATGATAGTTGCAGCATGCTCAATGGCTTTCTTTGGATCAAGTGTTCCATTTGTCTCTAACTCAACAATCAGTTTATCTAAATCAGTTCTTTTTTCAAATCTTGCATTTTCAACCGAATAAGCCACTCTTCTAACTGGACTAAAAGATGCATCTACTTTCAAAGCTCCAACTGCGGTTTCCTCTTCACCCCTTGAGTCTGCTGGCTCATAACCTCTGCCAGTTTTTACAGTAGCAGTTAGTGAAAGGCTTACTTTATCTACCAACGAAGCAACATGATGCTCAGCGTCAGGCAATTCAACGTTTCCTGGAACTTCAAACGAACTGGCTGTGACTTCACATGGACCTGAGACGTCTAGTTTAATTACTGCACTATTTCCTTCAATAAGAGTTATGGGCAGATCTTTTAGATTTAATAAAATATCTATTACATCTTCTCTAACTCCTTCAATCGTAGAATACTCATGCGAAATACCATCGATTGTTACATCGGTTATGGCTGAGCCAGGCATAGACGATAAGAGTATTCTTCTCAATGCATTTCCTAGAGTGTGGCCAAAACCTCTTTCTAATGGCTCTAAAGTTATTTTAGATGTATTATTCTCTGCGTCATCAACTTGGATGTCAGTTGGGACTAAAAGATCGATTACTGATGTTTCCATAATTTCCTTCCGTTTTTAAAGTATTATTTTGAATAAAGCTCAACAATGAGATTTTCATTAATTTCAGCACTTAAATCTGTTCTATCAGG
>Ga0209036_1001197_pt1 | contig 11089 bp, 10 predicted proteins | sample MarorgKNORR_S2LV_3_FD_188222 | JGI IMG/M metagenome (GOLD analysis project Ga0209036, IMG submission 188222) | Marine microbial communities from the Southern Atlantic Ocean, analyzing organic carbon cycling - DCM_A/KNORR_S2/LV (SPAdes) (version 2) | ecosystem: Environmental > Aquatic > Marine >... | reverse complement strand
AGACCTAAAGCTTCAAATTTTTTAGTCTTATTTTTAACGTAAATTTCTGACGCTGGATTATTGCCAACTAAAACTGCAGCTAATCCTGGTATAATACCATGATTTTTTAAATGACTTATTCTGTCTTCAAGACTGCTATAAAGAGCTTTACTGGCTTCTATGCCAGATAATATTGACGTTTCCATTACGATTTCCCCTAATCAGTAATTTCTTCTATTCGTTCAATTAATGACTTTACTTTGGACTCAACTTCGCCTTTAAAAGAGTATTCTCCTCTTCTAGCTCCAAATAATTCATCTGAAATATTCATAGCAGCTAAAATTGCTATTTTTGATGAATTCATTGATGAAGGTACAGATCTTTGCACTTCATGCATTTTTTTATCAACATAAGCTGCAACTTCCTTAATATAGTCTTCATTTGAGGAAGCTCTGATTGGATACTCTTGTCCAAATATTCTAACGTTTACTAGTTTTTTATTTGATTCCATATATACCTCTAATTATCTCTTAATTTAGCATTAAATTTCTTAGATACAATATTTATAATTTCAGTAATAATTGCATTTACATCTTTATCTTCAAGTGTTTTTTTAGGTGATTGAAAGCTTAGTGAAAATAATACATCTTTAGATGATTTATCCTTTTTTGATTGATAAATATCCACAGGTTTAACATCCTGTAAGATTGATTGATTTACAGACCTCATAGATTTTACTACATCACCAACATGAATACCGCTATCCATTTTAAAATTTAAATCTCTTGATACAATTGGAAATACAATAATATCCTCTACTTTTGTACTATAACTTCTATAATCTGTAAATATCTTGGTATCTACATCCAAAATAACTACTTCATGTTTATGAGCAATATCTAACTCTTTCAATAATGATTCTTTAATTATACCTAAGCCACCAATAATCTGCTTTTTGCCGTCAATAATTGAATAATAAGGATTACAATAATGATGATTTTCTTCTTTAAAATTAACTTTAATTCCAAGCTTCTTATCTTCAAAAATATTAGATGCTACTCCTTTTAAAAATGAAAAAGAGGCTGATATTGATTCAAAATGAACATTTCTATCAAAAACATCTCCATGTACTAGGCAAGATAAACTACTTTTTTGTGAAATATCGTTAAGCTGATCTGTTTTGCCTTCAAATACAGTCCCATATTCATAAATCAAAGTATTTGGTGAACCGTTACGGTAATTAAAATCTAGATTTTTTAATAATCCTGAATGAAGTGTTGTTCGTAATGTATTCATTCTCTCTGATGATGGATTTATTACACTTACAGCATCTTTTCCAAACAACTTCACCTCATCTAAGTCTTCAAGAGAGTTATTATATGATTGATAAAACCCTAATGACGAAAGATGATGTTTTAAGGAAAATATAGAAGACTCTTCATCGTTAGCATATTGCATAATTGAAGAATAATTAAATGATGATTTAATATTTTCATAACCATAACATCTAAACACTTCTTCTATAAGGTCAGTTTCAACGCTTAAATCTGTCCTGAATGTTGGTATTGAACAACTCCAACCACTTTTAGTTTTTTTTGTATCTATATGTAAACCATTTAATATTGATTCTACCTTATCAGAGGATATATCTTGTCCAGCATATTTTAATAATTTCTCTGAGGATAAATCAACAGAAGTATTTCCTAAATCCATGGAACATTCATCAGTTACAACAGACTCTAAAGTACCACCTGCAACCTCTTGCATAAGCTGTACAATCATATTAAAAGCTTCAGAAGCAGCGTTTGGATCTGTACCCCTTTCAAACCTTCTTGAGGCTTCTGATAATAAATTTAATTTTTTTGAACCTTTTCTAATTGTGACAGGATCGAAATATGCACTTTCTATTAAAACCTCAGTTGTAGAATCAGTAACAGAACTATCCATGCCTCCTATAATTCCCGCAAGAGCAATGGTATTTTTTGTATCAGTAATAACCATATGATCTGCGCTCAATTCGTAGGTTTCTTCGTCTAAAGCATTAAACTTTTCACCCTTTTTTGCCCAAGAGACCTTTATAGCAGATTTATCTAACTTATTAAGATCAAATATGTGAGTAGGATGTCCAATTTCTAAAAGCATAAAATTTGAGATATCTACCAAATTATTTATACTTTTTTGTCCAACTGACTTTAAATAGTCAGCTAACCAATCTGGTGACGGTCCAACTTTTACATTCTTCATTACACCGGCAATATAACGTGTACAACCACCTTTTTTGTCTAAATCGACAGATACCACGTCTTTTGACTTAGAATTAAGTTTTATAGTGGATATGGGAGCTTTTAGCTTTGAACCAACTATTGTTGCTACTTCTCTTGCAATACCTCTATGACTTAGAGCAAATGCTTTATCTGGAGTTACTTCTATATCAATAGCATTAAATAAAGGACCTAAGATATCTTTAATTGGAGTTCCAGCTTTAACAGAATCATCTAAAACCATTATACCATCATGTTCTTCTGAAATTCCTAACTCCCTTTCAGAACAAATCATTCCAAAACTTTCAACACCTCTTATCTTCGCTTTGCCAATTTTAAAATCTCCAGGAAGAACTGCTCCAACTTTTGCAAAAACAATTTTTTGGCCAGCATCAACGTTTGGAGCACCACAAACAACGTTAAAAGTTTCATTTCCATCTGAAACGCTACAAAGCTTAAGTTTATCTGCATCTGGATGTTTTTCAGCTGTTAAAACATCACCAACAACTAAGTTATCCAATGAATCAAAGTCTGTTACTACTTCAGATTCAAAACCTCGCATTGTTAATTTGTCTGCTAAGTCAGTTGCAGTTAAATCAAAGTCAACGAACCTTTTAAGCCAATGTAAAGAAACTTTCATTAAAACTGCTCCAAGAATCGTTTATCATTTTGATAAAACAATCTGATATCTTTGATACCATATTTAATCATTGCAATTCTTTCAATACCCAACCCAAATGCAAACCCTTGATATTTTTTATTGTCATATCCAACATTTGATAAAACATTTGGATTAACCATTCCACAACCTAAAATTTCCATCCACTGATTTAATTTACTATTCCAAATATCTACTTCAGCACTTGGCTCTGTAAACGGAAAATAACTTGGTCTAAAACGCATTTTAGTGTCTTTACCAAACATTTCTTGTACAAAATATTCAAGAGTACCTTTCATTTCAGCAAAAGAAGAAGTTTCATTAATAACTAATCCTTCAACTTGATTGAATAAACAAAAACTTTTATAGCTTACTGCTTCATTTCTATAAACCCTTCCACAACAGATATGACGTAATGGAGGATCTTGATTTTCCATTAAATGAATTTGAACATTGGATGTATGAGTTCTTAATACAGTATTTGGATTTACAAAGAATGTATCTTGCATATCTCTAGCAGGATGATGTTTTGGGACATTAAGTGCTTCAAAATTATGATAATCATCATCAATTTCAGGTCCATATGCAACGGAAAACCCAATTGACTGAAAAATTGATTTTATTTCAGATGTAATTTGTTCTAATGGGTGAATATTCCCATCAGGTAATTCATAGCCTGGTAATGAAAAATCTCTTTCAGATGAACTACTATTACTATCATTAGATCCTAAAGCATCCTGATATAAACTTGTTAATTCATTCTTTAAAATATTTAATTCTTTTCCGAAGCGCGGCTTCTCTGAGGCAGGCAATCTATTAAATTCTTCAAACAAAGAAGTTAATTGTCCATTTCTTCCTAGATATTTTATTCGAAATTTTTCGAGTGCTTGAGATGTTTTACTGCTGGATAACTCTTTAGAAAATGATGCCTTTAATCCTTTAATGGTTTTATCTAATGACATCTTATTTTTTCTATTTTTTTAAGTATTTTACGAGGTCTTCAAAGACAGTTGGGTTATTAACAGCTAAATCTGCTAACACTTTTCTATCTAGATCAACCCCTTTCTCCTTCAATAAATGTACAAAATTTGAATAGGATAAACCATTTAATCTTGATGCAGCGTTAATTCTAATGATCCACAATCTTCTGAACTGACGTTTTTTCTGTCTTCTATCTCTGTAAGCATAAAGACCTGCTTTAAGCACAGCATCTTTAGCTGCTTTAAAATTACGACTTCTAGCTCCAAAATAACCTTTCGCAAGCTTTACAACCTTACGATGTCTTCTATGTCTTGGAACTGAACTGTTTGATCTTGGCATCTTAACTTCCCGCTTTCGCCATCATTTTTTTCATTCTTTTCTCAAAGGATGGGGCTACCATAGTAGCTTTTTTAGCAGAACGTTTAACATCTTTATCTCTACGAATAAGCATGTGACTATGTCCAGCTTTGTTACGTTTCAGTTTTCCTGAACCTGTAACTTTAAATCTCTTTGATACACTTTTTCTTGTTTTTTGTTTTGGCATAATAATTTCCTATTTCGGGGCTAATATTATAGATTTTTTTCTTCCAGTCAAAGGAGAATCTTTTTCGAGTTCAGCATGCTCACTTAATATCGATAAAACTCGCTGCATTAGCTCTTGCCCTAAATCTTGTCGAGACATTTCTCTACCTCTATACATCAAGGTTAATTTTAATTTACAACCTTCAGATAAAAACTTTTTACCCATTTTAAGTTTATTTTCTAAATCATGATCTCCAATATTAGGTCTCATTCTTAGCTCTTTAACTTTGATAACTTGTTGTTTTTTCTTGCTTTGCTGTGCTTTCTTTTTTTCTTCATATTTGAATTTACCAAAGTCCATAATTTTACAAACTGGAGGTTTTGCGTTTGGTGAAATTTCAACCAAATCTAATCCAGCATCTTGAGCTTTAATCAAGGCTTCTTTAACACTTACTACCCCAATCTGCTCTTTATTTTGACTGATCAATCTTACTTCATCAGCATAAATTCTTTCATTTACTCTTATCCTTTGTTTTTTAATTCGAAACTCTCCTTTCGTTTATTTCACTTAATATTTCGTTAGAAAAATCATCTAAAGACAATTCTTTCTGCTCCTTAACAAATCTTCTTCTGACCGTTAAAGTTTGATTTTCAACTTCTTTTTCACCAACAATAATCATGATGTTTATTTTTTGCATTTCTGCATCTCTAATTTTTGAACCAATTTTTTCTGACCTACTATCTAAAGTAACCCTGATACCTTTGGATCTTAAATCCTTTGTTATTTCTTCCGCATAGTCATTAAACTTTTCTGAAACTGGAAGTATTGTTACTTGTTTTGGAGCAAGCCATAAAGGAAAATTTCCACCAAAATGTTCTATTAAAAATCCGATAAATCGCTCATGTGTACCTAAGGGCGCTCTATGAATACATAAAGGAGTTTTAGCAGAACCGTCTTTATCAGTATATGTTAAATCAAATCTTTCTGGAATAGCAAAATCAACCTGATTTGTTGCAAGCGTAAATTCTCTACCGATTGAACTCCATACCTGAACATCAATCTTAGGGCCATAAAATGCTGCATCTCCAACAGATTCAACAAATTTTAGTTTAGCTCCTTTTAGTGCATTTCTTACATCATCCTCGGTTTTTTTCCACAATGTCGGATTATCGATGAATTTATCTCCTAAACCTTCAGGATCATGTAAGCTTAGTCTCATTTCATATTTTTCAATACCGAAGATTTTGAAATACTCCATGTAAAGATTGCAAACATTAATAAATTCTTCTTTAAATTGGTCCGCAGTACAATAGATATGCCCGTCATTCATTTGCATACTTCTAACTCTCATTAAACCAAATAGCTCACCAGATTTTTCATATCTGTAACAGGTACCATATTCTGATATTCTATAAGGAAGATCTCTATAACTTTTAGGAGTATTTGCAAAAATTTTATGATGATATGGACAATTCATTGGCTTCATATAATAATCAATTCCATCCACATCCATCGGAGAAAACATGCTAGACATATAATGATCTAAATGACCTGATTTAGAAAATAGATCACCTTTGGTTAAATGAGGAGTTCTTACTCTTAAATAACCACCAGCTGTTTCTTTTTCTTTCGCTAAAGCTTCAAGCTCGTCTATAAGAACTGTACCAGATGGAGTCCAAAGCGGTAGTCCAGGACCAACTTCGTCATCAAAGAAAAATAAATCTAATTCTTTTCCAATTTTTCTATGATCGCGTTTTTTTTGCTCTTCTAACATCAAAAGATATTTCTTTAAATCTTTACTATTTTGAAATGATGTTCCGTACAGCCTTTGAAGAGTTTGGTTTTTTTCATCTCCTCTCCAATATGCTGCTGATGAAGATAATATTTTAAAATGCTTAATTAAACCAGTTGAAGGTATATGTGGACCTCTACATAGGTCTGTAAATTCACCTTGTGAATACATCTTTAAAGTTTCGTCTTTATCTAAATCATTAATGATTTCTACTTTATAATTTTCATCAATTTTATCGAAATATTTTATTGCTTCATCCCTAGACTTCTCTTCGTGAGTAATTTCAAGATTTTCATTTGAAATGTTTAACATTTCCTCTTCAATTTTAACTAAATCTTCCTCTGTGAAAGGAGTTTTAACATCAAAATCATAATAAAATCTATTTTCTAAATACGGTCCAATTGTGACTTTAGTTGTTGGAAATAATCTTTTTACAGCCTGAGCCATTAAATGTGCTGTGCTATGCAAAAGAACGCTGTGACCATCCTTGCTTTTTGCATCCATAAACTGAAGTTCACAATCATTTATTAATTCAGAAGATAAATCAGTCAGCTTACCATCTACTTTACAAATAACTGAATCATTTGAAACACCTTTAGTTTCATGCATTATTTGAAGAGGTGTTACGCCTTTTGGAAGCTCTTGTGAATCAAGACCTTTAATTTTTATTAAAATATTACTCACAGGGCAGAATTATCAATTAAAAATATTGCTAATGTAAAAGCACCTAACATTCCAGCTACTCCTACTCTATGTCTACGAACTAAAGCTTTTTCAACATCTGTAAGCTCAGAACCGTTCAAATCTGAAGCAAATACTTGTTCCTGCTTGTTATCATAATATCTCGCATAAAACTGATCTAACCAATGCATACCTTGCTGGCAATTGGTATCATCTGAATCGCAATATGTTAAGAATATTGATTCGCTAGTGCCTGGAATAGGTCTAACATTTTTAGTACCCAACTTCATTCGTTCAAATTCCTCTTGCAATAATTCAAAGTCAGATATATCACGGTTATCAAAATCAAAATTTTGTAATTCGTTTGTTAAATACTGAAATTGAGATTGCGGATATAAACTAATAGTATAAACTTTGTTATCGGTCGGCAAAGAAATTGATGATGGGAAAGTTCTTTCAGTTGATAGCCAAGAAAAATTCCATACAAAAACATCTGCAACTGCAGCATTAGAATAAATATTCACCTTAGATTTTCCTGCTTCAATAGCTCTATAATTATCCTGCCAATTATCACTTGCTGGGTTTTCAGCTTCCATATCTCTAGCACTCTGAGAAAATGCAAAACCAACAAGAAGAATGATACTTAAAAACGTTTTTGATGAATTCATTAAAGAAAATTTACTATAGATGCTGTCAAAAAGATATGTTTTTATCATCGGAAAGAAATGACTTCTTGCTCATATGCAAAACAGCTAATCCAGCGATCAAAATATTCTTCAGCTCTTGTTCTACCATATTGAGATGCTAATACTTCAAAAATATCATAATTTTTGTCTTCAAGATACGGATCAGCAATGAACATATAAGTTAGATTACCGTCTTCATTCTGTTCTTCTGGGACTAGAAACTTTAAACTATTATAGACTTGTATATCTTCTCTTTTAATCGCAGGCATAATAACTGTTTTTGTTAACATTTCAAACTGACCAGCTCTTTGAGGAAGTATGTAATTCATAGCAACCATTGTTTTACCATTTTGAGTATAAACAGTGTTGGATTCGTTTTTATTTTTGTTGTCAGCCTCAGCAATAGATTTATTTCCAATTGAGACTGGAACCACACACCCATACATTGCTAATGTTAAAATAATCAGTGATAATTTTTTCATATTTTAAATTCTCCTAAAATAAGTACTGAAATTTAATAAATATTTGTCTTCTACTTTCAGTTAAGTTTGAAATAATTCCGTCATCTGTTTCTAGCAAATTGTTTACACCAAAGTATAAAGCACTAAAAGCATTAGGTTGATAGGTAATCATAGGTTCAACAAACCAAGAGTTTGAAAAGTCGCTATATTGAATTTTTGTTCTCATAGTAAGCTTTGAATTGAATGAGTTATTTATACCAGCTCTTAGTATAATTCCGTCATAATAATCTTCAGCTTTCTGATACGATATACCTACTCCAAAATTAGATTTGTCTGATACTTTTAATTCTACATAATTTTTAACTTGATAAAAGCTTGAACTTTCAGGGATATCTAAATTTCTAATAATAATCTCTCTAGATTGAAGTTCATTATAAAACTTTAAATTTGAATTAATTTGATTTCTATAACCAACTTCAAATTCATAAAGATTGTCAAACTGATAGCCTCTAAAATTTTCTGTTTCAATCTCCGCACTCACTTTGAAAAAGTCACCATTTATTAAATCACTCGACGATGAAAATGATAATTCTTGTTTTTTGATAATACCTGTATAGTTCGTTTTATAAATGGTTTCAATGCCATAATTTGTTTTAAGAAGCTTTGGATGATTATTATAATAAACTGTTTTTCCTCTACCAGCTTTAAGCCACTTTGTTGAATTATTTGTTTCAAAACCATTGCTGGTCCTAAATCCTGGAGAACGTAACCTTAATACAAGACCAAAATCATCAGTTCTTGTTCTTTTATTTATAGCAAAACCAAGTGCATTTCCTGTTACTTTTTCTCCATCAAAATTTTTAGTATATCTTCCACTATCAAATGTCACCTCGCTATCATCTGCTGTAGGCTCATAAATATATTCAAAATTATCAGATTCATTATGAATTGATGCTGTTGCGTGTAACGTAATATGATAATTATCACCAGGATGATAATGAAAGTCAATTCCTCCAGTTGTCATATCACCGGCATTATCAAAAACTCTATTGGTTAAAATAGCTCCAATTGATCCTCCGTTACCACCAATCATCCTCTTTGCGCGAATTATATTTGATGAACTCTTACCCATAGATACAACAGTACTTGTTTCTTCAAATGGCAATAGCAGCAATGAAGACTCATCCCGAGCACTTATTATACCATATGAAGTTTTTCCAAGCTTGCCAGTATATTTTGCAGTTATAGATGGATCATTAATTGTTCTTGAATAAAATAGATTAATATATCCTCGTTGAGCTGAAAACTGAAATAGTTCTGCTCCTTGACTAAAAAATGGTCTTTTTTCATCGAAATATAGGGCATTAACAGTGTTTACATCATTTTTGATATCATCCGATTCAATTTGACTAAAGTCAGGATTTAAAGCGACTTCTAGTAAATCAACAGATGAAATTGGATATTTCATGAATAATGAAACGTCATCTGATGACGAAGAAGTGTTTGAACTAAAATCTTTAGAGCTTGCAGCAACAACTGATGGAATAAATTCAATATCACCTCTTTGTTGTCTTGGAGGTTCAATATTTTCTAAAAATCCTAACTGACAGGTTTGACATTCTATACCTTCAACCCTCGAAGTCCAATAAACATATCTGGTTAATTCATCTTCAAGCGTAAATCCACGCCCAAAATCAACTCTCCACGTTTGTATCGGCGCTATAGAGTATCGTAAGCTTGAAAATGGAATAACAAGCTCAACTTCATACCTATCTTCAAAAATAGTGACTTTTGATTCATAAACAAGATCTAAAGATTGATCAAAACCATATGTAGCTCTTCCATCAATTTGAGCACCACCAGCACTAACTCCTAAACCATATGTAAGTGATTCATCATCAAATGCATCTATATTTATCCATACTCTATCATCTTTTTCATCAAGATTATCTCTTTTAGTAATACTATATCTTAAATCTTCTTTATTGACATATGCCTTATATCCGACATATAAAAAAGTATCATCATACAATAATCTTGCTTCTGTTTTTAAGTCTGAAGGTTGTCCTTGAAAAGTTCCGGAACCATTAAAATTCGTTGCAACTTGAGCCATTGACCATTCCTGATCATCGACGATTCCATCAAAATTAATTGGTTGATCAATTTTTATTGGCTTGTATATAGGTCTTTCAGTTAAATCTTTGAAAGATTGACCAAATACAGTGGAAATAAATATTAAAGTAATTAAAAAAATTTTCATTTAGCGTGTAATTATAAGTAAAAAAAAGTATAAAAAATATACTAATTATTTGACTGAAAGAGTTAGGAAAAGTTCCTTAAAAAGAGAACGCCCGAATGACAGAGTATCGGGCGTTCGATTACTTTAAAAGGCCTAAGAGTAAAATGCAATGAAGACAACCTTAAAAAGTATAATCAACTCCTAATAAAAAGCTACGAGGCATTGTTGGTCTTGCGCCATAAGGACGTCTTGCCGCTATGCCATCATTATCCATAAAGTTGTTAATACCAACTGAAAGTCGAATATTATCTTGGAGAGCATATCTCATTCCAAGATCAATAATTGTTAGTTCATCAGTTGCATTTGAGCCTGAAATAGTTCCAGAACCAGCAACTGTTCTCATTTCTGATGTTTTCTTCATACTAATATTTGCTGAAAGCTTGTCTACATTTAATCCAAGATTTAATGCAATTATTGTATCTGGAAGATATGGTAATTCATCTCCTTTTGATACATCGCCCCAAAATCCGTCAAATGATTCTTGAAATTCAGAGTTTGTGCTTGTCCATGACAATTCAAATGGCATTTTAACTCTGCCATTATCTACAAGGATTCTTCTTAGATATAGCTCAAAACCTGAAATATCTACAGCACCGCCATTGAATAGCTCATCTGAACCACCACCTGAAGCTGCAGTATCTGCGCCTAATAGATTGTCATAGCTATTCATAAATAAAGTGAATTCTAAGCTATTTAAACCTTGATTAGATTTGAAACCAATTTCAGTATTCAAACTTGTTTCTGGATCAACTGCTTTATCAGTTACTC
>Ga0209036_1001194_pt1 | contig 11110 bp, 10 predicted proteins | sample MarorgKNORR_S2LV_3_FD_188222 | JGI IMG/M metagenome (GOLD analysis project Ga0209036, IMG submission 188222) | Marine microbial communities from the Southern Atlantic Ocean, analyzing organic carbon cycling - DCM_A/KNORR_S2/LV (SPAdes) (version 2) | ecosystem: Environmental > Aquatic > Marine >... | reverse complement strand
GCCCTGTGTTGCTATTGCTTCGAGATCTTTAATTAAATTGATATCTAACTTCCTTCCATAACCTTGATAAGCAAGTGTTGAGCCACAAAATCTATCGCTTATTACCCAATCTCCTTGATCTAAAGTTGGGCGAATAATTTCATTTACATGTTGTGATCTATCTGCGGCATAAAGCAAAAGCTCAGTAATAGAATCTGGGCTTTTTTCTATGGAAGTATCTAGTAGAAGCGATCTTATTGATTTTCCTAATTTTGTCCCTCCTGGCTCTCTAGTGATGACTAATTTATTGTTTTCAGGTATGAGGTCGGTACTAATAAGCCATTTGGATAATTGATTGATTTGAGTGGTTTTACCCGAGCCATCAATACCCTCAAAAACAATAAACTTTCCTTTCATTTTGACTTCAAAGACAAGGCATTAAGTACAACACTTATAGAGCTCAAAGCCATAAGTAAAGCCGCCAAGGGAGGAGATAGTAATAAGCCAGAAGATGGTAAAAGTAATCCTGCAGCGATTGGTAAAGCAATTAAGTTATATCCAAATGCCCAAGCAAGGTTTTGTTTTATTTTGAGCATTGCTTGCTTTGATAGATTTAAAGCATTTGGAAGGGCTTCCAAATTTTCTCCAAGCAGAACAAGATCAGCAGAATCTTGCGCGATTTGAGTTCCGGTTCCTATCGCTACTCCTAAGTCTGCAGCGGCAAGAGCTGGGGCATCATTAATTCCATCACCTATCATCGCGACTAAACCATTATTTTTTAATAAGTTCAATTTATTAAGCTTGTCTGAGGGTAACATTTGCCATGTAACTTGTTTTGCACTAAATCCCAATTTTTCCCCTATTGATAAAACTGCTGAATCTCTATCGCCACTAAATAAACTTAATGAAAAACCTCTTGAGCGTAATTTATTAATTGAAAGGAAAGCATCTTTTCTTATTTGGTCATCAATCAAGAAAAAACCTAATAATTTGTTATCCAGAGCAACTGCGACTATTGATTGAGCTTTTCTTTTTGAAAGCTTGAAATTATTTTCAATCATTTCATTCCATTCAATTCCTTCACTTTTGATCCATTCGGGAGTTCCGACTCTTATAAGTCCTTCTAAGTTATTAATTTTGCCGGCTAAGCCTTTACCTGGATACGTGGTTGAGCTTGACACTTTTTCTAGTTTGATTTCCTTTTTATGTGCTTCTTGAATAATTGCTTGGGCCAGCGGATGCCTACTTTCTTGTTCAATGCTTGCCGCCAATTTGAGCATGAAATTTCTTTCTGACTCATTGTTTTTCCAGCAGCCAACAACTAAAGGCCTTCCAATCGTGAGTGTACCTGTTTTATCAAAAATAATTTGACTTATTTTTGAGGCCATTTCTATGACATCTCCACCCTTGAAAAGCCATCCTCGTTTAGCCGCTTCCCCAGAAGCAACAGTTATTACCGTTGGCGTGGCAAGTCCTAGTGCACATGGACAGGCCACAACTAAAACAGCTATTGATAATTGAAATGAGAGACCAATAGGTGTTTGAGGGGTATTCATTAAATGATCATGCAAGTTATGGCTATGCATGAAACCTGCATTAGATACTTCTAAAACTTCTGGCCATATCCTCGTACCTATTCTCCACCAAAAAAGAAAAGTTATTAAAGCAAGAGTTGTTACCCCATAGCAGAACATACCTGCCACCTTGTCTGCTAATCCCTGAATTGGTGCTTTTCTAGCTTGAGCTTCTTCAACTAAACTTATTATTTTAGCGATTGCCGTTTCAGATCCAATTTTTTGAACTTCTAAAGTAATTGTTGACTCTAAATTTAGGCTGCCAGAGGGTAGCTCGACTCCAGGTGTTGCTTCTAGCGGTAAAGACTCGCCAGTTAAACTAGAGATATCTATTGCCGAATTTCCTTTTATAACTAAGCCATCTACTGGGATTCTATCCCCCGCTAATAATTGGATTTTTTCTCCTGGTCTTAGAGCACCTATTCTAATTTCACGAATTTCATTATTGTCTAAAATTAGATTGGCTGTTTCGGGTTGTAATTTTGCTAATTCTTTTAATGCTGTGCCAGTGTTGATTCGTGCTCTTTCCTCTAAAAAACGTCCTAATAAAACAAATCCAAGCAGCATGACCGGTTCATTGAAAAAACATGGCCAGCCAACTGTCGGCCAAATTAAAGCAATTATGCTTGCTATGTAAGCACTCATTACACCAAGACTTACTAAGGTATCCATAGTCGGTGTAAGCATGATTGCGGACTTTAGACCTGCGTTTAGGATCGATTTACCTGGTCCTAGTAAAGAAAATGTTGCGAGTCCAGCATGAAAAGGTAATGAACCAATAAGTGGAAAAGATATTTGTTGACCCTCTACTAAATGTCCCAACCCTGAAAGGATTAATAATGAAGTAGCGATTATTAGTTGTTGCCATTTATTCCATAAATTCTGATTTTCGTTTCTCTCTAACTCGGTATTTTTTGTTATTGTTTGATCAGGTCTTTCCCTTGTTGGAAAGCCCTTTGATGTAAGAGTTTGTATTACATCGGCAAAGGGGTAATTAGGCTCTTTAATTTCTACTAAAGCAGTTTTTGTAACTAAATTAACGCTTGCATTATTTATGTTTGGGTGGTTTTGAAGTATTTTTTCAACTGCCTGTACACAACTTCCGCACCTCATTCCATCTATATCAAGCAGAATTGACTTTTTGCTTTGGGCAATCTTTTTGTTGCTCAAGGGAATATAAATTTTGGATACTTATTCTAAATTTAATAAATAAAAAGCATGTTGCATTTATTTAATGATTTATTAATACATAAAAATTAGTTTCATTATTTCTATACATTTTTTTTATTTTCAGGCAGGATAGAATCATAATGTATTGATATTGGTTCAATCGTGCCTAGAAGTCAAAACAAAGACAATTTTCTTGATAAGGCCTTCACGAAGATGGCTGAGGGAATAGTGAAAGTGATGCCAATCGACTCCAAAGAAAAAGAAGCCTATCTTTATTACAGAAAAGGTTTGGCAGCTCAAAATGATGGAGATTACTCAGAGGCTCTGGAGTATTACGAAGAAAGCTTAAAACTTGAGGACAATCAAGTTGATAGAGGAGAGACATTAAAAAATATGGCAATAATTTATATGAGTAATGGAGACGAAGAGAGAGCAATAAATACATATAAAAAAGCTTTAGGACAAAATCCCAAACAGCCATCTTGCTTGAAAAATATGGGATTAATTTATGAAAAAAGAGGAAGAATGGCTCAAAGAAATGGTAATCAAGATGAGTGTGATATTTGGTTCGATCAGGCAGCGGAAGTTTGGAGTAAAGCTGTTCGTTTATACCCAGGAGGATATTTAGATATAGAAAATTGGCTGAAGACTACAGGCAGAGGTAATGTTGATGTTTATTTATAAGTAACTAAAACGCGGATTAATTATTATCTAAAGCATATATTAAAGCTTGATTAATATTAGAAGCTTTTAATATTTTTAATTTTTGATTCGTTTCAAACTCACTTGTATCTATTCCATCTGGGATGATTAATGTCTTATATCCAAGTCTTATAACTTCATTAATCCGTTGTTGCATTTGTCTGACTAATCTTAATTGACCAGCCAAACCTATCTCTCCTATAAAAACTACACCTTCTTCAAGCTCAATATCTTTAAAGCTCGAAACTATTGCAGCAGCTATTCCTAAATCAGCCCCAGGTTCTTCTACTTCTAATCCCCCAGCTACAGCCAGATAACAGTCATATCTTGAGAGCGAAAGATTCATATTCTTTTCTAGAACTGCCAAGATTTGATGAAGCCTGTTTATCTCAATGCCAGTTGTAGTTCTTCTTGGACTTGCATAACTCGTGGGATTTAAAAGTGCTTGTATATCGATGGCTAATGGTCTTGTTCCCTCACAAGTAACAATTGTTGAAATCCCAGGTGCAGAGGTTTTGCTTAAAAATAATTCACTTGGATTAGGAACCTCCGATAATCCATCTGCTTGCATTTCAAAGACTCCAAGCTCAGAAGTGGCACCAAAGCGATTTTTCACACCTCTTAGTAGTCTGTGAGAAGCGAATCGATCGCCCTCAAAAGTAAGTACTGCATCCACAAGATGCTCAAGAACTTTGGGTCCGGCTAACATTCCATCCTTTGTAACGTGCCCGATGATCAAAAGGGATATGTTTTGTCGTTTAGCAATTTGCTGTAAAGCTGCTGAACATTCTCTAACTTGAGCTACTGAGCCGGGTGAACTTGATAAATTTTGATCATGCAAAGCTTGAATACTATCAATCACTGCAACCTCAGGTTTCAAATGATCAAGCTCTTTTATAACCATCTCTAGATCTGTTTCTGCGAGTAAATGAAGATTCGACTCAGCATCCTCAATTCGATTCCATCTAAGTTTTACTTGTTGAGCAGATTCTTCAGCAGCCACATAAAGGACTGATCTGTGATGAGCCATTTCAGTCGCACTTTGCAAAATAAGAGTGCTTTTCCCAATACCTGGGTCTCCCCCAATTAATACAAGTGATCCAGGCACTAAGCCACCTCCAAGTACCCTGTCTAATTCCTTATATCCACTTGAAATGCGTTCAATAAGTTGGTTTTTTGTTTGGCTTATTAGTTCTGAACGATAGGGAGATTTTTCCTTAGGAGAATTAATCTTTGTGTAAATAGATTTATCTGATTTTTGATTAATTTTTTCTTCTATTATTGAGTTCCATTCTCCACAATTATTGCAGCGACCAAAGAATTGCCTGGTTTGAGCACCGCAACTTTGACAGACATAAATAGAGACAGAACGAGACACTTAGTTGTAAAAAGGAAGTTGGCTGTAGTTGAATAAAGATAGTGATCTTTAAATGTTGGTGAACCTTCGCTTAAGATCTTGTCGCAGCCGCCAAAGCTAAGGAACAAATGACGGCCACAAGTCCCTCAAAGGAAACCATCCTCGTAGCTGATGATGAGGCAAGTATTAGGAGGATCCTAGAAACTCGCCTATCCATGATTGGCTATCAGGTAGTTACTGCTTGTGATGGAAATGAGGCTTTGGATCTTTTCAGGAATTGTGAGCCTGATTTGGTTGTACTCGATGTCATGATGCCTAAATTAGATGGATATGGAGTTTGCCAGGAACTAAGAAAGGAATCAGATGTTCCAATAGTTATGCTGACAGCCTTGGGAGATGTTGCAGATAGAATTACTGGACTAGAGCTAGGTGCTGATGATTATGTTGTTAAACCATTTAGCCCAAAAGAATTAGAAGCTAGGATCAGATGTGTATTAAGAAGGGTAGAGAAAGAACAAATAGCAGGACTACCTAATTCAGGTGTCATTGCGGTTATGAATTTAAAGATTGATACAAATAAGCGTCAGGTTTATAGAAACGATGAACGAATTCGATTAACAGGTATGGAATTTAGTCTTTTAGAACTGTTGGTTAGTCGTTCAGGAGAACCTTTTAGTCGAGGTGAGATTCTTAAAGAAGTTTGGGGATATACCCCTGAAAGACATGTTGATACGAGAGTAGTGGATGTTCATATTTCTAGACTTAGATCAAAACTTGAGGATGATCCTGCAAATCCAGAACTAATACTTACTGCAAGAGGAACAGGTTATCTTTTTCAAAGAATTGTTGACTCTATGATTCCTGAAGGATCATAAATAAGTGGAAAAAAATCACCTAAATAATAAAACTAATCGCTCTAAAGCAATTAGACGATTAGTGATTTGGTATCGCCGAAACTCAGCTGTAACAAGTCTTGTTGATACTGCAACAAGCTCAGCCACAGCAGCTAGTAATGTCGCAGGAACAGTTGTTTCTAACGCTGGTTCCGTTGTTACTAGTGCTGGATCAATTGCTAGAAGTACTTTAGAGCCATTTGTGTTTGATCCCCTTAGAAGACTCCAAGGTGGAGAAAGTACGGATGAAAAAAATACAATTCAAGATTCTGACAGAATTTGGGTCGCTGTCGATGGAATGGGAGGAGATTATGCACCTGGAGCAATTCTTGATGGATGTTTGAAATCTTTGTCTCTACTTCCATTGAAAATTAAATTTGTAGGTGAAATTGACAAAATAAAAAAAGCAGCGCTTGAATTTGGCTTAGAAGAATCTTTAGATAAAGCAATAGATGATGGGAATTTCGAATTAATTGCTAGTGGCCTTTCAGTTGGTATGGATGAAGAAGCCACTGCAGTTCGCAAAAAAAAGGATGCGAGCATCAATATCGCAATGAAATTAGTAAAAGATGGAAAAGCTATGGGTGTCTATTCAGCGGGAAATTCTGGTGCAATGATGGCCTCAGGAATTTTTAAGTTGGGACGTCTGAAAGGAATTGATCGTCCAGCAATTGGAGCATTATTCCCAACTAAAGATCCTGGCCAACCAGTATTGGTTTTAGATGTTGGAGCAAATATGGATTGTAAACCAACCTATTTGCATCAATTTGCTCTTCTAGGAAATATCTATTCTCGAGATGTTTTGCAGGTTGATAAGCCAAGAATAGGATTATTAAATATTGGCGAAGAATCCTGTAAGGGTAATGAGCTTTCCCAAGCAACTTACAAACTTTTAAATGAGGAAGAACGTTTTTGTTTTTCTGGAAATTGTGAAGGAAGAGATGTTTTATCGGGTGATTTTGATGTTGTTGTTTGTGATGGATTTACAGGAAACGTGTTGTTGAAATTTTTAGAGTCAGTAGGAAGTGTTCTTTTGGGAGTTTTAAGAGCTGAGTTGCCAAGAGGAAGAAGAGGCAAAGTTGGTTCTGCTTTTTTGAGAAATAATTTAAAACGAATAAAGAAACGTCTAGATCATGCAGAACATGGTGGAGCTTTACTTCTTGGAATTAATGGAATTTGTGTCGTTGGTCACGGAGGAAGTAAAGCTTTATCAGTTTTAAGTGCTTTAAGAGTTGTTCATTCAGCTGCAAGCCATGGAGTAATGGATGATTTAGCAGATTTGAACCAACCAGATGTCTTAAAGGTCTGATTGGAACTGTCTGTCCTACCATGTGATTGACTTATGAAATGAGGGCTTTTTTTAGATTTGATTAGTAATTCTCAATTGGACTTAGGAATATCCTTTGTTGGGAGCGGAAGTGCTACTCCACAAAAGATAATCAAGAATGATCAACTTGGTCAGAGAGTGGATACTAATGATGAATGGATTCAAACCAGAACAGGTATTGGTCAAAGAAGGGTTATTGGAGAAAATGAGTCTCTGATTGATTTGGCTACTGATGCAGCAATGAATGCTGTCAAAATGGCTGATTGGGATGTGAAAACTATCGATTTGATAATTCTTGCAACATCTACTCCGGAAGATTTATTTGGCTCGGCGCCTAAAATTCAATCAAATTTGGGAGCTTCAAATGCAGTCGCTTTTGATTTAACTGCAGCTTGTAGTGGCTTTTTATTTGCTTTGGTAACTGCATCACAATATTTAGCTTCTGGATCTATGAAAAGAGCTTTAGTGATTGGAGCAGACCAATTATCAAAATGGGTGGATTGGGATGATAGAAAGACCTGCGTTTTGTTTGGAGATGGAGCAGGAGCAGTAGCTCTTGAGAGTTCTGGTGATGAAAGTGGTTTGATTGGATATGATTTGAAGTCTGATGGAAGCAAAGGAGGTTGCTTAAATCTCTCTCAATCAAATGTTTTTTTAGATTTAGTGCAAGGAGCTAACCATCAAAAAGGGGAATATTTACCAATCAAAATGGAGGGAAAGGAAGTTTATAAATTTGCAGTTAAAGAAGTTCCAATAATTCTTGGGGAAATCTTAGAAAAATGTCAAATCAAGTCAGAGAGTATCGATTGGCTTCTGTTGCACCAAGCTAATCAAAGAATTCTTGATGCTGTGGCTTCGAGATTTTCAATACCATCAGAAAAAGTGCTTTCAAATTTGAAATATTATGGAAATACATCTGCAGCAACGATCCCACTCATGCTTGATGAGGCAGTTAGAGATAAGAGAATCAAATCAGGCGATTTAATAGCCTGTAGTGGTTTTGGTGCTGGCTTGAGTTGGGGAGCAGCTTTGTTTTATTGGCATGGTCCCTATTAAGCTGTTTTACAATTAATCTAGAAAATTATGACTATTGCCTGGGTCTTTCCTGGACAAGGCTCTCAAAAATTAGGTATGGCAAATTCTTTGCAAGACTTGCCTGGTTCTAGAGAAAGATTTGAATTAGCCTCTCAAATTCTTGGAAGAGATCTTTGGAAAATCTGTTCTGGTGAAGTGGCTCCAAATGAAGAAATATATGACTTAAACGATACTAGAAACACTCAACCTGCACTTTTTGTTGTTGAGTCACTATTGGTTGATGATTTAAAAAGACAAGGAAGAGAAACCCACATGATTGCAGGCCATAGTCTCGGAGAAATAGTTGGTCTTTACTCAGCAGATGTTTTAGATGCGAAGACAGCGTTAATACTTTTAAAAAAAAGATCTGAATTGATGGCAGCGGCAGGAGGAGGAGCAATGATTGCAGTAATGGGATTTGATCGAGATGAATTAGATGATTTGATCAGAGAAACTGAGGGTGCATCCATAGCCAATGACAATAGTGAATCTCAAGTTGTTTTATCTGGTTCACCTGAAGCAGTGAGGAAAGTGGCTGATAATTTAAAATGTAAAAGAGCTATTCCTTTACAAGTTTCTGGTGCTTTTCACTCAATATTTATGACTGAAGCTTCTAAAAGCTTTAACGAAGAACTTGATCAAGTAACTTTTCAAGATTCGCAAGTTCCTGTGCTTAGCAATGTTGATCCAACTCCAACTGTAAATGGTGACATATTGAAAGATCGCCTAAAAAAACAAATGACCACAGGAGTTAGATGGAGAGAGACTATGCAGGTGATGCAAAATAAAGGGATAACAACAATGGTTGAGATTGGACCTGGGAACGTGCTTAGCGGTCTTGCTAAACGATCAATGAAAGGGACAATGACTAGTCAAATATCAAATGCCAGTGATTTGGGTTATTGATTTTGGAACAATTTAGAATTGTTGAAGGAGTTGAACAAATCAATAAAAATATGCCTCGACAAAGTTTTGTTTATGCTTGCGTAAGTTATCTCTTTGTTTTTCCGATTTTTCGTTTTTTGTTTAGAGGTCAAACGAAAGGGATTTCGAATTTACCTAATACAGGTGGGGTTGTCATTGTATCTAATCACGGTTCTCACCTGGACCCTCCGATTTTGGGCCATGCTTTGGGCAGACCAGTAGCCTTTATGGCAAAATCTGAACTTTTCAATGTGCCTATTTTGTCATTCATAATTTCTGCTTGTGGTGCCTATCCAGTTAAGAGGGGTGCTGGAGATAGAGAAGCACTAAGAAATGCTTCTAATCGATTAGTTGAAGGTTGGGCTACAGGTGTATTTTTGGATGGAACCAGACAAGAAAATGGAAGAGTTAATGATCCTAAAGCAGGCGCTGCTCTATTGGCTGCGAGGACAGGTTCTCCTATTCTTCCTGTGGCAATAGTTAATAGTCACAGAGCTTTTCCAAAAGGATCCCTTCTTCCCCGATTTGTATCTATTCATTTAAGAGTTGGTGAATTAATTCAACCTCCTAAAACACGTAAAAGAGAAGATTTAACATCAACAACTAAAGAAATTCAAATATCTATAAATTCAATGTTGGATCAAGGCCTTATAAAGAATATTTGACCTTAAACTATCTCTATAGAATATAAAAATATTCGAACTTATTTATATTGATTATTTATTGTCAATTGGGGAAGTTGGGTAGATGGGCAATGTTTTTCTCCAATCAGAAGACAAATTTGAATCATGACAATATTGAGAAAAATTTATAAGTGAGATGATATCTTTTTCGATATTATTAGAAGCCTCGATAGAGGGATTCAAAATTTTTTCATTACTTGTTAACTGTGGAGAAATTATTTCATTAAATTCATGGAAATTTGACCCTTTGTGAATTTTAACTAGTTGATACTTGCCAGCGACAATTCCTCTTCGTGGCAAAAGATCTTTTATCCAAAATGAATTCAAGATTTGATTTTTATTAAGATCTTTGTAAAGTCTTGGAGCCATTAAATGAAATGAACTCATGGAATCTAATGAACAATCAATTTGCTGAGCAATTGTTCTAGCCATTGAGATTGTTAGTCTTGTACTGGTAAAACTTCCAGGGCCTTTTGCTACTGAAATGCGGATTATTTGCTTCCAAAACTTTCTAGGCAGCATTGTTTCAATACAACTAAATAATTTGTTCGATAATGATCGCCCAATATTAAACACTTCGCTTCTTATTATTTTTTCTGAATTTTCAGTATCCTTAATGGCAATTCCGAAGGATTGTGAGGAGCTATGTAGTGCTAATAAAAATTTTGATTTTGAGTTATGGAAATTTGTCAACGGATTTATTATTATTGTTATTTTGGAATTTCTTCCCCAGGACGAAGCCTGCTCCATTTCCCTAGATCTAGGTGAAAACTATCGCACCCTCTTACATCCCATTCAATGCCTGTTTCGCTATCTGGCATGTCAATAATATTGATGTGTATTTTGGGGTTTGTGCCTTGAAAATCTGGATTTTTGGAAAGGTGTTTGACTTGGTGATGTTCTTCAACTGTGTAGTAGGTCTTACATCTATCTACCCAAGCACAATCAACACAGATGCACATAACTATTAAAGTAAAATCTAGGTGTCATTTTGATAAGTAAGGACACATTACTATCAAATGATCTTTTTGGAGATTTAAATCCAAAAGATTGGCCTATATCCATAGCTGATTTGCCTCCTGGAAGTGCCTTAGTCGGAGGTTCTGTTAGAGATGGATTGTTGAAAAAATTGAGTCCAAAACCTGATTTGGATTTTGTTATTCCAGTAAATGCTATTAAGTTCAGCGAGAATTTATCTCGAAAGATTCATGCCACTTTTATAAAGCTTGATGAAAAGAGAGATATTGCTCGATTAGTTATCAATGGGTGGACTCTAGATTTTGCTCGACAAGTAGGAGAAAATCTGAAAGATGATTTATTGAGAAGAGATTTTCGAATAAATGCCATTGCTTTAAAGCTCAAAGAAAAACCAGAAATTTTTGACCCGATGGGAGGAATGGATGATTTAAAAAATAACAAAATTGTTG
>Ga0209036_1001192_pt1 | contig 11112 bp, 8 predicted proteins | sample MarorgKNORR_S2LV_3_FD_188222 | JGI IMG/M metagenome (GOLD analysis project Ga0209036, IMG submission 188222) | Marine microbial communities from the Southern Atlantic Ocean, analyzing organic carbon cycling - DCM_A/KNORR_S2/LV (SPAdes) (version 2) | ecosystem: Environmental > Aquatic > Marine >... | reverse complement strand
AAGGCTTTCTCTTTCATCAAAATCTACTAAAGGCCGGTGTATCATCGGTATGTAAAACATTGAATGGAACCTGCCATGCGGGCGATATCCTCTTTAGGAAGAATATCCCTGACATATACAACTCAACGATTCGGGATATTAAAAGCTTTGCTGGCGGGTTATCCGACCAAAGTTAGTTCTTTCAAAAATCAGAATTCAAGGTCTGCCGAAACGGTTTTGTCTTAGGCATAAAGCATATAAAAAAAACGAAAAATATTTGCACAGATTTGCACAGTTAAATTTCGTTTTCTTTCGCCCTGTTTCGATTTACGGTTTTCCTTTCTTGCGAAGCAAAGCGTTGAATTGCAGATGTTTAGGCGAAACAATTCGAAGAGACACAAAGACTGTTAACCGGCTTCGAGTCCCGTAGGGGTCGCCACTTTTTCCACTTCTTTTTTTCTCCTGTTTTCAACCGCCTCACAGGTTTGTTTTATGCCAGCTCCGACTGGCCTTGGGGCTTGGTTGTGATTAGACTGACCGCATGACCAAGCCCTGCAGATTGATCGCGCTTTTGCTCTTCCCGCTTTTCCTCATCGGCTGTGCCACCCCGATTCAGGACGACCCGGACGCGCCTAAACACAAGTGGCAGGACGATCACGGCGTCCCCAAAGCCCCGTCCCATCTGCGTTTCCGTTGAACAACGGTTGAGTTGCCCTAGTCGAGTTTCAACTTGGGGATCACGCCGTCTCCGGTGGATTCACCGCCGAGCAACCACGACAAGTTGAATCGGGCCAAGTGCGCTCCCTTGAACGGGTCGTGCTCGTAAAACAGATAAATCCAGCCTGCGGAAGCGTTCTCCCCTCGACCTACCGCAAGCGATGAGTATCCGCTCCGGCCTGGGTCCACCAAGCGCTTGACCGGCCAAGTCTTGCCTCCATCAAAACTCGCCCAGACCGAGACCCGCTCACGATGCGAAGCGTCGGTATCGAGGTTGCTGAAAATCAGGATGTCACGATCCTTCAAGGGCAAACGAGTCAATCCACCCATACAGCCGTAGGTGCGGCCCTGATCCCCGTCCGGAAGCGCGTCCACGATTCGCCAGTCCTTCCAAGTCACACCACCGTCCTCGCTCCAGGCTTCCCGTCGACGCTTGTTGCGCGGCCTCTCGGCCCAGTGCACCCGCGAGTTGTAATAAATCCGCCCGTCAGACAACTCCACAAGGGTCGCTTCGCCGGTTCCTTTCTCCGGGAACGGTTTGCTGGTTTTCCACGATCGGCCACCATCATCGCTGTAGACCGCGTTGGTGTACTGCTGGGACCACTCCGCCTCGCCACCGTTGGAGCCGTAATACCGTGTCGGTCGCAGCAGACGCCCCTTATGTGGGCCGTGCCGCACCGTGATGCCGTGCTCGTTCATGTGCATCGAAGGCATATTCCCCAACTCATCCTTCGCGATAACCGTGGACTGCGCCTGCCAAGTCTTCCCCTCATCCCGGCTGCGATACACCGTCAACGGCGCAGGAGGCTGCCGGTCCTCAACAAAAACAAGTACATCGCCGGAATTGGCATCGACCGTTGTGCCGCCGCCCGAATACCCCGACTTGGCCACCGTGATCACGCTCCCCCACGACTTACCTCCGTCTGCGCTCCGACGAACGACCACGCCGTCATTTCCCCAGACAGCCATCACCGTGCCTCTTGTCGTGACGACCACGTTGGGATAGCGCTGGTCATCGAACAGGCGCTGTTTCTCAAAGACTGCTTTCCCCAGAAAAGAAGCCAGCGAATCACCCGCACAAAGGACCGGAGACACCCCTCCCAGGACAAGTAGGACCGCGATGGCATATTTAAACAGGTTCATCCTTCGCGAAAGATTACCCGGATAAACACCACTCTTCCACCCCTTTCCGAATAAACCCATCGCGCAAAAAGAACAGTTGTGATTTTCATTAATTCATGTTGCCCCAATCGTTGCCTCCGAATGCCTTCAACGCACCTAAGTTACCACGGTACTGATGCTGCACATCATTCTCGGTATTTGTGGAGATCGACTGCATGGCATGCGCCTTTACTCAATTTTTTTCTGGCTAAAAATCTTGAGATTCTGCGGCCATTCAACCATTAGTTTTTAAGGTTCGTGTCATTTTCCGGCAACAGTTAATGTCGCCGCGTTATGAGTTCATTTCAACTTAACAGGCTTCACTCTGAGGACTGCGGATCTGATGGTAATAAATGTGAATCCAGTATGTCTTGCGTTGTTTTAATGGAGGCAAGAGTACTTCCTGAAAAACTGGATGATTGCATAAAGCTTTTGGTCGAAAATAGACTAAAGGACACAAAAGTTTATGATGGATGCGAAACCTGCTATGGATCAGTGGACAAAGATCATTCCATGGTCTTTATATGGTCTCAATGGACTTCGGTTGAGCACTGGGAAAAATATTTCGCTTGGAGACAAGAAAGAGGAGATTTTGAAGAATTATCATCACTTTTTGCTGAAAACCCGAGAGTGGTTATAAGCGAAGCTTTTTTCTAAACCAACTCCCTCCACCACTTGAACGCGTTCGGGGAATGAATTTAATCTTTGTACTATTAGGTTTATTTGCCGTTTTTTTTGGGTTTAGGAAAGTAGCCAATTCACTGGTAGATGAAGTGATTGAAATCTCAATAGACCATTTTTCTTACAAAGTAGATAAAGATCAACAAATCGCGTTTTTTTACATAGCTGTTATTTGGTATTTTGTAATTGGATTAGTAGGAGCTTTGTTATTATACAACTACCTTCCTCTCCTTTTTAATTGGTGACATCCAACTCCCTCCACCACTTGAACGCAAAATGAAACAACTACTAATCACAATCGCAGCCGCGTTGCTGGTGGGGTGTGGTGAGTCGCAGCAGTCTACTCCAGCACCAGAATCGAAACCAGAACCGTCGACAGCCAAAGCACCAAACATCTCAATTGTTGATGATGCTTATGATGGAAATATCGAAGCCGTCAAACAGCACTTGGCTGCTGGAACGGATGTGAATGCGAAGAACGAAGGTATGACTCCTTTGCATTGGGTCGCTTATAAAGGTAATAGTGAAATTATCGAACTACTCATCGCCAAAGGTGCAGATGTGAACGCCAAGGATGTTGCTGGATTCAGTCCTTTGCATCATGCAGAAACTCACAAATGGCCAGACTGTTGATTGCCAGATAATTCCCCATTGACTCTTTTCTTGGCCTAAAACTGAGAGTTCATTCCAATTTGTACCTTTCAATGCACCCAAGCTAACTCGTTACTGATGATGCAGCACGTCCTTCTCCGTATGGCAATCCATTCAACGCAATATATAACCAATCTACTTAAGCAATATAAACAAAATGGAAACTTTGATTCGTCATGGATTTACTAGTCGGTAAAAGCGTGATCCAGTTTTGGCAGGTGTCACCTTGATGACCATTCTACCGTTCTCAACGGTGGACTCTGCACCGGCGTTCTTCCATGGGCCGGTCACATTTTCCGCATACTCCACCACCCAATCAGTCTGATCGGCAGACCAGCTAAGTGTGAACGAAGCGTCCTGCCCTTTGCCAATCGCCAGCGGGATTGATTCGACCGGTTCCTCTGGGTTGGGTAGCTCGACCTCAACCCCCTTGCCTTTGACCAAGCGCACGTCGTCGATCAGTACCGTGTTATCTCCCTCAGCGGTTTGCGCGAAGGTGATCTCGGCCTCGTCTGAGTCGGCGGTGAAATTGTACACGTAGGTGTAGTAGGGCTCCGAGCCTCCCACCGGGTTAACCTCGTACTCAAGTGCAGTCTCGCCGTTGACGGTGACGTAGAGATTGGGCTTGTTGCCGCCTCGGGCGTTGAAGGCAAACGAGAGATGGTACGCCTCGCCATCCTCAAGTTCCCAAACGGTTTGCGAGAGCGTGGCATCCCCCTGCAGAAAGGCGACGCGATCCTGCTCCGGGTTGGTGCCGTTGTTGGCAAACGGCCCCGGGCCGGAGACGTTGGCACCATAGCCGCCTGTGGCTACCCAGCCAGCAATTGAGGCAGGCTGAATATAGCCTGGGCCAGCTGGCGTACCGCTGGCTTCGAAGCCGGGGTTGACAATGGCCACATTGTCCGCGGTTCGCTTGACCAAGGTCACTCCATCCAGCAATAACGTGGCATCTCCCGCAGCGATGGTCTCAAAAACCAACTGCCCCGATGATGACTCTGGCGTAAACTCAACGTGATGATAATAATACGGTTCATCTACACCCACTGCGCTGATTTCCGAGATGTAATCGAGTTCCTCCTCATCAAACTGAATGGACAAGTCCATTGTTCCACCGCAGCAGTTGCGTACATTGTAGTGAAACTGCAACCAGTATTGCTGACCTATCTCGAGGCCACCGACTAACTGCTTTAGCTTCCTTGAACCTTGAATGAAAGCAACCTGATTACGATCGGCGATGGCTCCATTGTCCTGAAAAGGCCCATCGGCATTGTTGACACCGGAACCTCCCTCCCATCCCCCGACTGGGCCATAATGAGGCCACGAGGCAGACGGAGGATGAGCCTCAAAACTTGGATTCTGGACCAAAGAACCACTCACGTTAACGTCCACCCCTGCCGGGTTGAAGCAGACGCCGTATGCATTGGAGAAAACCAGCGCAGCGCTGCCTCGACCAATAGCCTCAACCTCAAACGACTGGGTTAGTTCACCATCGTCACTGGAAAACTTCAGTTCCAGTTTGCCATCGGAAGCACCGGGGATGTTGACGATTAACGGGTCGGAACTCGTTACGGTCAGCACCGCGTCCTCCTCGGCAATTAGTTCCTCAGGGATTGTGAGCGCGACGGCAGCACCAGTCTGCCCAACAGTCAGTTGTAACTCAGCAACGGATGAAGTGATACAAGGTAGCGTAGAGGAAGCACCAGTCACCGTGACATTGTCGAAGATAACCGTGTTGTCCCCCACCGCCGTCTGAGCAAACGACAGGTTCACAGCGGAGGCGGAAGCCGTGAATCGAACGGTTTTCACATGGAACGGGTTAGCTTCACCGACGGCTGAGATTGACTCCTCCAGCAATACTTGGTCGTCGACCTTGACAACAAGCGTAGGCGTATTTCCGCCACGGGCGTTGCAGGCAAATCGCACTTCGTATTTCTCGCCCGGCACCAGGCCGGAAATCATCTGGCTCAGCGAACTCCCCCCCTGCAAAAAGGCGACCAGATCCTGATCCTCCGCCTTGCCATTATTGGCGAACGGGCCTGGACCGTTGAAGTTAACGCCGTAATTTCCGGTGCCCACCCAACCCGCAATCAGCTTGGGTTGGATGTAGCCTGGCCAAGGAGGTGTGCCACTCGCTTCAAAGCTTGGGTTCATAACGATGACGTTGCCCTCGTCACGTTGGACAATGGAAACAGCGTCATAGATCATCGTAGCGTCGCCCGCCGCCTCGCCCCGTAAAACTACTGTGGTGGTGTCGCTTTCCGGGGTGAAAACGACTGTCTTGCTGTGATAGCCGGCATTTCCCACAGGCTTTATCGAATTGTGTCGCGCAAGCTCTTCACCATCAATTTCAACGATCAAGTCGATGGTTGAATCGCCGCAGCAAGCGCGTCGATTGTAGTGGAATTGCAGCCAGTACTGTTTTTCGGGGGTCAGCCCGGTGATCGTCTGGGTTACCGACCTGGAACCCTGGGCAAAACCTACCTGATTGCGGTCCGGCGTGATGCCGTTGTCGTTGAACGGCCCGCCAATGTTCACACCACTGGCACCGGACCAAGCCTCGACCGGGCCATAGTGCGGCCAATCTGCGGCAGGAGGGTGTGCCTCAAAACTTGGATTCATAACAAAAGCTGAGCGCTTAGTCAGGAAAACCGGGTCGCCAATGCAGACACCCGAGTCAACCGACAATGTAAATGCCGTCTTTCCACTGCCAAGCACGGTCACGGCCACTGTCTTGGTGTTTGCCTCCCCCTTGCCAAAAGTTAGTTCGATTATGCCATCAGTGTTGTCATTAGGGATAGCAACATTTGGATTACTGCTGCTAAGTGTGACGACCGCACCTTCGTTTTGAATCAGACCGACCGGCACCTTGACAGTGATTTGGGTTTCATCCTCGCCTGGCCCAAGTTCGGCGTTGACCAATGTGGCTGAGACACACGCATCTGCTAATACTTTGAAATCGTCGAATGTGTGCTCAAGCTCGGCACCGTAACCAAGCAGGGATATATTGTTTGCGTGGAAACCACCCTGTTTGATGTACTCCATTGACGAGTTGCTGAGCGGCGATTCTTCGCCGTTGATCCACATTCGAATCGTGGCCGGCGCGCCGGCAAAGTTGATTGAACTGGAAGTGATTCGCACGTCCAGTTCGCCTTCAGGCAATGTGCCGATCTCTGGGCTTCCATATATGGCTACTGCCTCGTCAAAAACCTGCACCCGCCCGTCATTGCGGAACAAGATACCGAATCCGTCGGAGGCATTGACAAACTTGTTCTTTTCCGTCGCACCAAACACAACAGCAGCCCAGTCCGGCGAGTCGTAAAAATCATTGTTCGATCCGGGATGCACCTTGAAGGAGATTTCAAACTCCGGGCCATCAATAAAATTGTAATCAGGCGACACATTCTGGCCTGAGATGTACAATTTGCCCTCTGCCCAATCTGGGTTCACGATCGTGAACTCATCAGCAGCACCACCCGCAGCACTGGCCTCCGCCTCGACATAATCTAGAATGCCGGCCGTACCAGCCTGGCGACCTCCATCGTTCTCAAAATTCACATCCCAGTCCTCGGAAGACGTGTCAAATGTGTCAGAGAAAACCACCTCCTCAACACCAAATCCGCTAGCTACAAGCACTGTGATGGTCTTGGCCTGAAAACCTGCCTGATCACTTGAGAGTTGTACGCTGCCGACTCCACCTCGAAGCGCATTTAACTTAAACTTACCACTAGTTCGGCTGGCATCGGCGAAAGACAACACCAACTTGCCATTATCTCCCGCTCCCTCAATGCCAACGATGCCCGGAGTTAGGCTTTCCGCGGTGACCTCAACCACACCAGCCTGAATAAGCGACTTCGGAACTGAGACAGTAATTTCGTCCGTTGTGTCTCCGGCAATGGCATTCATCTGGGTTGGTGAGACGTCAATGGCAGGCGCTGCCGAGACTTTTAGGTTATCAAAGGTGTGTTGCCATGCATTGCCGCCGAATGCACCTCCCAGCATCGTGATGAAGTTGGCCCTGAAACCAGCGGCCTTGACGTATTCAGTGGCGCCGTCCGCTGTGATGACAGCGGCCTCTTCATTAATAAACATCCGGATCGTGGCGGGTGATTTTCCATCGAAACTATCCACCTCAACCTCGATGCGAACCTCGAGGTCGTCCTTAGGAATACCGTCGGCGAAACCGCCGTTACCCCCGTAGATGCTGTCACCGCCGTCAAACACCTGGATATCACCGTTGTTGCGGAACAGAATCCCAAAGCCGTCCGCACTGATGACCCACGAGTTTTTCGATGTAGCCCCAAACACGATTGCAGCCCAGTCGCCCGAGGCGTTGTCCTCGTCATCGACGCCGGCATCGACCTCGAACTCTATGGTAAACGGACTGCCGAAGGCGAAGTTGTGATCCGGGGAGACCGCCACCCATTCGCTAGCCGGCCCTGGGAACAGACTCAACTTGCCGGGAGCCCATTCCGAGTTGATAACAGTCAAATCCTCTGACGAATCGGAATAAGTAGTCGCGCCCAGCGCTCCGCTCTGCCTTTCGTCGTTCTCGAAACCAAGATCGGTCGTTTCCGCCTCTGAGACCTCAAAGGTGTCCTGAAAAATAAGCACCTGCTCCTGCGCAAGCGTAGTACCACCCAGAAGCGACCAGAACGCCACGCCCGCAATCATAAGCAAACGACTGATTGTTTTGTTATTTATTATATGTTTCATTTTTTTGTGAAAGTTTTCCGTGCCTTAAGTCCTTTTTTTATAGTAACTAAAGCAAATCTGTCTATCTGCGTCGACGTTTTTTCTTAAAGTCCATTACAATATCATCGATGTTATTCTTCTTTCTCGATTCCACATGTGAATCCATAAAAACGATGTTCGCGGCTCCATCAGGATGTTCCATGTTGTGCTTGTAACCTACATGATACCAACCGCTGCTGTTCTTGGTCAGGTAGGTCACTGCAGGATGATTTAACTCATACGAAATATCAGAGATTAAAAACGTGGCAGACGGCTCAGGAACAGAGGTGAGCTTTGCGGTTTCGGGATGTGGCGGCTGTCCTGGTGGAGTTGGGTATCTAGGATTATTGGGAAAACCCAAATTGTTGTACTGATTCATTCCGTAACTGATCTTCCAAGGATTGCCGCCGGTGCGCTTCTCGTTGATCCGCGTCGGGCAGCGATACACGTTCTTAGCAAAGTCACTGTCCTCTGTTTTTCCCCCAGCCTTGAACTTATTCCGTAGCACGTAAGACACCAGCAGGTTTTGGAAATTGTTGATATTGGCATCGTGCCGGATGGCCCAAGCAAACGGAAGCTTGTCGTCATTGTCCATGACATATAGCGCACTGGCCAAGCCCATCTGCTTGAGGTTATTTTTGCACAGAGTAGAAACAGCTTGTGATTTGGCCTTGGCTAATGCCGGCAACAGTAGTGCTGCCAGAATCGCAATAATTGCTATTACTACGAGAAGTTCAATAAGTGTGAATGCATTAAGAGCATGACGATCCCCAACACGTGCTCTAGTATAAATTTTATTATGCCAGATAAAAAAAATCATAACACTAGCTCTAAAGAATTGTAGTAAGGGGTTTACTACAATTAAAACGCATGATCATGCAATGTTTTTTCAAAAATTTCACTTTATAATGATTATTTGACTCATTTAGAAAAGGCGGTTTACAGCTTAAATCAGCGTAATTATTCCAGAATATGCAAAAAAACTCAATGAATTGGGACGTTCCCGAAATTACTCCTAATCAGTACACATAAACGAATTCATTTAGGCCGAAGAGGACTTGGGCGAAGTCGGCCAGAGCGAGTTTGCGGCCATCTTTTCGGCCGGACTTCAGGTAGGTTAATTCCTGAGTCTCGATGAAATGTACCGTGGCCTGTTGTTCGTCCGGGGTTGGGTTGCGGCCGAGGACAGTTTGATATCCATCCCGCACGGCGTTCTCGATGGAGCCAGCCTCGTGCCGACGCGCCAGCGTTAAAGCCGCCTCGCGTACCTGTCCGTTGTTCATAAACAGCAACGCCTGCGGCGAGATGATGGTCGAGGGCCGCGTGCCCTGCCCCACCAACGGTTCCGGCGAGTCAAACAACTGCATCGTCGGGATCAGCTTGCTGCGCTTGATTTGGAAATAAACGCTGCGCCGTTTCATCCCCGGATCGAGCGTGCCCTTGCCGAACATGGTGGTGTCCAGCAGTCCGCTGACTGCCAGCAGGCTGTCGCGGATCGGCTCAGCCTCCAGTCGGCGCGGGGTGCGCCGCCAGTGCAGCCGGTTCCCGGGATCGACCGCAGCCTTGGCCTGCGCGAACCCGGCACTCTGCGCGTAGGTCGCGCTCATGATGATCTGCTTGTGCAACGGCTTGAGTCGCCAGCCGTTTTGGATCAACTGAACAGCTAGCCAGTCGAGCAGTTCGGGGTGTGTCGGCAGTTCGCCTTGCAACCCAAAGTCGCTCGGAGTGCCGACGATGCCGCGTCCAAGGTGGTGTTGCCAAAGTCGGTTGACCATCACGCGCGCCAGCAACTGCCCCGCCCCGTGTTCGGTATCGACCAGCCAGTCGGCCAGCGCCCGGCGGCGGAAACTGGTCCGCGCCCACTCCGGCTTGGCCTGTTGCCAATGCGCCTCATTTTTGTTGCCACTGGTCAGCACGCGCAAAAAGCCCTGCGACATTTTCTCCTGCTTTTGGCTCGGGTCACCGCGCTGGAGCAGGTGCACGTCCCTGTAAAAATGCGGGAACCCCCGCCCGTCCGCGTGGTGGCGGATCGGTTTATAGCCCTCGCTGCTGACCTGCACTTTCGCGGTCGACATCGGCTTGGGCTTGGCGGCCTTGTGCGCCTGCAGTCTGGCGTTGTGCGCCTGCCACTCGGTGTCGATCACGCGGTAGGCGTCCATCAATTCCGACCGCTTGGCCTCGGTCAGATTGTCAAAATCCTCCACCTCGCCGACCGCCTTTTGCAGCTTGGCCAAGGCGCCGGACAACGTGCTACCCTCGAGCGAAATCGGCTTCGGCTGGCCGGTGATGGCAAAGCGCGGCCGACCGATCGTGTGTTTTGTGTTGGTGAAAAAATCCAGTTCCAACGTCAGCTTCGTGCCACTCGGATGCGTGATCGGAGTCTCAAGCTCGAACACCGCTGTCTGGGCCTTGCCGATGCCGCCGCGATCCACCGCCCAGCCGCTGCTGCGCTTGTTGTCGTCGATCGAACTCGCCACCGATAGGCCACTTTTGTTCTGCTGGTGAGTCGCCTGCGGGTTGACTAGTTTCACCGCCGCCCGCTTGCCGCTGCCATCCAGCGGTTCCACAAACACGCGCAGGTCGCTCAGCGAAAAATTGCCGTTTTCCGCCCGGCCGGGACCGTTTCGATTCATTGACGGATCGGTCAGCGCCTCAATGCGAACGCCGGTGATCGGCGCCGATGAAGCCTTGGCCGTGACCACCCAGCGATCATCCTTCGGGTTGTTGCCCTTCAACAAAAACGAGCCGTCATCCTGCCGCTCGATCCCCGCCCCGTTGAGCGACTTGAATTCCGGGTTGTCGAGCAGGGCCCACTTGAACTCCGCCTCGAGCTTGGCCGGCCGGCTCTCGAACCATTTGCCAAACCGCCCCGGCAATGCGTCTCGCTCCCACTTGGCCAGCGCTTGGCCAAGCGCGTCCGCTTCCACCTGCCACTTGGCCAAGCGCAGGCGAGTCTCGTCCGGCTTGAGGTCGACATCGATCTCGCTCCGGATCGTCGTCGCGAAGGTGGTGATCATGCGGTAATAATCGCGGGTGGGAATCGGGTCAAATTTGTGATCGTGGCAGCGAGCGCAGCCGATGGTCATGCCCAGCATCGCCGTACCGACGGTGTTGACCATATCATCGAGTTCATCGTAACGCGCCGACTCAAATTCCTTCTCCGTCAATTGAGTAGGGAACACCCCTGCACCG
>Ga0209036_1001191_pt1 | contig 11120 bp, 20 predicted proteins | sample MarorgKNORR_S2LV_3_FD_188222 | JGI IMG/M metagenome (GOLD analysis project Ga0209036, IMG submission 188222) | Marine microbial communities from the Southern Atlantic Ocean, analyzing organic carbon cycling - DCM_A/KNORR_S2/LV (SPAdes) (version 2) | ecosystem: Environmental > Aquatic > Marine >... | reverse complement strand
CTTCTACGCACGTGGCATTGAAGTGAGGTGAAAAAATGAGTAGAATAACAGGTAAATCACAATCCGGATACACGCAACTTCTCGAAGGTTCAAATTTAGTTTCAGCACGTGCAGTGAATGTTGATGTTCATCAGAAACATTGTTTGCACATCGCTAAGGCATTACGTGGAATGAATGCTTCTGACGCAATTTCGTATTTAGAAGATGTAATTGCAGAAAAGAAAGCAATTCCTTACACTCGTCGTACCCGCAGAGGCCGAGGTGGAAATACTATGGCTGGTCATAGAAAAGGAAAGATGGGTCCAGGTAAATATCCAAGAAAAGCTTCTAAAGTATTCATTAAACTGATAAACAGTGCAATGGATAATGCTCGTCAAAGGTATGATTCTATAGAACCTGATGAAATGGTCATTACGCATCTTGCATCGCATCGTGGACAAATTCATCGAGGATGGAGACCTCGTGCTCAAGGCCGTGCAACTCCCGATAATCATTATCAAGTAAACATCGAGATATTCTTGGAACATTTCGGTGAAGAAGAAGTAGAGGATGAATTTTGAGGTGGAAAAATGAAACAAAACACAATTAAAAATTTCCTTAATCGAAACGTAGAACGTCAACTTGTTCGTGAATATTTACTCAAAGAGACAGAACGTGCAGGGTTTGGAGGTCTTGATTTCAATAGAACTCCTGAAGGAACCAAAGTAACTCTTCATGCAGAACAAGTAGGTAGGGTAATAGGTCGTAGAGGAAAAGTAATTCATGAATTACAGAGAAGACTACAAGAAGACTTCAATTTAGAAAATCCACATCTAGAAGTAACAGAGATAGAGGAACAACGTTTGAATGCCCAAGTAATGGCTAGTAGACTTGCTAGTTCTCTAGAAAGAGGCTGGTTCTTCCGTAGAGCAGGTCACAGTACTGCTCAGAATATTATGGATGCAGGTGCTAGAGGATGTCTGATTATTATTTCCGGAAAAATAACAGGTGCAAGGCACAGGGTCGAGAAGTTCCAAAAGGGACATATCAAGTTCTGTGGAGAGACTGCATTAGAATTCATGGATACAGGTTTCTCAGTCTGTGTAAAGAAATTAGGAACAATCGGTTGTACTGTAAGAATAATGCGTAAAGGTGTTCAACTTCCTCATGAGATTAACATCCATGAGCGCCACGAAGTTGGACTTGATCCTATAGCTGAAGTTTCAATGATAGAAGCACCTTCAGAAGAAACAGCCGAAACCGAAGCTGAAGAAGTAGTAGACTCAGTATTACAAAAGATGGCAGACATAGAAACTGCTGACGTTAAGGAGGAAGAGTGAATGACACATCTTTCATCTAGAGAAATTGATGGCATGAATGTCGAGCAGAGGCAACGCCGTTTGGAAGAACTTCGTGAAGAAATGCTTCAATTACGCGCTCAACAAGCACTCGGTGGTTCATTATCTGATTCAGGTTCGTACAAAGCGACAAGGCGTAGTATTGCCCGTTTATTAACAAAAATGAACGAGGATTCGCAGGAGTAGAAATAAATGGCAGCTATATGTAATCTATGTGGTTTACCTGATGAGTTATGTATATGTCAAGAAATAGCAAAAGAACAACAAAAAGCAATAATTTCAGTAGTTAGAAGGAGGTATGGAAAAATGGTTACAATCGTTGAAGGAATTGATGATGTAGCTATCGATATCAATAAACTTGCTAAGATTCTGAAAAGTTCTTGTGCCGCAGGTGGTACTGTGAAAGATCGTACCATTGAACTACAAGGAGAGCATAAGAAAAGAGCAGCCAAAGTTCTTGAACAGAATGGGTATCAAGTGGAGGTGCGATAATGATTGATTCAATCCATATGCCATTCCTATCTAGAAATATTCACATCACAGAGTCTACTGATCCTACTTTGATAGGAATTAGTGGACAAGTAATAGACGAAACTCGTCGTACTATCGTGGTACAAACATCCAATGGAATGAAAGTTCTAGCCAAGGATGTAATTAATTTCACACTCGATTTAGAAGATAAGGTCATTGAAGGTTTTACGGTAACCCAAAGGCCAGAAGATCGAATTAACCGTAAATACAAGAGGGACTAAAATGCGCGATATAGGAGTAGATGTAAAAACGCCGGAAGGTGAATGGGATGGTGATGTGAACTGTCCGTTTAATGGTAGCCTGAGAGTTCGTGGTCAAATTATTGAAGGCACTGTTTACTCAAATAATATGTCAGGTTCAATAGTTGTCGAAAGAGAAATGACTCGTTACATGAAGAAATATGAAAGATATGAGAAGCGTACACGCAGATATCCTGCCCATCTTCCTTCATGTATAGGAGATGTAAATCCTGGCGACTTTGTAAGAATTATGGAATGTAGACCATTGTCTAAAACGGTTAAGTTCTGTGTTATTGAAAAAGGTGATCAGAAATGAAGGGCATATCAAGTAGAGTAACCAAGGCTCTGCCTACACAAGCTAAATTAGATTGTGCAGATAACACAGGGGCAAAAGTTGTACAACTAATTAACGTCCTAAAGAAAGGAGGAGTTGCAGGTAGATATCCTGCAGCAGGTGTTGGAGATATGATACGTGTGACTGTTAGAAGAGGTACTCCTGAAACAAGAAGACAAATATTCACCGCAGTGATTATTCGTCAATCAAGGCCATTCCGTAGAGTTGATGGAACATGGGCTAGATTTGAAGATAATGCCTGTGTTTTAACTAACGAACGTGGAGATGTTCAGGGTTCTGACATCAAGGGTCCAGTTAGTAGAGAAGCCGCCGAGAGGTGGCCCAGAATAGCTGCTACAGCAAAACAAATTGTATGAGGTGTAATGAATGACAACAAAGAATCCTGGTAAAAATCGCCTTTCACAAAGTAAGGCCCCAATCCATGTAAAGCGTAAGCGAATGAGGTCACGTTTAATCACAAACGATCCAAATCTTCAGAATATACGAACTGTTACTGTCCGTGTAGGGGATGAGGTAGAGGTTCTCAGAGGAGACTTCGGAAACCCAAATAGTACAAAATCAGACTCTAAAGGTAAGAGATTAGGTCAATCTAGAGGACGTGCTGGATTGAAATCAAAAGTAAATCGAGTTGATACTTCTAGTGGACGAATATTTGTAGATGGACTTACAATTACTACCGCTGACGGTAAAGAAGAGGCAATTCCAATTCATCCTTCAAATCTAGTTGTTACAGCCCTGTATGAAGGAGACCCTGTAAGAATCAAGCAATTGATTGAAAGAGGAGGTGTGCAAGAATGAGTAGTAGCCATATTAAGCGTTTAATGATGCCAAGAAGTTGGCCATTGCCAAGAAAAACTACAGTTTGGGTGCAAAAACCTGATCCTTGTGGTCACAGCATTGAGAACTGTATGCCAATGGGTATAATTCTACGTGATATTATTGGAGTAGCTCACAACCGTAGAGAAGCAAAGAAAATTCTTCACTCTAGGAAAATAATGGTAGATGGTAGAATTGAAACTGCTCTTGGACGAGGAGTGGGATTGATGGATGTGTTAACTGTTGGAGAAAATAATTATCGTTGTATTTTGGATATGAACGGTAAACTAAGATATAGGTCAATTAGTTCTAAGGAGGCATCATCTAAAATTTGCCGAGTTATGGGTAAGACTACTATTTCTGGAGGTAAAACACAACTACATCTTCATGATGGAAGAAATATTATTTTCGATTCAAACCCGGAATATAAATCAGGCGACAGTGTTGTAATTTCACTTCCTGACCAAGAAATTATTTCTCATCATAAATTCGAAGAAGGTGCACTTTCATATCTAACCGGCGGGTCTCACATCGGAGAGACAGCAACAGTCCGTTCTCATGAAATTAAAAGATCATCCAAGGATAATGAAGTTTCTTTTGATGATTTTGGAACAATAGCAGACTATGTATTTATCATTGCTGACAAAAAAGATATACCTTTGGAGGTGAATGAATGAGTGAATCTAGCGCAATGTTCGAACCAAGAATAACTAAAGTCACGATTAATATCGGAGTAGGTGAAGGTGGACAGAGGCTTCAGTTAGCCGAACAAGTTCTAGAACTAATGACTGGGCAGAAACCAGTTAGAACTCTTTCTAAATCGACTAATAGAGATTTAGGTACTCGTGTTGGTGGGCCAATAGGTTGTAAGGTTACAATGCGTGATTCTGATAATGTGCAGTCATTCTTGAAAGATGCATTTTGGGTACGTCAAAATACTCTCCCTGGGTATAATTTTGATCAATCAGGTAATCTTTCATTTGGAATTTCCGATTACACCGATTTCCCCGATCAGAAATATGATCCAGATATCGGTATATTTGGCATGGATATCAATATTGTATTGGAGCGCCCTGGGCACCGTGTTTCACGTCGTCGTCGCCGTAACACAAAGGTTGCTAGAAATCATCGAGTAATTCGTGATGAGTGCAAGCAATGGTTTGTAGATAATTTTGGAATTACAATAGTGGAGGAGTGAAGTATGGCAAGAGATCACGGAGAAGAGATTGGTAGAACAAGCGGCTGTAGGAGATGCGGTCGTCGACGTGGTATGATTCGTCGACATGGACTTAGGTTATGCCGTCAATGCTTCAGAGAAGTAGCTCCTAATATAGGATTTAAGAAATATAGTTGAGGTGAGAAGATATGCAATTTGACCCATTAAATGACGCATTTACCCGTATTTTCAATGCGGAGAATGCAGGTCACTATGAAGTGACAGTAAGGCCAGCAAGTAAATTATTAGGAAGTATGCTATCAATTATGCAGAAATCCGGATATGTAGGAGAATATGAGCCGTTAGATGATGGCCGTGGAGGAGGATATAGGATTGAATTAGTTGGTGCTATTAATCGCTGTGGAATTATCAAACCTAGATATTCAGTACAAAGATCAGAATATGAGAAGTGGGAGTCTAGATATCTTCCAGCACAAGATTTTGGACTTTTAATCATGTCAACTAATCAAGGTGTAATGAATCATTATGAAGCAAAGAAGGAGAGAATAGGTGGGCGTTTGCTCGCATATATATTCTGAGGGGGGAAAATTTATGGTGAAATTAGATAAAATATCGCATCACATTGCATTACCAGATGGTGTTAGCGCATCATTAGAAGGTGATAATGTGACAATTGCTAAAGATGGCAACTCAGTATCAAGAGAGTTCCGTCATCCTAGGCTTGATGTCAAACAAGTTGATGGAGGTCTGGAAGTTTTCTGTGATCTTCCAAGACGTTCAGAGAGAGCGTTAGCAGGTACATGGAACGCTCACTTGAATAACATGGTAAAAGGCGTCCATACTGGTTTTGAGTATCGCCTGCAAGCTGTATATTCTCACTTTCCAATGACTATCAAGGTTCAAGGTAATAAATTAACAGTAACCAATCTTTTTGGAGAAAAAGTTCCTCGAGTGGCAAAATTACCTTGGTCACCTGGAGAAGTCGAAGTTAGAGTTGAAAATAAAACAGATATCTTAGTAAAAGGTTCAGATAGGGAAAAAGTAGGCCAAACTGCAGCAAATATTGAGAGGTCATGTGTAGTAAAAAAGAGAGATCGACGTGTATTCCAAGATGGTATATACATAGTTTCAAAGGGAGCATAAGGAGGTAATAGTATGGAATATGAAAACATGACTGTTGCGCAATTGAAAGAATTACTAAGGGAAGCAAATCTACCCGTTTCAGGTAATAAAAGCGCACTAATCGAGAGACTTAGCCAGAATGAAACGATTGTAGAATCTCCTGTAGAGATTTCAGTGGAAGAAGATGAAGAAGATGATTTCGAAGAAACATTCGATGAAGAAGATGATTTCTTTGATGAAGATGAATGGGACCAGATTCATACTGCTCGTCAGAAACCAGTTTTAGATGAAGAAACAAAAGCTAATCTTGTAACTAGAGCAGCTCAAATGAAAAAACAGCCTAAATTCCGTCGACAAGAATGGTACAGATATTATCGTCTTTCAAGAACTGGCTGGAGGAAACCAAAAGGTATGCAGTCTAAACAGAGATTGAACATGAAATACCGTACTCCGATGGCGAGAGTAGGGTATGGAAAAATATCTGCAGTTAGGGGACTTCACTCATCAGGTTTCGAGGATGTTCTTGTGAATCAGCCTAGTGATTTAGATGGTCTAGATCCTGAGCGCCAAGCAGTTCGTGTAGGTGCGAGTGTAGGGAATAGAAAGAGGACTAAGATTCATGATCGTGCAGATGATTTGGGTCTACGTGTTCTAAATCGCCGTAAGATAAACAGGAAAGGTGATATTCAATGATTATTTCTAATCAGAAAAGAATGGCTGCTCAGATACTTTCTAAGAAGGAAGGTAGAGAAGTGGGCGTTCACCGTGTTTGGATTAATCCAGACTATCTTGATGAAGTTAGTACTGCTGTACAAAAAGCAGACATACGTCAATTAATCGAGGAGGGTTTGATAAAAGCCAGACCAATCAAGGGTACTAGTCGTGGTAGAGCAAGAAATGCAGCCGCACAAAAAGCAAAAGGTCGTCGAAAAGGACCTGGTTCAAGGAAGGGTACTAGGAACTCTAGGGATCCAAAGAAAAATCGATGGATGCGCTTAATTCGTGCTCAACGCAGAGTTCTCAAAGAAATGAGAGATGACGAAACTTTGACTGCCAGTGAATACAGATATTACTATCGAAAAGCAAAGGGTGGTTCATACCGTTCTGTTGCTCACATGCGTACCAATATGGGATTGGATGGCATAAAAATGGGAGGCGATGAATAATGGCACAGGGTAAGAATCAGAGATTAAGATTCAAGAGACGTCGAGAAGGAGATACTGATTATCGAAGAAGGATGAAACTTCTTAGAGGAGAAACACCAAGAGCTGTTGTAAGAGTGTCAAATACTCAAACTACTTGTCAATTAGTAGAATTTAATCCTGACGGAGATATTGTTCTTGCATCTGTAAGTGGTAAAACCTTAGTTGACAAATACTCTTGGCCAGATGATATTTCAAGAAAATCAGTACCTGCTAGTTACCTAGCTGGATATGCTCTAGCAAAGAGTGCTATGTCTTCAGGTCATGACAGTGCAATACTCGATATAGGACTGTCTGCTTCATCTAAAGGTAGTAGAGTATTTGCTGCATTAAGAGGTATGGTAGATGCAGGACTAGAAATTCCTCATGGAGAAGATGTATTACCTGATGATGATAGAATCAATGGAATGCATATCGATGAATCCATGGGTGAAAAAGTCAAGAAATCAATTAAAGCTATAGAGGAGGCATAATATGAGTGATGAAGAAAATACTGAAGTGATTCAACTAGCCCCTGGTTTAGCCGCAGCTCTAGCACCACCAGAAGAATCTACCGATACTAGAGGACGTAGAGGACCTGATCCACTTGCTGGATTAAGAAGTTGGGTCCCTCGTACAAGGCTAGGTCATATGGTAATGAGTGGTGAAATAACTACATATGAGCAAGCAATAGATTCAGGCTTCCCAATTAGAGAAGTGGAGATAGTTGATGCTTTACTCCCTGATTTGACAGATGATGTACTTGGAGTAAATATGATTCAGAGAATGACTGACTCCGGTCGTCGTGTAAGGTTCAATGTATTGTGTGTTGTTGGAAACAGCGATGGATATGTTGGTCTTGCTGTATGCAAAGGTAAGGAAGTTTCTAGCACAATTCGAAAGGCTATTGATAAGGCTAAATTGAACTTGATTCCTGTAATGAGAGGTAATGGGTCATGGGAATCCTCCGAAGGGCCAGGAAATTCAGTTCCATTCAAAGTTACAGGACGTTCAGGTTCAACAAGAATCACTCTTATGCCGGCTCCAGCAGGTAAAGGTCTAGTTATCGGCGACTATGGAAGGCGCGTACTTACCTTAGCAGGTATCACAGATGTTTGGGCTCGTTCCGCTGGACAAACTCGTACTACCATTAATTTCGCAAGAGCCACCTTTAATGCTCTTGTTGAGTTGAATAGAACTAAGATTACAGATGGTGACCGTGATAGGTTAAACATCACTAAAGGGAGGAAAATGCAATGACTTATCTCGTAATTAGGGCAAGAAGTGACAGAGGAGTCACTAAGAAAATCAAAGATACTATGATGATGCTTAATCTTACACGTGTTAATCATGCTACTCTAGTACCTGAAAATGTAACATACCTTGGAATGTTAAAGAAGTCTAAAGATTATGTTACTTGGGGCGAAGTAGACGCTGATACTATCGAGACTCTACTCAAAGAAAGAGGTAGAATGGTAGGAGATAAGCCAGTAGACGATGCTACAATTAAAGCATCTAGTAAGTATAAAACCGTAGCAGCTTTTTCTAAGGCAATGGCTGCTGGTGAAGCAACTATGAAAGATGTTGAAGGATTAAAACCAATTTTTAGATTACACCCACCACGTGGGAGTAAGGGATGGGGCGGTATCAAGAGATCATACACTGTTGGTGGTGCCCTAGGTTTCAGAGGTGAAGCAATTTCTGATCTTGCAGGGAGAATGCTCTGAGGTGAATAAATATGGTATCTAGAACAAATAAATTCCGTGGTCGCTCACGCTACCATGGTCGTGGAAAGAAAGCAGGACGAGGCGCTGGTAAGCGTGGAGGTCGTGGAAATGCCGGAATTAACAAACATCGTGTCATGACACGAATTAAGTACATGCCAGGACATTGGGGTATGCATGGATTCAACAGAGATCCAAGTTTGAGAGTTGTAAATGTTTCAATTAACCTTCAACAAGTCGAAGAAATGGCAGATGGTAAGAGTATCAATTTAACAGAGCTTGGTTTTGATAAGTTACTTGGTAAAGGTAAGATAAACAAGTCACTCAACATTACAGTTAATGAAGCAAGTTCTCTTGCTGTAAAGAAAGTAGAAGCGGCGGGTGGTTCAGTCAACCTTGCTGGTAGCGACGATGAATGGGAAGAAGAATAATTTTAGAATCAGGTGGTGAATCTATTGGTGGACAGGAAACCTAATGTTATTGGATCTGCATTAATGGCAGGTATATACTGGGGTATGCTATTCTATTGGTTACGTGATGATCTACTAGACGGTGCTCCAGATGAACAAATGAGAGCACTTCGAATGTTCATAGTTTCTATACCATATGTTGCATATATCATGTGGTGTGCGATGACCGATTTACCAGATAATATCAAGGATATTCCATATGTAGGCCGTATGTTTAAACCAGGAATATGGTTAATTTCAGTTATAGGTCTGGCATATTGGGGATGGGTCGATACGGCTGCTGTAGGATTCTTGTTAGTAGGTGTAGCACTACTCGGAGTTGCTATCGCTATGTCTTTAGTTTGCCTATTGTATTCTGGTCCAGAGAGTAGCCGATTGTACGGACTTAGAAGGTTCGTGGATGTCTACCCAAGTATTACAAAACCAGAGGGTCACGTTCGTTTCAATCAGAAATTATGGACTACAACTCTTGTTCTAATAATATATTTCATGATGACCAATGTTATGATTTATGGTCTTTCAGATTCAACCTTAGATATATTTTCTTCGTTCAGAGCTATTATGGCGGGAGCATCGGGTTCAATTATGCATCTAGGGATTGGCCCTATTGTTACAGGTTCAATTATTATGCAACTTTTCGCAGGAGCAAAAATCATACAGCTTGATTTACAAAACTCTGATGACAAGCAGTTATACCAAGGTGTTCAAAAATTATTAGTTTTGATAATGATTCCTATAGAATCAATCCCTCAAGTATATGGATTCTTAGATCCTTCAGAGACTTTGATATTAGATTTCGGTATTGGTTGGGCTAATACGATAATTGTAGCACAATTATTCATGGGTTCATATTTAGTATTCTTACTTGATGAGTTAGTCAGTAAGTGGGGGATTGGTAGTGGTATTTCTTTGTTTATTGCGGCTGGAGTAGCTCAATCTACTTTCGTTGGAACATTGTCTCCATTACCTGTAACTGCTGGTTCTCCTCTATCATTCCAAAACCCTCCATCAGGAACTTTACCTATGATTTTCTACACCTTACGAACGGCCACAAATTCTCAATTAGTATCGGAGAATGGTTTCGAATTAATTTTATTGAACCATGCTAATCCTATTGCGGCATTAGTATCCTCAATTATTGTTTTCCTAGTAGTTGCTTATGCGGAATCAAGTAAGTTGGAATTACCGTTAACTCATGGTAAAGTCCGAGGTCATCGTGGTCAATACCCAATACGTCTTGTTTATGCAAGTAACATTCCTGTAATTTTGATGGCCGCTCTATTGGCTAATATCAACATGTTCACATTATTATTCTGGAGCCATCCAGTATTGTCAACGGTACCTATTCTTGGCCGTAACGGTGCCTTTAGTCGGGCACATTGGTTTGGTTCATACGAAGTTGGTGCCACCACACCTTCCGATGGGTTTGCATGGTATTCATCAATGGTTAATGGAGTAGGAGATTGGTTCTTACCATTATTGAATCAGACTGGAGACGCCTACGGGCATAGCTTGGGGCAACTAATGGTGCACGTAGTTGTGTATGTTTTCGTGATGACAGCAGGGTCTACTGTATTCGCTAAGTTTTGGATCGAAACTACAAATATGGGTGCTAAGGATGTTGCCAAGCAAATCGAAAGAACTGGTATGCAAATACCTGGTTTTAGAAAGAATCCTGTAGTATTGGAACGTATTTTGGAGAGATATATTCCTCCTGTGACTCTTTTCTCTGGTGCATTCGTAGGTTTACTAGCAGCAGGTGCTGATCTTCTCGGTACCGTAGGGAACGCTACAGGAACTGGTTTACTACTAGCGGTCGGAATTATTCTAAGAACTTATGAGCAGATTCAGAAGGAACAAGCTATGGAAATGCACCCTGTTCTCAGAGAGTTTTTCGGTGCTGATTAAGTAAAAATTCTAAATTAATTTTAAAGATTTTTTTTAACATTTCTATTAATCAGAATTATATTTTTTATCATATTTGGGTATCGTTTTTTTTTAATTTTCAAAACATCATTATAATTGTATAATCGATGTACTGAGCCCCAATACCCTTACTTGTTAGTAGGGCAGATTGAAATACCCCTTGCCGGTCGGCGACTTGCTACGTTTGGCTGGCGTTGGAGATTGAGCACTTAGTGCGATGAGGTCTTCTATCAGGTCAAGCG
>Ga0209036_1001181_pt1 | contig 11180 bp, 10 predicted proteins | sample MarorgKNORR_S2LV_3_FD_188222 | JGI IMG/M metagenome (GOLD analysis project Ga0209036, IMG submission 188222) | Marine microbial communities from the Southern Atlantic Ocean, analyzing organic carbon cycling - DCM_A/KNORR_S2/LV (SPAdes) (version 2) | ecosystem: Environmental > Aquatic > Marine >... | reverse complement strand
TATTTCTGGTTCTTTTCTAGGTAAACCAGCTTTCATTGAAAATTCAGTATTTGGAAGATTTAATGTATCTCTATAGTTAACTGTCATCGATGGTTTTTTAAAATATTTATTGCTTTTGATATATCCTTTTGGATTTGTAATTTTAACATGTCTAAATTATCAAATTTCTTTTCATCTCTTATTTTTTGAATAAATCTAACTGTTAGTCTTTTTGAATATATATCTTTATTAAATTTAAATAGGTGAATTTCTAGAACAGGCTTGTTTCCTCCTACTGTTGGCCTTATTCCCATATTTGCTATGCCAGAATAAGTTTGACCTTCCAGAAAGCACTCTACGGCATAGACGCCTTTAATTGGAAGTTTTTGTTTAGGAAGCCAAATATTTGCAGTTGGAACATCTATTGTTCTGCCAAGGTGTTGCCCATGTACAATTTTTCCTGAAAAAGTATATGGTCTTCCTAAAAGATTTTCTGCAAGTGTAAAATTGTTTCCCAAGAGAGCGTTTCTTATCCTGGTGCTGCTTATTCGCTCACCATCAAATAACACAGTTTCTGTATTTTCAATAAGAATATTTTTTTTATCTCCCCATTCTCTTAAGAGTGCTGTATCACCTTTTCTGTCTTGTCCAAATCTAAAGTCATCGCCAACTGTAAAGCTGACTAAATTAATAGAATATAATATGTCTGATATAAAGGTATCCGGAGACATAGTTCTAAGTGAGTTATTAAATTTTAAGAAAAAAGCAAAATCAATATTGTATTTCTTAAGTAGTTTTACCTTTTCTCTCCATGGTGAAATTCTTGGAGGAGCTTCGCTATTATTATCTCTACTTTTAGCAAAATATTCTGCAGCATGAGGCTCTGTAAAGAAAACTATCGTCTTTGCATCAAATTTTTTTGAGTTTGAAATTACTTTATTTAATATTGCCTGATGGCCTAAGTGAAGGCCATCAAAATTTCCAATCGTTCCACATAGCCTCTCTTTTGGAAATCGACTTTTAAAAAGATCTAAATTATGTTGCCCTCTTATTAAATACATATTAATTAAATATTTTTCTTAAATTTTTACCATATATCAGCCTTGTTAGAGCAAAGTATATAGAAATTGCAATTGCCACTTCAATAAGTAAGTAAAAAACCCTGGCAACTTGTGACAAAGAAATAAAATCAACTGAATTTGAAAAAAATTTTAAAAATGCAATTAAAACAATGCTTGCTATAAATATTGCAAGATTAAGTCTTGATAAAATTCTAGATATTTTTATTAATCCCTCTCTTAACAAAATTAACTCTAATATCAACACACTTATTAATGCAGCTATCGAGCTTCCTATTGCGATGCCAACGTGGCCATAACCAAGAACAAAAGCTAATACATAATTAAGGATTGCATTTGAAAAAAGTGCTAAAAGAGCGACATACATTGGTGTTTTTGTGTCCTTTCTTGCAAAGAAAGCAGGTGTTAAAACTTTCATTAACATGAAGAAAGGTAATCCTAGTGAAAAAGCCATAAGGCTATATGAAGATTTATTAACATCAATTATTTTAAATTCTCCCCTCAAAAAAATTGTGCTTATAAGATCTTCCGCACAAAAAAATAATCCTATCAATGATGGAAGGCCAATAAATAGAACAAACCTCTGAGCCCTTTGTAATGAATCTATAAAATCTTGTTTATTCTTCTTGAGGTCTATCTTTGATAATGTTGGAAGCAGGACTGTACCGATTGCTATTGCAAATATGCCCATAGGGAATTGAATAAGTCGATCTGAAACATAAAGCCAGGTAGGACTTCCAGTCTCAAGCAAAGACGCAAAAATAGTATCTACCAAAAGATTAATTTGTATAATTCCACCAGCAAATATTGCAGGCAAAATTAATACAAAGAACTTTTTTAATCCACTATTTTTAAAATTTAGTTTTGGTCTAGGCAGCCTATTTAAAGTATGTAATGGAAAAATTTGGATTAATAACTGTAAAAATCCAGCCAGCAAGACACCCCATGCTAGAACAAAAATAGGCATGTCGTATTTCGGAGCTATTAATAACGCTGCGATAATCAGACACAAATTAAATACTACAGGTGTAAATGCGGGAAGAGAAAACCTAGCATGTGAATTTTGAATACCCCCAGCAAAAGCAACCAATGAAATTAGGGCTAAATATGGAAACATTATTCTAAGCACTTCTACTGATAAATCTTTCTTAATCGGATCAAAGTAAAAACCAGGAGCAAATATAAAAATAAATATTGGCGCAAAAATTAACACTATTATCGTGAAAAAAAATAAAAATGTAATTAAGAATCCTGCGAGACTATTTAAAAAATCAAGTGTCTGACTTTCATTTTTATTTTTTTGATAATCGCTGTAGATTGGAATAAATGCTTGATTAAAAGCACCTTCGGCAAAGAAACGCCTAAAAACATTTGGGATCTTGAGAGTTATCACAAAAATATCATGAAAAACTGATGCACCCAAAAGACTAGTCGTAGAGATATCGCGAATGAGACCAAGTATTCTCGAAATACCTGTCCATCCACCAACCTTAGATAAAGATCCCAAAAAGGATGAGTCGTTATTATCTCTATTTATCTTGTTCAAAATCTAGTGAGGCAGAGTTTATGCAATACCTCAATCCTGTTGGTTTTGGTCCATCATTAAAGACGTGGCCGAGATGAGCATCACACTTTGAGCATTTCACTTCAATTCTAGTCATTCCATATGAGTTATCTTCGTATTCATCAATTGAGTTTTCATTTGATGGTATAAAGAAGCTCGGCCATCCACAACCTGAATCATATTTTGAGTCAGCTTTAAACAGCTCTTCTCCACAACAAATGCACTTATAACTTCCAGACTCATTAAAATCCCAATATTTCCCTGAAAATGGTCTTTCTGTTCCTGATAGACGTGTTACGTTATAACTTTCATCATCAAGAATTTTCTTCCATTCAGAATCATCTTTAAATATCTTAGACATAGCCTAATTGTAAATAAAAAGATGTTATATAGGTAGGAAATAGATTTAAGTTAGCTCGCCTTTCGCATATTAGCTTCAGTCATATGATCGGCATATCTTAGAAAATCATCTATCAGCCTTTCGCTTGGTATATAAATTCTTCTCCTTTTATCAATATTAGATTTTGATTCAATTATGTATCCTAGATGAACTGCTTGTTTAAGTATTTGGAGTCTTTTAATTCTAGAAGCATATTTTTGAGGAACAAGAGAAATTGCATATTCTTGAGAAATGTCACTTTCTTTAAAAAATTCATTCATAAAGCTCATTAAAAAATAGAAACGATATGTATCAGCTTGAAAAAAATTCATTGATTCTGGATTATCTGGATTTTCAATGGTTTGACCTAAAATAGTATTTATTAAGCCCTTAGCATTTCTTAACGATCTTTTATCTAATGATTTCAATTTAGCCTCCATATGTTATATAAATATATATGCAATTAGTGTGCCAAATTAGGTATATAATTAGTAGTAATTAATATACCTAATTTTAGCATGTAGATTTTAGTTATAATTTGAAACATGTATCAAAAATACATGTAACTTTTTTGCAACTATGTATATTGATAATTTGTTCAGGGTTAGTGGGTATTGTCAGGATTAATTATGCTTTTTAACCACTTAAAGAAATTGTTATTGCCTAATGTGTGTTTATCTAACATATCAAAGTCGTAAGCTAATTTTTTAGGATCACTAAAAAAATCTTTTCTGGTATTGAAATCTTTATCCTCTAATCTTTTGACAAGCTTTGCAGGATTGCCTGCATAAATGCAGTTTGGTGGAACATCTTTGGTTACTACCGCGCCTGCTCCAATAATACTATTTTTTCCGATAGTTACGCCTTTACATATAATTGCACTATCTCCTATCCAAACATTATCTTCAAATACTATTGGTTTTGTATTACCAACAGGCTCCGCTCGATCATAAATACCATGCCAATCTGCATCAGATATGTATGCACCGTGTGCAATCATGCAAGCATCACCAATCTCAATTCGTTCTGCGGCCATTATTCTTACACCAGGTGTAATTAAGCAATATTTACCTATTGAAATAATTCCTTCATTTTCACCTATATTCCAAGATGTAAACTGGATGTATGCATCTGGAGCGCCAATTAATGTTGGATAATCATCTATGGAAACATTTTTACCAAACACCTTGATGTATCTTGGTTTAAAATATGCTCCGCCCTTTCCTAATGATTTAAATTGTGGTTTTAGGAAATGAGCAACATATGCTTTTATAATTTTTTTTGTAAATTTTTTAAGCCAGTATGGTCGATTATCTTTTCTAATAACTTTCTCCGATGTATGTATATTTTAATATGATAAAGTACGCAAAAAAATAATAAACTTATTCTATATATGCAAAAGTATTTCTTTGAATTTAGACAGCTCATCAAGATAGGAATTCCAATTTTTGGATCCCAGTTATCTTATGCTCTCATGGGAACAACCGATACAATTATTGCAGGAAGAGCCAGTGCAAATGATCTAGCTGGTCTTGCAGTTGGAACTGCTTTCTCAAATACTGTTTGGTTCTTTTTTACTGGAATTATTTTTGCAGTAACTCCAATTATTGCTCAATTATATGGTGCTAAGAAATTCCTAGAAATTGGTAAAAAGCTTCGAGAGATTTTATGGGTAGCTGCTGCTCTAGGACTTTTGATGGCATTTATCTTCTTTAATATGAATATTATTATTGATTTACTTCCCATTAAAAGTTCTATTACGTCGATTACCATTGATTACTTAAAAGCCGTATCAATTGGCTGGTTTTTTGTAACAATTTTTACTTGTTTAAGATGCTATAGCGAAGGAATGACTTATACCAAACCAGTTTTCTATATTGCCTTTGCAGGCGTGCTTTTGAATATTCCGTTAGATTTAATTTTTGTTTATGGTTATTTTGGTGCGCCAAAACTAGGGGGTGTTGGTTGTGGTATTGCTACTTCAATTGTGTCATTTATTATGATGGTATCAATATTTGTATATATAAATATTTCAGAAAGATATAAAAAAACGAAGCCATTTTTAGAATTTACCTTACCCTCACTTGCAACAACAAAGGAAGTATTCAAGCTTGGTCTGCCAATTGGATTAGGTATTTTCATAGAATTAAGTATGTTTTCTGGAGCAGCAATTATATTGAGTGTTCTCGGAGAAATAGTAGTTGCTGGACATTCTATTGCAATAAATATAGCAAGTTTGTTCTTTATGGTTCCACTCGCAATTGGTTTGGCATCATCAACCAGAGTAGGAAATCTTATCGGCGAAAGAAATCCAAAACAAGCTAAAGTAGCATCAACTTCTACCATAATACTTTGCATGATGGGCGCATTAATGAATAGCGTAATAATTATTCTATTTGGCTCTTATATAGTTGGTTTATATACAACAGAAATACCAGTTCTAGAACTGGCAATTAGTTTAATTTTCTTTGCTGCGATTTTTCAGTTACCTGATGGAGTACAAATGGGCGCCCTCGGAAGTTTAAGAGGCTATAAAGATACATTTATTCCAATGATTTTACTTTTGATTTCATATTGGATTTTTGCAATGCCAATTGGATATTATCTTACAAATTTTGGGTTTGGAAATCCTTATGGAGCAAAAGGAATGTGGTACGGAATGATAATAGGACTTACAATTTTTTCTTTTCTTTCAATTTTTAGATTAAGGTGGATTATGAATTCAAAAATTAGAAAGGTTCTCAAGCAAGAACTTCTGCCACTTTAGCGCCGATTGACACTAGGTTATCAGCAACATGAACGCCGCATTCTTTTAATTTTTTAATTTTTTCTGCAGCTGTGCCTTTTCCACCAGCTATGATTGCTCCTGCATGACCCATCCTTTTACCTGCCGGTGCTGTTTGTCCAGCTATATAAGATATTACTGGCTTAGAGATATTATTTTTAATGTATTCGGCTGCAGCCTCCTCAGCATTTCCACCAATTTCGCCAACCATAACAATTGCTTTAGTTTGATCATCTTCCTCAAATAGCTTAAGCATATCAATAAAAGAAGAGCCTGGAATTGGATCTCCACCGATACCAACACAACTGCTTTGTCCAAAACCTAAATCAGAAGTTTGTTTTACGGCCTCGTAAGTTAAAGTTCCTGAGCGTGAAATTATTCCTATTGACCCTTTTAAATGAATGCTACCAGGCATAATACCTAGCTTGGCCTCTCCAGGCGTTATGACACCGGGACAGTTTGGTCCAATTAATCTAACACCAAGCTCATCAACTTTTTTCTTAACTTCAAGCATATCAAGAGTTGGAACACCTTCTGTAATACAGATTATTAATTTAATTCCAGCTTCGGCTGCTTCGAGAATAGAGGACTTGCAGAATTTTGCAGGTACAAAAATAATTGAAGCGTTTGGACTTACTTCATTAACTGCTTCCTCAACACTATTAAAAACAGGTTTATTAAGATGAATTTGTCCTCCTTTACCTGGAGTAACTCCTCCAACGATATTTGTTCCATATTTAATAGACTGCTCAGAGTGCAACGTACCTTGAGATCCAGTAAACCCTTGAACAAGTAATCTTGTATCTTTGTTAACTAATATACTCATTTTGAAAGCTCAACAGATTTTTTTGCAGCAGAAGCAAGATCATTGATACTTTCAACTTTTATGTCAGATTCTTCAAGAATCTTTGCTCCAATTTCAGCATTATTTCCTTCAAGCCTTACAACAACTGGAACTTTAATACCAACCTCTTTGATAGCAGCAACAATCCCTTCAGCAATTAAATCACATCTAACTATTCCGCCGAAGATATTAACCAATACAACTTTTACCTCAGGATCTTTAAGTATTATTTTGAAAGCCTTAGCTACTCTCTCCTGAGTTGCAGTTCCTCCAACATCAAGGAAATTTGCAGGGTTTCCACCAAAAAATTTTATTGTGTCCATTGTTCCCATTGCCAAACCAGCACCATTGACCATACATCCGATATTTCCATCTAAAGATACATAGCTTAGGTCATGTTTAGCAGCTTCTGCTTCTTGTGGATCCTCTTGAGATTCATCATGCATTTCCATTAATTCTGGTTGTCTATATAAAGCATTTGAATCAATATTTATTTTTGCATCTAAGCAATGAAGATCACCATTTTGAGTAATAACTAGTGGATTAATTTCAAGTAGACTAAGATCTTTTTCTACAAAAAGTCTGACAAGATTATCTAGCATCGGCGCGAACTGATTTTGTTGTTCATCATTTAGTTTTAAAACATTTCCAATGCTAATTGCGAAGTTGCTTAAATCTTGTTCATCAAGATCTATTCCTTGATAAATAATTTTTTCAGGAGAGTTTTTTGCGACTTCTTCAATGTTTACTCCCCCTTCGCTTGAGCCAATAAAAACTATTTTTTGTGAGTCTCTATCAATAACTGCGCTTAAATATAATTCTTTAGCGATATCTGTACAGTCTTCAATTAGAATTGAGTTAACAATTTGGCCCTTGCTGTCTGTCTGATAAGTGACTAATCGATTTCCTAGCCATTTTAATGCAAAATCATAGGCAGCCTCTGGTGATTCAATTAATTCAACGCCGCCAGATTTTCCTCTACCACCAGCATGTACCTGCGCTTTTACAACCCACTTTTTACCACCTATTTCTTTGCATGCTTCTATAGCATCTTCGGCACTAAATATAACTTTTCCTTTAGAAACAGGTAAATTATATTCTGCAAATAAAGATTTGCCCTGATATTCATGAAGATTCATCTTGGTTTATTTCCGATATGAATTGCTTGATTATTAGATGCAAGGGCAGCTTCATGGAAAGCCTCAGAAACTGTGGGATGACTGAACATTGTAAGGGCTATATCTTCAGAACTTGCTCCAAACTCCATAGAAATCAAGGCCTGTTGAACTATTTCTGCAGCCGCTGGGCCAAAAACATGAACACCTAAAATTGTATCTGTTTTAACATCAGAAAGAACTTTTACAAAACCTGTAGATTGATCAACTGCTAGTGCCCTGCCACTTGCTGCAAAAGGAAACTTACCAGTTTTATATTGAACACTTTCATCTTTTAACTCATTTTCATTTTTCCCAACCCATGCTATTTCTGGATGTGAATATATAACAGAGGGCACAAGATCATAATTAACTTCAGCATGTTTTTCAGCGATTCTTTCAGCAACCATAATTCCTTCCTCACTTCCTTTATGAGCCAACATTGGACCTCGAACTACGTCACCTATTGCCCAAATATTTTTTAATGATGTTTGACAGTACTGATTTACTTCTATGAAACCATTTTCAATTTTAATATTTAATTCTTTTGAAAGAATTTCAGAAGAATTTGGCTTTCTTCCAACTGCAACTATTAATTTATCGAACTCGTCTTCAACTTCGTTTTCACCTTGCTCATAAGTTACTTTAACTGAATTTTTCAGTTCTTTTGATGACGTTAATGTTGAATTTAATTTAATGTCTAAGCCTTGGTTTTTAAACTCTTTAAATGTTTCTTTAGAAATATCCGGATCTGTCATTGGCAGAAAAGTATCGAGTGCTTCTATAACTGTTACTTTTGATCCTAGTCTTGACCATACACTTCCTAACTCAAGACCAATAATACCAGCTCCAACTATTCCGAGTGATTTAGGAACTTCATCAAATGAAAGAGCGCCGGTGCTATCTACAATTTTTTTTCCAAATTTAGCAGCGGGTATTTCTATTGGTGATGATCCTGTAGCAATAACTATATTTTTAGCTTCCACTTCTTCTGAAGAACCATCACTTTTCGTAACTTTAACTATATTCTGGCTAATTACGCTACCCCTACCCATCATTGATTCAACTTTGTTAGCTGAGAATAAACCAGAAATGCCACCTGTTAACTTTTCAACAATATCATCTTTCCTTTTCATCATCGCAGCGACATCAAGCTTTAAACTACTAATGTTAATTCCATGCTCTGATAATTTTTTATTTGCCTCATAATATCTATGGGATGAATCAAGTAAGGCTTTTGATGGAATACAGCCTACATTTAAACAGGTTCCACCTAAGCTCGGCTTTCCCGAATCGTCAATTAACTCTTCAATACATAAAGTTTTTAGTCCCAATTGTGAAGCTCTGATTGCAGCAACATAACCTGCTGGACCACTTCCAATTACTACAACGTCGTACATATTTTTTCCTTACCTTATAAATTTAATAATAATCTTTCAGGAGATTCTAGCTGTTCTTTTATTGACACAAGAAATGTAACTGCTTCCTTGCCATCCAGTAATCTATGATCATAACTCATTGCTAAATACATCATTGGCCTGATATGGACCTCACTATTTATGGCTACTGGCCTGTCTTGAATTGAATGCATTCCAAGTATAGCTGTTTGAGGAGCATTTAATATTGGTGTTGATAAAAGTGAGCCAAACACTCCTCCATTTGAAATTGTAAATGTCCCACCTTGCATTTCATCAATTGAAAGTTTTCCATTTCTTGCTTTATCAGAATATTCAAGAATTGATTTCTCAATTTCAGGCAATGATTTTGTGTCTGCATCTTTAATAACTGGAACAACAAGACCTCTTTCAGTAGAAACAGCAACTCCTATATCCTGAAAGCCATGATATACAATGTCAGTTCCATCAATTGAAGCATTAACTAATGGAAACTTTTTTAATGCTTGGACAGCAGCGATTACAAAAAACCCCATAAATCCCAATTTAACATCATGTTCTTTTTCAAATTCAGCCCCATACTTTGATCTAAGTTCTTTTATAGGTTGCATATCAACCTCATTAAAAGTGGTTAGCATTGCTGTTTCTTGTTTAACTGAAACTAATCTCTTGGCAATAGTTGATCTTAACCTAGACATAGGGACTCTTTTTTCAGGTCTATCGCTTCCTGATTCAGATACAATAGTCGAGCTTTCTTCTGAAGTATCCTTTTGTGAAATATGATTAATTACATCTGCCTTAGTAATGCGATTATCTTTTCCTGTAGGCTTAATTGGTGCTGGATCAATATTTTTCTCTGATAGTATTTTTTTAACAGCTGGTCCGTTCTTTTTATTTTTTGTATTTGTATCTTTCGTTGGTTCAATCTCTTTTGTTAGCTCAACTTCTTGAGTTGAATCTTCTTTTTTTGATGTATCTAGAGAACCTTCTTCAAACTCGCCTATTACTTCTGAACTTATTACAGTTTCTCCCTCAGATTTTATTATTTTTGAAATAATTCCGTCTGACTGAGCTAATACCTCTAAAACAACCTTGTCTGTTTCAATTTCTGCTATTACTTCATCTTGAGCAACTGCATCACCTTCTTTTTTTAACCAGTTAGCAATTGTCCCATCTGCTACAGATTCTGGAAAAGTTGGAGATTTAATTTCAACACTCATCTTTTTAAAGCCTCTTTAACAAGATCCTCTTGCTGTTGAAGGTGAAGTTTCATAAGCCCTACTGCCGGTGCTGCAGCTGCAGGTCTGCTTACTAAACTGACCTCTTTTTTAGGATCCATTCTATCTATAACTCTTTGAATTCTATGTCTATGGCTAAACCAAGCTCCTTGATTCAAAGGTTCTTCTTGACACCATACAAATTCATTAACATTTTCGTACTTTATAAGGATTTCTTCAAGGTCATCGTATGGAAAAGGATACAATTGTTCTATTCTAATCAATGCAATATCATCAATTTTATTTTCTTCTCTTTTTTTATCAAGGTCATAAAAAACTTTTCCAGAGCACATGATAACTTTTTTAACTTTTTCTTTCTTTATGTTGTCATCGATTACACATGAAAAACTACCTTCGTATAGATCTTTGGTGGATGAGACTGCACTAGGATTTCTTAAAAGACTCTTTGGAGATATTACCACTAAAGGAGTTCTCATTTTTCTTATTGCTTGTCTCCTTAATAAATGAAATATTTGAGATGGTGTACTTGGGACGCAAACCTGTATATTCTCAGATGCACATAATTGAAGGAATCTCTCTATTCTTGCGCTACTATGCTCAGGACCTTGACCTTCGTAACCATGAGGCAATAACATTACTAATCCTGATAATCTTTCCCATTTATGTTGAGCAGAAACAATGAACTGATCTATTACTACTTGAGCACCATTTGCAAAATCACCAAATTGCGCCTCCCATATGGTAAGTCCAGATGGCCACGTTGC
>Ga0209036_1001178_pt1 | contig 11199 bp, 11 predicted proteins | sample MarorgKNORR_S2LV_3_FD_188222 | JGI IMG/M metagenome (GOLD analysis project Ga0209036, IMG submission 188222) | Marine microbial communities from the Southern Atlantic Ocean, analyzing organic carbon cycling - DCM_A/KNORR_S2/LV (SPAdes) (version 2) | ecosystem: Environmental > Aquatic > Marine >... | reverse complement strand
TTCCACTTTTTTATTTCTCCAGTTAGCTCCAAAACCATTATTTAGTAAATTAGTTGCTTGAGCATTTAAATCACTTTTTTTGATCCTCCATAGATTATAAATTCCATGAACACCTAGTTTTTGATGACTAATATTTGACCAATGTTCTTCTTGAGATGAATATTTATCTATGACAACCAAAAAGGATTCATTATCGTAATTAGGTTTGTCTTGAAAATTAATCCTTCTATCAAAGGTCAATCTCTCGGATAAATTAATTACCCCTTCTGCATTTCTAGATTCATAAAAAACTATCTGTTTTGAGTAGAAATGTAATGATGGTTTTCTTATTCCAATCATTGCGAGAGTTTCACCACCCTGTCGAGAATTTAAAATTTGCTTAGAGATATTACGTAAAGGTAATTGTCTAGATGTATCTCCTAATTTCCTGATTGGTGGCATCAAAACATTTTGTCCAAGCAATAGTAATAATTGAAGATAAAGAAAAGTATTTTGGGATCTAAAAACAAATAAAACAATTCCAACGAAAGCAAAAGCAAAGAAAAACAATCTTGCTTTAAGTATTATTCCCGTACTCAATAAGTTTGAAGCAAGATTTGGCATTTCAGGATCATTTATTGTGTTCAACCAAATATTTGATAAAAAGAATGCTATTGATAACCCAAGCAGGATAAAAAGATTAATAATCCACAAAGATGAAAAGGCTTTTTTTTGATTTTGAAGCTTCGTGTAACTATAACTTGTCAGAATTGCTACTGCTGGAATGGCAGGAAGCCAGTAGCTCGGAAGTTTTGTTGCAGAAATACTAAAAAAAATAAAAACAGAACCCAGCCAACATAAACAATAAATGAATAAACTTTCTGAAGGGATGCAATCTTTTTTTAAACTAGTTTTCAAGTCTTTAAAAGCCTCAAATATTCCGTGAAATAAAAAAGGAGTAAATGGTAATGATCCTATAACCATTATGTATAAAAAGAACCAAATAGGTTCTGCATGATTATTAACTACTGATGTATATCTCTGAAAATTATGATACCCAAAAAAACTATCCCAAAAAGGTTTACCCTCTTTTATTAGCTCTAAAACATACCAAGGTAAGCTTAACAAAACTGTAATTAATAAACCTCTTTTAGGTTTTATTTTGTCAAGTAAATCCCTCCAATCCTTTTGAACGAATAAAAAAGATGAAATAGTCAACGCTGCAAGGACAAAAGCTACTGGTCCTTTGGTTAAAATTGCAAGCCCCAGAAAAACCCATGGAGAGATACAATTTTCTTTTTTATTACTAGCCATTCTTCTCCAAAATAAAAGAAGGCTTATCCCTAAATTCCCGCATAAGAGTGCATCACTTACCGCAGTTCTGCTCCAAACAATTAATAGTGGAGACAAGGCAAAGCTCAAAGATGCCACTATCGGAGTAGCTAATTTTCTCTCGCCTTTTTGAGGCCAACAATATATTGTATCTCCAATCATTAGCATCAAAAATAATGAAGCCAATGCCGAAGGAAGTCTTGCTGAAATTGTTCCAAGGCTATCCCATACCTCGTTTTTCGGTAAGGAATAGAACAAGCCCATTAGCCAATAAATAAGGGGTGGTTTATCAAATCGGAAAATACCATTTACTTTTGGGGTTAACCAATCGCCAGATTCACTCATTGCCTTCCCCGCGGCAGCAAAAAGGGGAGGAGTTTCATCTACTAATCCTGTAGAACCTAAACCTAAAAGAAAAATTATTATTCCAAAAAACAAAACTACTAAAAAAGTTAGTAGCCTTTCTTTAGACTTAAAAAAAATCATTTAATATAAATTTGTGTTTGATATTCTTTAATAACCTTATTAAGCCAAGTCACTACTTTACCAGCAAATATATTTGAAGAAGCATTACTATCTACCCATTCTCTACAATTTTTTCGGTCAATCTTATTAATGATTTTTAAGTAATTAAGTAGGCCTTGCTTATCATCAGGTTTTGCTAGGTAACCTGTTTTACCATGCTGGATAATTTCACTTGGGCCTCCCCTTTTATATGCCACAACAGGTACTCCACAAGCTAATGCTTCAACTACTACATTTCCATAAGCTTCGTTCCATTTGGGAGTATTAAGTAAAGCTCTACAAGTTCCAAGTTCTTTCTGTAACTTATCAGTTTCTACAAAACCTTTCCATTCTAAAATCCCTGGAGAGAATAACTTTTCAATTTTTAATGCATATGATTCATCTTGAACAATTCCCCAAACATTAAGTTTTTCGCCAAGAGCGTTAGCCACATATGCTGCATCCTCTAAACCTTTTTCAGGTGCTACTCTTCCTACCCAACCTAGAGGACCATTTTTACAATCTTGAAATATATAATTACCTAAATTAAATCCATTTCCAATAACAATTGGATTTTCAATAAAAGGATAATCAGATGCTTGTATCTTTGAGTGAAAAGCAAAGTTATTAGGAAATTTGGAATAAACTTTTGAAATTAAATTACTTATAACAAAACTTTCGGAACCCATACTAATAATATGAGCAATTGGAATGTTTAAATTTAGAGTCATCCAAATTGGTAGCCAATCGTAAGATAAATTCAAAATAATATCTGCTTTCTTTCCAATATCTATTGCCTTTTCAATCATTCCTGATAAAAGTGAATTATCAGGAATACTTACTGACGAATAATAATCTTGATGTTGCCAACTTTTTTGCTCTTTTCCTTCTACAAAATGTAATTTTGCTTTTTTACTAACTTCAAACAATTTAGAGTTATTTGGGGCCACTACGTCAACTGTATGACCTTTTACAATCAAGCCAGCAACTAAAGAGTTTAGAGTAAGCTCTACTCCACCACCTTTACCACTTCCTAAAAAACCAATAGGGGTACTAATTAAAACTATATGCATTCTTTAAAAACTATTTTCCTATTGACTTACTAAATATTAGTCTTAGTATTTGAAAATTCCCATATAGACTTTCTCTGGCTGACAAAGAAAACTGATATTAGGACAAAAACCACTCCTATCCATTGAATGATTGTTAATCTTTCATTTAGGTAAACACCACCACTGAGGAGCGCAAATATTGGAGTTAAAAAGGCAAGAGTGCTAAATCCTGTTATTTCTTTATTATTTGCAAAATAGAAAAATAAACCATATGCCAAAGCGCCCCCAAAGATACTTGCAAATGACATCAGTCCCCAATCAAATATGGACCAATTTGGTATCAATTGAAAATTTGTTTGTAAGCAATGTTTAATAATAAGAGGGACACTTCCCAAAACCATATGCCATCCAGTTACTGCAACAGGATCACTTTTAGTACATGTAAATCTTATCAAAATTGTTCCAAGTGCCATTGCTAGAGAGGCTCCAAGCATCCATAATTCTCCTACATTAAATGCGATGTCACTAATACTCTTATCAGACATTAGCCACCAACTTTCCAAAAGTTCTTTTGGAACTCCTAAAAAAATTATTCCACCTAAGCCAAAAAGTAACCCTAACCATCCAATTGGATTAATTAAATTACCAAAAATCGCTCTTGCCAAGATTGCTACCATCAAAGGTTGAGAATCAATCAAAACAGAGCCAAGACCTGCACCTGTCTTAGATATCCCATATGTTAAAAATAATTGAAAAAAAGTTGCGTCTACGATTGTAAAAACCAAAAACCATTTCAAATCACACTTATAAATTTTTAAATCTCTTTTTAATAAATATGTTGTAATAAGAACAAGAATCCCGGCAGGTAGAAGTCTTAATGAAGCGACAAACTCAGGACCAGCACTAGATACTAGAGGGGTCATAGCTGCCATTGAAGTCCCCCAGAGAGCAAAAGGGAGTATCATTAAAAACCAATTTAGGATTGAATTCATTAGTTCTGCTGATAGTCTTTTTAAAGTAGATTTATGATTTGTACCTTAAAAGAATGATTTGGCCTTTTAGACGTAAGTCAAAAAAAAGAATGGCTCGTATAGTAATTGATGAGCCAATCACAAGTTCAACAAGAGTTTCTGTCCTTAAAGCTCTAAAACAAATTGAGGATAGAGAATTCCCTGCATTAATACTTAGAATCGACTCCCCTGGAGGTACCGTCGGCGATAGCCAAGAAATATACTCTGCTATTAAACGACTTAAAGAGAAAGGTTGTAAAGTCGTCGCAAGTTTTGGAAACATATCAGCTTCCGGTGGAGTATATATCGGTGTAGCCTCTGACAAAATTGTAGCGAACCCAGGAACTATAACGGGTTCGATTGGGGTAATAATAAGAGGAAATAATTTATCTGAACTTTTGAATAAAATTGGTATTAAGTTTGAGACGGTAAAAAGCGGGATTTATAAAGATATTCTTTCCCCAGATAAGCCTTTAAGTAAGGAAGGAAGGGAACTTTTACAAGGATTAATCGATGAAAGTTACAAACAATTCACTGAGGCTGTATCTGAAGGTAGAAATTTACTTGTAGAAGATGTAAAGAAATTTGCTGATGGAAGAATCTTTACTGGAACACAAGCAAAAGATCTGGGATTAGTTGACAAGATTGGAGATGAGTTTGTTGCAAGGGAGCTTGCAGCAGAGATGGTAAAAATCGATCCAAAAATACAACCGGTAACTTTTGGTAAGAAGAAAAAGAAAATATTAGGGCTTATACCAGGGAGTAGAATTGCAGAAAAAATTATTCAAAATATATTTTTTGAAGTAAATTCATCTAATAAAATACTTTGGTTATATAAACCTTAAATCCGATATGATTGAAAAATTTGAAGGGAATTACCAATTAACAATCATAAGAGGGGCTACGACTGCAAAAGATAATTCTGTAAAAGAAATTGAGAATGCTGTAGTTGAATTAATCGAAGAATTAATTACAAGAAATAATATCGTTGTAAATAATTTGTTATCAATTACATTTACTGTGACAAATGATTTAGATGCATGTTTTCCTGCTTCCATTGCAAGAAAATGTAAAAGTCTTGATTCAGTAGCGTTCTTAGACTGCCAACAAATGTACGTTCCAAATGATATTGATTTTTGCATTAGATTAATGGCACAAGTTTTGTTACCTGCCGATCAATCTGTTAATCATCCTTATTTAAGAGGTGCTTCAAAATTAAGGGAGGATAGATGTTAATCTTATTAAAACATTTTCTCTATAAACTCGATAGTTAAATAACTAATCATCTACTTACTTAAACATGATGTTTAACAAACAAAAAAAATTGATTTTAAATTTAAAAATTTTAAAGCTTTTATTTTTTTCACCATTATTGATTTCAATTCCATTTTATTTTGCAAATAGTGATGCAAAGGCAGGATTGGAATTCCAGTGGGATCAAGATTCAGGATATCGAAAATTAAAATGGTACCAAAAAGAGGATAAAAGAAAATTTAGAAATACAATTTTTTTCTTTTTAAGACCTTCTGATAGAAAAACAGGACTTCTAAAAATTACATTAAAAATTCCCGAAACATTCGATTCAAAGCTTAAAGATAAGGTAAGTATATGTGAGGTAAAAATAGGAGGCTTTGAAGGTCGTACTAAATGTATAAAAGATATTCCTGCAGATATAGAGATAAATGAAGATAATTCATCACTAGATATTTTTCCTTACAGCCCAATCCCTTCAAATAAAGATAGTTACGCGATTGTTTTTAAAAAAATATTTAATCCTAAAAAGTCTGGTCTTAAGCAATTTCATTCTTTTGGTCAATATACTCAAACTGATAGCTCTTCAAGATATTTAGGAAGCTGGACTATATTGATCAATTAGATGATAAATTAATAAAGGATAATAAAAAAAATGACAAAAAGAACATTCGGCGGAACATCAAGGAAAAGAAAACGTGTATCTGGTTTTAGAGTAAGAATGCGTTCTCACACAGGAAGAAGAGTTATTAAAAGCAGAAGAAAAAGAGGTAGAGAGAGAATAGCAGTTTAACTGTTTTTTATGATGGCCTTGCCCAAAGCTATGCGTTTAAAAGGTCATAGGACTTTTGATTATATTCATAAAAATTCTGTTAAATATTATGGGAAATTAATGACTTTTAAAATAGCAAAATCAAATCCAAAAATTCTCATCTCCCATAACAATATTCATAGTTTAAATAATTTTAAAATTGCCATATCTATAAGTAAGAAAGTATCAAAAAAAGCAGTAGAAAGAAATAAACTTAGGAGAATATTGCAGGATAGTTTATTAAAAAATTTCAACCAAGAGAATAACCACAAACCATATTGGTTACTTGTTAACCTTAAAGCTGGTAATTTCTACAATGATAAGATAAATCTATTGGAGGAATTTCAACACCTAATTTTTAAGTCAGGTTTATTTAAATGATTAACATTAATGAAGAATCGTTTTATGAGGGTGGCCCAGCTAAAAGTGATTTAATAATCAATTTATTTGCTGGTTTAACTCTTCTTGGTCTTCCATTTACATTCGCTGCAATAGTAAGGGCCTTATGGTTAAGATACAAAATTACCAATAAAAGAATAACTATTGATGGAGGATGGTTTGGCAAAAATAAAACTCAAGTATCTTTAAGCAATATTGAAGAGATAAGATCTATCCCGAGAGGATTCGGGTCTTATGGGGACATGGTTCTAATACTCAACGATGGTTCCAAGGTTGAGATGAAATCTTTACCTTTATTTAGAGAAAAACAAAAGTTTATTGAGGAAAATATGGTTAAAAGATCACAAACATTAAATCTTAATGAGGTTGAGGGATTTGCTACTAAATCTTGATTAAATTAATTACAAAAGTATTATTATCCTGTAAAATAAAGTGTCAAATAAAATCAAATCTTCTTTAATATCGTGATCGGGTTCATTTCAGAAAAATTATTAATCCCGATTCTAGATTTTTTCTACGGGTTAGTCCCTAGTTATGGTTTAGCCATTGTTGCACTAACGGTCGTAATAAGAATTGCTCTATTCCCACTAAGCGCAGGTTCTATTAGAAGCGCTAGGAGGATGAAAATAGCTCAACCTGTAATGCAAAAAAGGCAAGCAGAAATAAAGTCTAAATTTTCAAGTGATCCAAAGAAACAGCAAGAAGAATTAGGAAAATTAATGAATGAATTTGGTAGTCCTCTAGCAGGATGTTTACCTTTAATAGTTCAGATGCCTGTTTTATTTGCATTATTTGCAACTTTAAGAGGATCACCATTTGCAGATGTACCTTACAATATCAACTTAAAAGTTCTACCCCAAGATCAAATTGCCGCTATTGATCCGAAGCCTTATAAATCCCCGAGACATTCAATCTTTGTAACAGAAAAATCCCACTTTCCTGTTATTGCTACGTTACCTAACGGTACAAAATTGGGTTCCGAAGAATCAGTTAAGATAAACTTGCAGACAACAAATGGGAACAACTATTCAGAAGTACTCTCAAAATATGATAATGGCTCAAGATTTCTTCCAACCTGGACAGTTTCAAAAGGTTCAGAAAATATTAAAGTCTCTCAAGACGGATTAGTTACCGCAATAAAACCAGGGGATGCAACAATTGAAGCTAAAATACCTGGATTAGCTGCAAAAAGCGGATTTTTGTTTATTAAAGCACTTGGACAGGTTGGGTTTTATGTAGACGGTTCAATCAATTGGGATATAGCTACTTTAGTTGGAGCTTTCGGTTTAACCTTACTTCTCTCACAGGTTTTATCTAGTCAAGGGATGCCTTCAAACGCTCAACAATCTACTGCTAATAAAATTACTCCTGTAATGATTACAGGTATGTTCTTATTTTTTCCTTTACCAGCTGGAGTATTACTTTATATGGTTGTAGCGAACATATTCCAGGCATTTCAGACTTTTCTCCTAAACAAAGAAGCTCTTCCAGCAAACTTACAAAAAATTCTTGATGATCAATTAACAGGCAAAAATAAAGTAATACCATCTACTGCCAACATTTCAGATAAAAGATTACCATTTGAACCTAATAACAAAAAATAGTTTTTCTTTTTAGATAGATAATGGATTCTTGGAGTAGAAATTTCGAATTACTTATAAACTCCAGAACTCCTTTAATTTGGATAAGAACAAAAGAAGAAGAAAGACTATACAAAGTTATCGATCAATCATGTAAAAAATTAAATATTAAAAGATTCGTATCTTGGGATTGTGTTAATGGAATCAAAGGAGTACTAAATGAAAATGGAAAATTTTCGAACAATCCGCTAGGAGTTCTTAATTGGATAAAGGAACAAACGTCTGAATTACCTACAATTTTATTGGTAAGAGACTTTCATAAGTTTTATGATGATCCATCTATCAGTAGAACAATAAAAGAATTATCAAATTCACTTAGAGAAACGAACAATAACTTAATTCTTAGTTCACATATATTGCCATCATCCGAAGAACTTGACGATTTAATTACAATAATCAACTTACCTCTTCCTGATGTAAGTGAATTGACAGCTCTTATAAAAAAAATTGCTTTTAATACTGATTCTGATTTAAGCGAACAAGACCTAAACGAGCTTGCCATAGCTTCAAGTGGATTAAGCGAAATAAAAGTTAAGCAAGTAACAGCAAAAGCACTCACTCAAAGAGGAAAAATAAGTAAATACGATATAAAAGATATTCTTGAAGAGAAAAAACAAGTTATTGCTAGAAGTGAAATATTAGAATTTTGTGAAAGTAAGTCAAGTCAAAATGATATTGGAGGTTTGAAATTATTAAAAACTTGGCTTAAACAAAGATATAGAGCTTTTTCAAAAGAAGCCAAAGAATACGGATTGCCAATTCCTAAAGGTGTCTTATTAGTTGGGCCACAAGGAACTGGGAAATCTTTAACAGCCAAATCAATTTCTGAAAGTTGGTCGATGCCTCTTCTTAGACTTGATGTCGGTAGATTATTTTCAAGTCTTGTAGGGTCAAGTGAGGCAAGAACAAGAGAGACAATTTCAAGAGCAGAAGCCATGTCACCCTGCATCCTATGGATTGATGAAATTGATAAGGGATTTGGTGGGGATGCTAGAAGTGATGGAGGAACTAGTCAAAGAGTTTTAGCTAGTTTGCTAACTTGGATGGCAGAAAAAGAATCAGCAGTATTTGTAATTGCTACCGCTAATGCTATCGATAAGCTCCCAGCAGAATTATTAAGGAAAGGTAGATTTGATGAAATATTTTTTCTTGATTTACCTAATTCTGAAGAGAGATTGAGCATTCTTGATTTGCACCTCAAAAAAAGGAGACCTAGCTATAATTTTCCTCTTTCAACAATAATTGATCGCACAGATGGATATTCAGGAGCGGAACTTGAGCAAGCAGTTATAGAGGGTATGCATTTTTCATTTTCTGAAAATAGAGAATTAATGGAAAAAGATTTAATTAAAGCTGTTTCTGAATTAGTGCCATTATCACGTACAGCTAAAGAGCAAATAGATTTCTTAAAAGAATGGTCATCCACAGGCAGAGCTCGTTCGGCCTCATAGTTGATTTTTAATTTGAAAATATAGGTATAGATTAAGTTAGTAATCCATGTATTTAATTAATTTTTCATCAAAAAGCTCTGATAATGATTTGAGATAAACTATCTTATTAGGATACGAAAAATTAAAAAGAGTGTTAGATCAAAAATTAATAAGAGAAAATCCAACATTTGTGGAAGATAATCTATCCTTAAGAGGAAAAGTTTATAATATTAATTTTATACATAAGCTAACATTAGAAAGGAAAGAAATAGAGATAGAGATATCAAGTATGCAATCAGAGAGCAAAAAATTAAGCAAAATAATTGGACAAGAAATAAGGAATTCTAACAATACTAAATCTCAAGAACTTGATGACCTTAAGCAGAAGGGGAATCAATACAGAGTAAAAGTTTCTGAATTCGAAGAAAAAAAAAGAATATTAGACAAACAACTTAAAGAGGAAATATCAAAATTACCCAATTTCCCAAGTAAAGATGCCCCTTTTGGAACAGATGAAAATAATAATATTCAAATTAAAGAATGGGGCGATCCTATAAGAAAAGATAATCTAAAATCTCACTGGGAAATAGGTGAAAATTTAAATCTATTTGATTCCATAAAATCAACCAAAATTGCTAAAAGTCGCTTTATTACTCTTACAGGTAGTGGAGCGAAGCTGGAGAGGGCTCTTGTAAATTTCATGTTAGATGTGCATACAAACAACGGGTACTTAGAATTAATGCCTCCAGCATTAGTTAATACAGAAAGTCTTCAAGGATCTGGCCAGCTTCCAAAATTTTCAAATGAAAGTTTTAAGTGTGATAATGATGATTTATGGCTCTCTCCAACAGCAGAAGTACCCTTGACTGCTTTTCATAAAAATGAGATTATTGATCCAAAATATTTACCTTTAAAATATGTAGCATACAGTCCATGTTTTAGAAGAGAAGCAGGTAGTTATGGAAGAGATACCAAAGGTTTAATAAGGCTTCATCAATTTAATAAGGTCGAATTATATTGGTTTTGTGATCCAAATAAATCATTAGAAGCTCATAAAGAAATAACTGCAGATGCAGAAAGTATATTAAAAAAGCTGAATTTGCCATATAGATTAGTTGATATTTGCACTGGAGATTTAGGCTTCTCTTCTAGCAGAACTTTTGATCTTGAGGTTTGGTTGCCTAGCAGTAAATGTTATAGAGAAATATCCAGTTGCAGTAATTGCTTAGACTTTCAGGCTCGAAGATCATCAATAAGAACAAAAATTGATAAGAAAAATTCATATATCCACACTTTAAATGGAAGTGGTTTAGCTATTGGAAGAACAATGGCAGCAATTCTTGAAAACGGTCAGCAAGGTGATGGAAGTGTGAAAATTCCTGATGCTCTAGTTCCATACTTTGGATCATCTTTCATAAAAACTGCCTAACATAAAATAATGAATGTTTTAACCTCAATAACAGTTTTAGGATTTCTCATTTTCTTTCATGAAATGGGTCATTTTCTAGCGGCAATATTCCAAGGAATATACGTTGACGGTTTTTCTATTGGCTTTGGCCCTTCAATAATCCAAAAAAAATATAGGGGCATCACTTACTCATTTAGAGCTTTTCCTTTAGGAGGATTTGTTTCCTTCCCTGATGAAGAGATCAACAACATTGACCCTGAAGACCCAAACCTTCTAAAGAATAGGCCAATATTCCAAAGAGTAATTGTGATATCTGCTGGAGTATTTGCTAACTTACTTCTTGCTTATACAATTCTAATTTTAAACGTAACTACTATTGGTAT
>Ga0209036_1001177_pt1 | contig 11199 bp, 7 predicted proteins | sample MarorgKNORR_S2LV_3_FD_188222 | JGI IMG/M metagenome (GOLD analysis project Ga0209036, IMG submission 188222) | Marine microbial communities from the Southern Atlantic Ocean, analyzing organic carbon cycling - DCM_A/KNORR_S2/LV (SPAdes) (version 2) | ecosystem: Environmental > Aquatic > Marine >... | reverse complement strand
ATCGCCTTGCCGCGCACTTCGGCCCAGCGCTGGGCGTAGAGCTCCTTGAATGCCTTGTTGCTCATCACACGCCCCCACCATCCGTATCGGTAACTGCCTGACCACCCGACTGGGTTTGAGGCCCGGCCGTCGTCATCACAGCCCATCGTCCGGTCGAAATCCCACACCGGGCCGTACTCGAGCCGCTTGTTGCGGTCCTTAAAAAAATAGGTGCTGAGCCTGAGTCCGTCCGGGTTTTTGGTGAACTCATTGATCATGTGATGATCCACCCATGAGAGAGGGTCGATATAGTCGTCGTATTTTGTCGATGAACTGAGATTCTTGTAGACGTTATTGAAGTAGGTACGGATGTAGGAGCTTTGTTTGGACGTGACTTCGTCCTCCTTGGGCTCAACCCATTTCACACTTTGCCCTCCAGCGCTGAATCCGGAATCGCCGGGGTCGGGTCGGTCAATCTTGAACATGTATCCGCCGGTAACCTCCGGGTCCGCGTTGTCCTCGGGGCTGATCCGGGTGACGTTGACTCGATCCTTGCTGCGGGTGATTTTCTCCATGAACACATACACGCCAACGTAGTCGCTGTAACTCAGTGAGCCGCCGTTGGTATTCACGAACACTTCGCAAAACCGGGTGCGCACGGCGTAGCGACCGATTTGATTGCTGAGTTCATAAACCAGAGCATTGCGAATCAACGCCCGGTCAAAGTTGTAAGGTGCATAAAGAATCCAGTCGGAATCCTCGGGTAAACCCAGGGGTGAAATATCCTTGTCTTCTCCAAAGGCATCACGCGCCTCGACGGTGAACGCTTTTTTCGCCCGGTTTAGTGAGGATGATCCCCTGATTTTGATGCCCACCCTTGTGTCCAGTGTCGGGTCATTGGTGAGTCGGGTGCGCCCGTCTTCGCCCGGTTCGTAAATCGACATGTGCGCCTTCTTGTAGGGATCCGGAGGGATACCGCCTCCGCGAAAATTCTCAATCACGACCACCGGGAGGTTGGATGAAAACGTGCGTGCGTTTGTCGCGAGTTGCAGGTAGGTCTGAGAAACAGGCACCCCTGCGTTGCCTTTCTCGTCGAAGCAGCGAGCCGTAAGCATCGTCGTTTTGTTGATGCGAATCTTGCCGGTGTACTTTTTTGAAGATTGAGTCGGGATGGATTGATCTGTGGTGTAGCGGATGATATCGCCCTCTTTTCCCGGCTCCAATGCGATCTGCACGGAAGATTTAAAACTGCTGCTTCCTTTGGAGAAAGTGGGGATGCCGGGGCGAGGGGGAATGGCGCTCGCATTCGGGCGACCGGGAGTTGCGAAACTCAGGAAAGATCGCTTTTCTTTGTCGAACTCTGTACTTTTTCCACTCAGCAGCGTGGGCATAATGAAGAATTTACTCCGATCAGCTCGGCTGTCATACGCCTGAATGGTAAGCACGTTGGAATTGCCACTCTTTAGCAAATTGATGTGCTCGCTCAGGTCGAAATCCACGTAATGCGTGTTGGTGTTTCGATCGGAGGCGTAAGAGTTGTAGCGTGGCCTGTCCGGTGCGTTAGACTCGGCCACCTTGGTACCGTTGATCGAGGCGATAAATCCGTCGTCGTACCGAATCCGCAACACCAGCGCGCTGATCGAATTGAGATCGTTGACGCGGAACGTTTTCCGCAACCAGATGCATCTTTTGGACGTGGAAATCTTTGTTTTGATCAGGTCGCCAAAAGTGCTGCCGGCTTTGTCAAAGCCAAAGCCGGATCGCGAGTTTTTCCACGAACTGGTGACCTTAAAATCCGGGTTTTCCCAGTCGAGTTTCGAGTGACTGCTGCCTGGGATTAGGTAGCGAAACGGCGAATGCGCCGGGATTATTTCATCGAGGTCGCCCATCATGGGTACGCCGTATGCCCAGTCATCTTCACCCGCCGGAAAGTTCGGTTCATATTTATCGACAAAACTACCTTCCGGCTTGGCCAAGCCAAGGAATTCACCCGCTCGCGACAAACGGAAGCTCGCGTGCAGGGGCTTGTTGGCTTCAGCGATATTGTTCCCAGAGGCATGCACCAGCAGGTACTCGTGCGGCGGGATGCTTACGGAGGGGAAAACCCACTTGTGAGGGTCGGAAAGGTCGTCACTCAGCCCCCAGCCGCCGAGGTTCAGCGGGGCGTCGCTTGGGTTGTGGATTTCTATCCAGTCGGGGGAGTCGCCGAAATCGTCACGCAACGAGTTGTCATTTGCGGCGACGACTTCGCTGATGAAAGGCTCGCTGGCGAGAAGGCTTTGCGCTTGGCCAATCGCCAGAGAGAGTACTGTAAGCATAAAATAAAGCCGCATTTTTTAGGTCTAGCCCTTCGTTGGTAGCTCGGGCGCGAAAGATTAACGCGCTTGGCCAAGCGGAAAAAGCTGAATGTCGATCACCCGTTACCGGTTTCTTGTACTCCCAAGGCGGTTTCGCGTTCGAGAAGGGTGGGGTGGTCGTAGTGAAACCCGCTGTAGAGCGGGTGTGGAGTGAGGTTGGAGAGATTTTCTTTATTCAGTTTTCGCAACGCCGTGATCATTGGCTGGCTGGTTCCAATGGCGTTTGCTGCGAATGCGTCCGCTTGGAATTCGTACTTTCGGGACCACAAACTCGAAATTGGGGTAAGCCAAAATGTAACGGTTCCGGCAAGCAGCGAAAACACGAGAAACGCCGGCGCATAGCCTTCAGTGAAGCCGAAAGCCTCGACGAACGCGGGTTGCTGTGCCAACAGGTTTAGCAGATAAAGTCCGACCAAAGTCGTGATGAATGATCGCATGATCATTTTGGGGACATGCCTGAGTTTAAAATGGCCGATCTCATGAGCCAGCACGGCTTCGAGTTCCTTGTCGTCAAGTTGTTCAATCAGCGTGTCAAACAGGGCGATCTTTCGCCCCTTGCCCAGGCCGGTGAAAAAGGCATTGGAATGTTTGGATCTTCGACTGCCGTCCATTACCTGAATTCCGGCGTTGATGAAACCGGTGCGCTCTGCCAGTCGATTCAACCGGTCTTTCAACTCACCGTCGGGCAGCGGGGTAAATTTGTTGAACAGTGGCAGGATGAAAATAGGGGCCAGTACGCTCATGAGCAATTGAAAAGCCACGATCACACCCCAGACCCAAAGCCACCAGTACTCTCCCCCGTTTTCGGTCAACCAAAGAATCAACCAAAGGAGGGGAACGCCGATGATGAAACTGAGCATTAGTCCCTTGGCCTGATCTCCCCACCAGGTTCTTTGGGTTGAAGTATTAAAACCGAACCGCTCTTCGAGTTTGAACTGGGAATACCAGGAAAAGGGCAGGGCCAGCAAAGAGAAGAGCCATAGCACAGCCCAAAGCGTTGTCGCTTGGGCAAAGTGGGATTCCCCGAGACTGGTCGAAATCGAGTTAAAAACGATGGCAATGGTGCCGAAAAAAAGAAGCCCGATGACCAGCACGGTTGAGTAGGTGTCGGACATTGTGCTGAAGCGTGCCTTGGCTAGGGTGTAGCGAACGGATTTTTGATACGTCTGCTCATCCATGATTTCCTTGAACGGTTCCGGGATGGCGTTCGCGTGTTTTTTGACATGCCGGGTGTTGAGGTGGTCTAGCCAAAGTTCGAACAAATAGCGCAAGGTAACCAAACCAAGCGCGACGGCGACGTAAATTGTTTTCGGTTCGTCCCAGTTCATGTGACCTCCTTTATTGAATCCCGGAGGGTGTTGAAGATTTTTTTGACCTGTGGCTGTGTGGTGCAGAACGGAGGCATAATGACGATGACGTTTCCGATTGGCCTTGTCAACACGCCGAGCCTGGCCATCGCATTGCAAACGCGAATGCCAACCTGCTTCGGCAGATCAAACGGTTTTCGGGTTTTCCAGTCTTCAACCAATTCGACGGCAAGGACTCCACCTGACTGTCGAATGTCTCCAACCATATCTAGTTTCCATAGAGGCTTGGAATATAATTTCAGATTCGCTGCGAGGCATGATCGTTTTTGATTAGTGTTACCGCTCTCGAGCAGATCGAGACTCGCAAGGCTGGCTGCTGCGCCGAGAGGGTTGCCGGTGAAACTGTGGCCGTGGAAAAACGTTTTAAATTCGTCGTACTCGCCGAGGAATGAATCGAAAACCTCCTGAGTAGTCAGCGTGGCGGCCATGGGTAGGTATCCGCCGGTCAGTCCCTTGGCGATGCAGAGGTAGTCCGGCTGAATTTTCTCTGCATGACTGGCGAAGTATCCGGCAGACGCACGGCCAAGCCCCGTCATGACTTCGTCCGCAATAATTTGCGTTCCGTGCGCACGTGCGATGGCGCCGACTCTAGCTAGCCACCCCTTCGGTTGGGCGATTATTCCAGCGGGCCCCTGCACGCCGGGTTCGACAATGAATGCCGCGTAATCGCTGCCTCGTTTTCTGCGGCTTTCGAACTTCTTTTCCACTTGCTCGACACACTCCATGTTGCATTTGCGATACTCCCTGGCGTCGGCACGTTGGGGCTTGGCCTTGTTGAACGGGCAGCGGTAGCAGTACGGCGAGGCGACCTTGTCGGTTTTGAAAAGCATACCGGAGTAGGCCTTGTGAAATAGGTCGATGTGACCGGCGCTGACCGCACCAATTGTGTCCCCATGGTAGCCAGCATCGACCGAGAGGAATCTTGGTTTGCGCGCTCGGCCGGTGCGCCGCGCGTGTTCGTATGCCAACTTGATCGCCACCTCAGTTGCAGTCGAGCCGTCGTCCGAGTAGAAGACCTTGGCCAAGCTCGGCTCGGTTTTCGGGAAGCGGGTTCGCGGCTTGGCCAAGCGGATTAGTCGTTCGCCAAGCTTGGCTGCCGGTGAGTTCGCAAAACCAAGCGCTGAGACGTGGGAGACCTTGTCCAGTTGAGTGCGAATGGCACGATTGATCTTCGGATGGTTGTGGCCGTGAAGGTTCGTCCAGATGGATGAGTTTGCGTCGATGTATTTTTGCCCGGCGTTGTCCCAAAGATGAGCCCCCTTGCCACGTTCGAGAACGATCGGCTTGCTCTTCATCCAGTCCCGCATTTGCGTGAACGGATGCCAGAGATATTTTTGATCGAGTTGGGCTGCCGAGGAGGAGTGTTTCATCCTTCGGTTAAGGGGATTTCACTGAAGACACTGAGGTCGAGTTCGAAGCCGGTGCCGAAAGCCTGTGTGTTAACAGAGGTAAGGTCGATTTCACCATTGCAAATTGCCAGCGTTGGCCAGCCGGTTTCGCTGGTTTTGTACAAACCATCATGTGCGTTCAAAACCTGTTCCCGAGTGCGTTCGGGAAACTGCGACAGTCCGGCCATATAGTGGTGACCGTTGCGCTCCACACTTTCAATTCCGAGAGTTGCCATCACGGCCAAATCCTGAATCACCGCGACTGGGCCAACGTTGCAAAGGTCTTCGCCGCTCATTACGGTTTGATTGCCATTGCGGCGGTGATGTTCCAGTAAGCAGGCGTTTGCGATTCCCTTGAAGATGCCTTTGCAGTTTTTATGACTGGTTCCGGCGTAGCCTATGGCCAAGGCTTGGGGCAGGCTCTCTATGGTGGCGTCGGATTCGTCAATGATGACAGCGGGCCGGTCGGGCCATTGGTCGAACTCGGACTTTAATGATTCATTCAACGCGCCATCGCGGTGGAGCGGTTGCTCGATGAAGAGGAGATGGTCAAAGAAGGTCTCCAACTCCGGTTCTGCGTGAAGGATGTTCCAGTGATCCCGAAATGCTGTGACAGACTGAAATTGTTCATTCCCGTCCAGACTAAATGCGAAATCACTGTCTGCGTGTTGCTCGATGCATTTGGCCACGTTCTTCAGCCTGTCCAAATCCCACTCAATGTCCCCGTTGATCTTGATTTTAAAATGGCGCAAGCCGTACGCCTGAATGCACTGATCCAGTGATTGGGGCAGCGTGTCGTCGATCCGGTCGTCTGCATCGATTTGGTTGGAGTCAAGGGGGTCGCCAAGGCCGACGGTGTGCCGGGCCTGCACCTTGGCCAGAGGTGTCTTTGGCAAAAGGCTTGAAGCGGATTGGCCCTCAAGGCATGAGTGGATACGGCCGGGTTCAAAACCAAGCGAACCACTGAGCAGCGCTTGGCCAAGGGTCTTGTTGGCCGCCTTGCAGGTTGCTTCGATCAGGGCGCGTTCAACGAGAGATGTCCCAAAGTGAGCCAGCAGGGCTGGAATGTTGTTTGCTTCGGCCCACCGTGATTGTCCGTCGTAGATCAGCTTCCAAAGATCGAACGCCGAATCCGCCGCTTGGCCAAGCGCTTGGCTAAGCGCTTTACGGATCACCTGAAGCATGTCGGAGATTTCCTTTTCCAGCGGATCTTCCGGGACTTTTGTGAACCATTTCGGCGGAAGTAAATCCGAGGCGATTCCAGCCGTTTTTGTTCCGTCGATCTCGGCTTCGATCCTTACGAAGACCATCGGGACTTCAGTCATCGTGGCGATGCCGTATTTGAACGGCATTCGGGTCTTTAGCTGAATTTGGTGGATGGAGGCGCCTGTGATCTTCGCCGGCATGACGGAAGTGTTAATCGGCGGAGCGTCATGCATCAAGTTAAGCATCGTCCGTCAATGCGAGATTGCGTAGGCTTCCCGCGGTGAAGTTGCTCTTTATCGGCGATATTGTTGGCAAACCGGGCCGCAAGGCGGTGCGGTATTTCTTGCCAAGACTCCGCGAGACTCTTGGCTTGGATTTCATCGTGGCCAATGGCGAAAACTCGGCGGGTGGTTCCGGAATTACTCCGGCCACCGCGAGCGAAATTTTCGAAGCCGGCGTCGACGTCATCACTTGTGGTGATCATCTATGGGATCAGCGCGAGGTCGTTTCTCTGCTCAACAACGAGCCCCGTTTTGTGCGACCGGAAAATTATCCCGAGGGAACACCGGGGCAAGGTTTTTGTGTGCAGCAGATTGGTGATCTGCCTCCGATCGGTGTGTTGAATTTGCAGGGGCAAACTTTCATGAAACCAATCGAGAACCCGTTTTATGCCGCCGATGCAGCGGTGGATGAGTTGCGAGAGCAAACGCCGATCATTCTCGTGGATATGCATGCGGAGACGACCTCGGAAAAGATTGCGATGGGGCGTTTTCTCGATGGTCGAGTGAGCGCGGTCATCGGGACGCACACGCACGTGCAGACGGCGGATGAGCATATTTTTCCAGGCGGCACTGCGTTCCTCTGTGATGCCGGGTGCACCGGCCCGCAGGAAAGTATTTTGGGGAGGGAGATCGAACCGATCATCCAGCGATTCCTGACGTATCAGCCGCAGCGTTTCGCTGTGGCGTCCAAGCAGGTGACGCTGAATGGCGCGGTCATCGATATCGACGAATTAAGCGGCAAGGCGACGAGCATCGAGCGTGTATCGGAATTGTTGCCCGACACTCAATCGGAAGAATGAACCGGGAACAACAGAGCCAGTGGGAGTTCGGCGATCTGTTTGAACATAAATCCGAACCACCCGCCGAGACCAAAAAGGTGTATTCGGTCGCGGAACTGAATCGTCGCGCCAGAAATTTACTGGAGAATCAACTGGGCGATGTCTGGGTTGAGGGGGAGGTCTCAGGTCTGCGTCATCATTCCTCCGGCCATAGCTATTTCGCGATAAAGGACGAGAGCGGACAGGTGAGTTGCGCATTATTTCGTGGAACATCAAGCGAGACTCGCACCCACCTGAAAGACGGGGCGATGGTTTTGGTTCAAGCACAAGTGACCATCTACGAGCCACGCGGTCAGTATCAGTTGATCGTTCGCAAGGTTGAGCTGCGGGGCAGGGGGGCGCTGCAGGCTAAATATGAACAATTAAAAGCCAAGTTAAACGAGGAAGGCTTGTTTTCCGCTGAACGCAAACGCGCGCTCCCGGAGTATCCTGCGAGAGTCGGTATCGTTACTTCACCTACGGGAGCGGCGTTGAGGGATGTGCTCCATGTCATCGATCGGCGAAATCGTTCTATTGAGTTGGTGTTGGAACCCTGCCGGGTTCAGGGCGAAGGCGCGGCTGATGAGATGGTGGATGCTTTGCGTCGATTGAATCATTGGAGCCATAAAAACTGGGATGCACTGGATTTGATTCTTCTGACTCGGGGAGGCGGAAGTCTCGAGGATTTATGGGCCTTTAACGAGGAGCCGCTGGCGAGGGCGATTGCCGCATCAAAGTTGCCGGTGGTGTCCGCAGTTGGGCATGAGATTGATTTCATGATCTCGGACCTAGTGGCGGATGTTCGTGCCGCCACGCCCAGTGCGGCTGCCGAGTTGATTACGGAGGGTGTGTTCGCATCCCGCGAATTCCTCGGGCGATCACTTGGTCGGTTACTTCACTTGGCCGGCGAAAAGATCGGCTTGGCCAAGCGGGAATTCGGGCACATCAGCCATCGGCTTGGCCAAGCGCATCCAAGGCGCAAACTGTTTCAGTCCTGCCAACGGGTTGATGAACTATCTGCAACCCTGCATCGCTTGGCCAAGAGCGGCATGGAGGGGGGGGCAAACAGACTTCAGCATTGTCGAAAATCCCTGGAATTATCGCGTCCCGATAAAGTCGTTAGCCAATTCCAGAACCGACTTGCCTGGTTGGTGGAGCGGGTCAACGCGGAGTCGGCCAAGCGTTTCAATGCACATCGTGCTGATTTCGAAAAACAACTCGATAAACTGCAATTGCTCTCACCGGACAACGTGTTGTCGAGAGGTTACTCCATTACAAGCGACTTCGACACCGGGGAAATCGTTCGTGATGTGTCAAAACTTGAAGTGGGGCAAAAGTTGGCCACGCGCCTGACTCGGGGCACGGTGATTAGTACGGTAGAGGAACTCGACGATTGACCTAAAGATTGCCGTTGTCGCGACGATATTAAGTTTGGTCCGCAACCGAAAGGCTTAAACTTGAACGCTTTGACTCGACTTCAACCCATGCGGGATACTCTGCAAACTCTCCTGTTGCATCAGCAGCTCACGGACGAGACTCAAATCTTTTTGCAGGCGTTACGGACGAACGATTTTACCCATGCAAAACACATGATGTCAGAGGTCTGGCGGGAAATGTCTTTGCCAGACTTTCAAGGCATGATTCAGAAAGAACTGCCCGCTTTTGCCAAATCGACGGCCACGTTTGTCGGGTTGATCATGGACGACGGACAGGAGGCTGTGGTCGATGCCTTCCTGTATTTCTCCAATGAAAAGTGGGCAGCGTGTGATGTCACTTTTGCACGCAATAGGGATGGGTGGAAAGTAATCCGGCTGAGTTTGCGGGAAATCGACTGGGCCATTGAGCCGTTTTCACCCACAGAGCCATCGCTGTCATCCCGAAGTGAGTCGATGGAGGTCGAGGGATAGGGCTGTTACTCCCACTCAATCGTGGCGGGCGGTTTGCTCGAAATATCGAGGCAGACCCGGTTTACTCCGTCGACTTCGTTGATGATTCGGTTCGACAGCGTCTCGAGCACCTTGTACGGCAGTTTGACCCAATCGGCAGTCATACCATCCTTGGATTCAACCGCACGAACGGCGATCGTGTATTCGTAGGTTCGTTCGTCCCCCATGACTCCGACGCTCCGAACCGGAAGTAGAACGGCGAAGCTTTGCCAAATTTTGTAGTAGAGATTGTTGGACTTCATCTCCTCGACCACGATGGTATCGGCGTTTCGCAGGATTTCACAGCGTTCCGGTGTTACTTCACCAAGGATACGTACGGCCAGGCCAGGCCCGGGGAAAGGTTGGCGCATGACGATTTCCTTGGGCAGCCCCAGTTCCTTGCCCAGTTCGCGGACTTCATCCTTGAAGAGGCAGCGCAACGGTTCGATCAACTCGAACTTCATCTTTTCCGGCAGGCCACCCACGTTATGGTGACTCTTGATGAGCGCGGCCGGGTTTCCGGCGATCGGCACAGACTCGATAACATCCGGATAAAGCGTTCCCTGTGCGAGAAACTTGGCCTTGCCTACCTTGCGGGTGGCCTTTTGGAAGACATCGATAAAGGTGTTCCCAATGATTTTTCGCTTGGTCTCTGGATCGGTGATCTTGCGTAGTTTGCGGAGAAACAGATCGGTCGAGTCTTCGTAGTGGAGTTTGATTTTAAAATTCCGTCCGAAGACTTGCTTGACGACATTGGCTTCCTTGGCGCGCAGCACGCCGTTGTTGACGAAGATGCAGGTGAGTTGCTTGCCGATGGCCTTGTGAATCAGAGCCGCAGCAACGCTGGAGTCAACGCCTCCACTCAGGCCAAGGATCACCTTGTCCTTGCCGACCTGCTCGCGGATTTCTTCCACGGCCTGATCAACGTAGTTGCGCATTGTCCATTTGCGGCCACAGCCACAAATCTTGTGAACGAAATTGGAAATGATGGTCTTTCCCTTGGGAGTGTGAACGACCTCGGGGTGGAATTGCAGTCCGTAAAAGCGGGACTTGGTGTTTTCGATCGCGGCAAAGCCTGAGTTTTCCGTGGTGGCAACTGCCTTGAAACCCTCCGGCAGGGCGGTCAATTTATCGCCGTGTGAATTCCAAACCTGCAACTGCTTGGGCAGGCCGGTGAAAAGACGGCAGCGGTTGTTGCGGATGGATAGGGTGCCCTTTCCGTATTCCCGTTTTTGGCCGCGCTCCACTTTTCCGTTGAGGAACTTGGCCATGACTTGAAGTCCGAAACAGATGCCAAGGATTGGGATGCCCAATTCAAAAATCTTTTTGTCGGGAAGTGGGGCCTTTCGGGAGTAAACGCTGGAGGGGCCGCCGGAAAGAATGATTCCCTTTGGCTTCATGGCAGCGATCTCGGAGGCAGGCGTGTTGTAGTGGAGGATAATCGAATACACCTTGCACTCACGAATGCGGCGGGCAATGACCTGAGTGTATTGGGATCCAAAATCTAATATGACAACCTGTTCGTTCATGCTGCTGAAAAGGCGAGTATTGATGCCAAGTTTTCGGGTGCTTTGCGAGATAAAAAATGGCCAAGCATTGCCCTTGGCCAAGCGGAACGATTTCCGTGAAAATTAAACCAATTCCGGGATCGGTTTGCCGTCGCGGACGATCATTACGGGGCGCCCGGTTGGGGTGTGGTACTCCTTGGTGTGGTCGATGCCAAGTGTATGATAGAACGTGGCCGCCACGTCGTCTGGCGTGATGATCCGATCTTTTGGCCCCTCGCCCTTGGGGTCGGACTCGCCGATCACTTGACCACCCGGCATGCTGCCACCGGCCAGAATACAGAACATCGCCCTCGGATAATGATCCCGTCCC
>Ga0209036_1001174_pt1 | contig 11208 bp, 10 predicted proteins | sample MarorgKNORR_S2LV_3_FD_188222 | JGI IMG/M metagenome (GOLD analysis project Ga0209036, IMG submission 188222) | Marine microbial communities from the Southern Atlantic Ocean, analyzing organic carbon cycling - DCM_A/KNORR_S2/LV (SPAdes) (version 2) | ecosystem: Environmental > Aquatic > Marine >... | reverse complement strand
ACGAATGAATGTTGGTTATGCGTCTACTATAGGTGTTATGATGTTCTTCTATGTCGGTATTATAGTTGGTTTCTTTGCAATTTTAAGGCGGATGGGTTGGGAGGTATAAAATTATAAATGGCAACTGCAAGATTTAGACAAAGATCTAGCTATATAAATCACGCCATTTTGATTTTTATGGCTTTAACAATTATTTTACCATTACTAGTTTTAGCTTTTAATTCTATAAAACCATCTTCTGAATTTGGAGCAAATCCTTTAGGTTTTCCAAATGAAATAAGATTAATGAATTATTATGATGCTTGGGTGAATGGAAATTACACTCAAATATTTATGAATTCACTTACTTTAGTTATCGGGACATTGATATTAAATTTGACTGTTTCAGGCCTTGCTGCTTTCAGTTTGGCAGTTTTAAATCCAAGAGGAATTCAAACGATTGTTGTTGGCTTATACCTTTTAGTTGGAATAAGTATTCCTGCTCAATTATTTATTTTACCATTATTTTTAATGTGGAAGACTTTATATCTCTTAGATACAAGAATAGGATTAATTATTATTTATAGTGCGTTGAATGCCCCCTTTGCAACTTTCTTAATTCGCTCTTATATGTTGCAATTACCTACAGAACTTTTTGAAGCTGCTAAGTTAGATGGAGCATCTGTGATGCAGTTGTTTACAAGAGTTGCGCTACCTTTATCTTGGCCAGTTTTTTTAACAACAGCACTTATTGTGTCATTAACAGTTTGGAATGAGTTTTTATTTGCTATTACTTTCATTATTACTGATGAGTACAAACCTATTTCCTCAATTTTGTTTACATTCCAAAGTAGATTTGCAAATGATTATGGATTGGTGAGTGCAGCGTCTATTTTAATGGCGGCACCAATAGCTATTTTATTTATGTTTTTCCAAAGAAGGTTTATTGCTGGTTTAACGAGTGGTGCAACTAAAGGTTAATATTTAAAACGGGAGTAATTAAATGGACCTTAACAAGACTTTTGAAGATAAAGTATACGCAGGTGTATTAGGTAAAATCATTGGCGTTTACTTAGGTCGTCCTTTTGAAGGTTGGTATTACGACCGAATAATGAAAGAACTTGGTCCTATTAATTACTATGTAAATGATAAATTAGATTTTCCCATTCATGTAACAGATGATGATTTAACAGGAACATTTAGATTCATTAATGCTTTGAAGCATTTTAATTTTGATAAAAATATTACCGCAAAACAAATTGGTCAAACCTGGTTAAATTATTGTTTAGAAAACCAAACTGTTCTTGCATGGGCTGGAAAAGGAATCTTAACTGAAGAAAGTGCTTACATGAATTTGAAACAAGGTATTCATGCTCCTGAAAGCGGTTCTATTAAACTGAATGGAAAAGTAATTGCTGAGCAAATAGGTGCTCAAATATTTATTGATGGATGGGGAATGGTTTCGCCAGGAGATCCTGAGCAAGCAGTTGAATTAGCAAAAAAAGCTGGCAGTGTAAGTCATGATGGTGAATCTGTTTACGGTGCTCAAGTGGTAGCTGCAATGGAAGCATATTCTTTTATTGAAAATGATATTAAAAAAATAATTGAAAACAGTAAAAAGTTTGTCCCATCTGACTCGACAATTTACAAACTTATTTCTGATATTCAAGATTGGAGTTCAGGTAATTTAGACTGGGAGCAAGCAAGAACTAAAATTGAAGATAAATATGGTTATGCGAAATTTCCAGGTAATTGTCATATCGTTCCCAATCATGCTTTAATTATTCTCGCGCTACTTTTTGGTGATGATAATTTTCAAAAATCTTTAATGATTGTAAATACTGCTGGTTGGGATACTGATTGTAACTCGGGTAATGTTGGATGTATTTTAGGAATCAAAAATGGCCTGGAAGGTATTAAAGATGGTCCAGACTATATTACGCCTGTTAACGATATAATATATTTACCTACCGCATATGGCTCTGAAACAATGACCGATGCCTTAATAGAAAGTCAGAATATTATTAATATTACGAGAAGAATGAATGGACTAGAAAGTAAGTCTATAAAAAATAACGCAAGATATAATTTTGAAATGGAAACATCGACACAAGGTTGGATGGTAGATAAATCAAATGATAATAATTTAAACACTAAAATTTCAAATGTTGATTATAAATCTAATATTGGACAGAGAGCTCTAGAGATAAATTTTACTGACTTATCTTTTGGTTTATCAAGTGAAATTTATGTAGAAAGTTTTTTTCCTGAATGGTTTACAAAGTTAGAAGGTTATCAATTCCAAAGATACTTTCATTATGATTATGTAGCTTGCCCAACCGTATATAGTGGACAAAAAATTAAGACAGAATTGATCTCAGATACTGATAAAGATTTAAAAATTAATTTATTTATCAAATATTGGGGTGCTGATGATAAGCTCATTAAAGTATCATCTGATGATTTTAATATTAAGAATAAAGAAAGTAAAATTATAGAATGGATTGTGCCTGATACTTTATCAAATCCAATTGGCCAGATCGGTATTAGTATAAATTCAGATAATAATAATAATGGCAAAATTCTAATGAATTATTTAGATATTTCTGGAACACCTAAAATGACATTCAAAAGACCTGATCACATTGATGAATATACAAGAGGTATTTTTTATAAAGAACAGCCTTACGGTCAATTATGGAAAAGGGCTTGGGTGAATGATGTAGATAAATGGCAATTTAGATGGCAAGAAGCTTTTAAAATTGTAAGAGGTATTGGAAGGGGTCACATTATGACTGGAAGTGAGACATGGAAAGATTATACAATCTCATCAAAGATATCCATTCCACTCGCATCCGCTGCTGGTCTGATACTAAGATCTCAAGGGTTAAAAAGATATTATTCTCTTGAGCTCACTTCTGACAAAAAGTTAAAAATAAATAAAATGGAGTATGAATTAAAAACTCTAAAAGAAATAGATTTTGATTTAGAATTTTTTAAAGATTACAATTTAAAGTTCAAAGTTAAAGGCAATCATTTACAAGGTTTTGTCGATGATAAATTAATGATTGAGGTTGAAGATAATGAAAATTCATTTGAGCAAGGGATGATTGGTTTCATAACTGAAAATGGAGCTATTCAGAGTGAATCAATTTCAATAGAATAAATTTTAATTTAAAAAAGGATGGGTTATGAAACTAGATAAGACTTATGAAGAAAAAGTATACGCTGGAGTTCTTGGTAAATTAATTGGTGTGTATTTAGGCCGTCCTTTTGAACAGTGGTCACATGAAAGGATCATGGAAGAGCTAGGTGAAATTAATTACTATGTTAATGAGCAATTAAATGTCCCATTAGTTGTAACAGACGATGATATAACTGGAACATTTACATTTCTTCGCGCTCTAAGAGAAAATAATTATGACCCTAATATAAGTCCAAAACAAATTGGTCAGTCTTGGCTTAATAATTTAATTGAGAACAAAACAGTTTTATGGTGGGGAGGAAGAGGTCATTCAGCTGAAGATACTGCATATCAAAATTTAAAAGCTGGAATAGAAGCTCCTATGAGTGGATCAATAGAAACAAATGGTAAAGTAGTTGCGGAACAAATAGGTGCTCAAATATTTATTGATGGTTGGGCTTTAGTCACTCCTGGTGATCCAGAAAAAGCAGCAGATCTTGCAAGAAGAGCAGGAAGTGTCAGTCATGACGGGGAAGCAATCTATGGTGCTCAGATGGTTGCAGCTATGGAGTCACTAGCATTTGTTGAGACTGATATTAACAAAATTATTGATGAGTCAAAAAAATATATCCCAAATAGTTCTCTTATTTATAAACTGATTGGTGAACTTCAAAATATGAGAGCTGGTAATAATGATTGGATGCAGGCAAGAGAGTTTCAAGCTGAAACATATGGATATGACAAATATCTTGGTGGATGTCATATGATACCTAATCATGCAATAATTATACTGTCACTATTATTTGGTGATGATGATCTTCAAAAGACTCTTATGATAGTAAATACCGCTGGTCATGATACTGATTGTAATTCTGGTAACGTTGGTTGCATTATGGGCATTAAAAATGGTCTTGAAGGCTTAAGGAATGGTCCAGATTATTTAACACCTATACAAGATAGAATGTATTGTCCGACTGCTAATGGAGGTGAAACGCAAACTGATGCCTTAACAGAAGCTTATAAGGTTATTAATACTGCTAAAAAAATGAATAAAGAAGAAACTGTTGAGCCTAAAAATGGTTCAAGATTTCATTTTGAAATGCCTGGTTCTGTTCAAGGTTGGAGATCAAGTTTTAAAAATAACAAAAATATTTCAACTATTGTCCAAAATACTGAGTATGAGAGTAGTATAGGAAAAAGAGCATTAGAAATTAAATTTGACAGAGTCGCGCCTGGTGTTTGTTCTGAGGCTGTTGTTGATACTTTTTTTCCTCAGGAATTGTATGAGTTGACAGGCTCTGCAAGAGAAAGATTTTTTCAAAGTTATAACTTTATTTCCTGTCCACTTTTATATTCAGGACAAAACATAGAAAGCGAAATCATTTTTAAGTCGAATTCTCAAAAACCAATAACGGTTACATGTTTTATCAATGTTTTTGGAGAAGAGGATAATTACGAAAGAATGAATTCTGAAAGCGTTGTTCTATTTCCTGATAAATCACAAAAACTTAAATGGAAAATTCCTTCAACAGAAGGAAATCCAATAACACAAGTTGGTTTTTCTATAGAATCAGATGAAGCAAATTCTGGAAGTTTAATTTTAAATTATTTAACTTTCACTGGTGAGCCTAATTGTAAATTTTCTAAACCTAAGCATATTGGAAAACATAAAAGGGGTGTTAAATTTTCAAATGCTAAAATGTGGAAAGCTAGTTGGGTTGATGCTCTAGATAAATGGGATAGTGGAGAGAGAACTTTTAGAGTCTGTAAAGATAGTGGTAGAGGAATGTTAATTACAGGAACTGATTTATGGAAAAACTATAAAGTTACTTCCGATATTGCAATTCAGCGAGTAAAAACAGGCGGTCTTGCTGCGAGAGTGCAAGGATTAAATAGATATTATGGTTTAGTGATTAGTGCATCAAATAAACTTCAATTAATAAAAGTAATTAATGAGCCAAAAGTGTTAAAAGAAATAGATTTTGATCTTGAATATTATAAAGATTACAAATTATCTCTTAAAGTCGAGGATAATAAATTGTCTGGTTATCTTGATAACAAAGTTGTTTTAGAGTGCACTGATAATTCTGATGTGCTTGAAAATGGAGCTATGGGATTAATTGTTGAAGATGGAACTATGGTGACCGATGAAGTCATTGTAGAATAAGTTATGAAATATAGAAAATTTGGCTCACTGGATTGGAATGTTTCCGAAGTTGGTTTAGGTTGTTGGCAAATAGGAGCTGATTGGGGGAATGTAACTGAAGACAGTGCTCAAGAGATTTTAAAATCATCATTTGAAAATGGTGTAAACTTCTTTGATACTGCTGATGTCTATGGCATGGGTAGAAGTGAAAAATTTGTAGGCGAGTTCCTTAAATCAGTATCTGATAGAATTTATGTAGCAACAAAAGCAGGAAGACAAATCAATCCCCATGTTGCCAAGGGATACTATGATAAAGCTTTAATGGAGTCTTACGTAGATCAATCTTTATTAAACCTTAATGTGGAAACAATTGATCTTTTACAAATGCATTGTCCTCCAACAGAAGTGTATTCATCTGATAAGACATTTGAAATGTTAGATTATTTAGTTAGTAAAGGAAAAATACAAAATTATGGTTTTAGTGTTCAAACAGTTGACGAGGCTCTTGAATGCATCAAACGACCAAATACAAAATCTATTCAGGTTATATTCAATATTTTCAGACAAAAACCTGCTGAAAAATTATTTAAAATTGCAAAAGAAAAAAAAGTTGCAATTATTGTGAGAGTACCCCTTGCAAGTGGATTATTAACTGGAAAGTTTAATAAAGATTCATCATTTGCTCCTGATGATCATCGTAATTACAATATTAATGGAGATGCGTTTGATGTAGGTGAAACATTTTCAGGCGTAAATTTTAATAAGGCATTAGAAGCTGTTGATGAATTAAAAAATATATTACCAGAAGGTATTACGTTATCACAGTTATCACTTAAATGGATTCTAATGCATGATGCTGTTAGTATTGTCATTCCTGGTGCTAAAAATAAAGATCATGTAGGTCTGAATACTTCTTCTTCAGAATTAGATAATATTTCTTCTTTAATGAATGAAATAAATAGTGTTTACACAAAATATTTTTTTGATGATGTTCATCATCGTTGGTAAAAATATTTGTGTCAGAGGAAATTAAAATATTTAGAAGGGCAACGCTTGCTTCAGTAATCACTTCAACTTATCCCATGATAGTTGTTGGCTGTTATTTTGGTGTAACGCCTTGGATTTTTAATAGATTATCCATAGATGAATCTGATTTCAGTTTTGCGATACTGCTTTTTGGTATCTTCTTTATTATCTCTAATCAGATAGCAGGTCGTATACTTGTACCAAAGTATGGAACAAAATTAATTATGTCTCTAGCTTTTCCATTGGTTACCTTTTCTACCTTTTTAGCTATTATTTCTTCTTCATATTTTTATTTTTTATTAACATTTATACCGGCTGGAATTGGATGGGGAGCATCTGGACCAATAGGAGGAATACATAGTCAATTAATTGAAAAACATTTTAAAAAAATTATTACACCTTACTATGCTATGGGTTTCAATTTAGGTATTTTAGTTGGCGGTTCATTAGCAGGTATAATTATGAGAAATAATTATGAGCCTTATTTATTTTTTGGAATTCTATCTTTTTTATCACTATTTGTTTCTATTTTTGTATATTTGTTCGGATTACCTCGAAATTTAGATTTTAGAGGTGAAGGAGAAAAATTCAAAATTCCAGAGACTAATGTTCTTTTATTTGGATTTTTATTATTTTTTGTGTTCGGTTCAGGTGGAATAATTATGGATTGGTCAACATTATGGTTATCAAAAGATTTAAATGCTCCTCTTTACTTAGCTAGTATGGGATTAATATTTTTCAGTATTGGAGGTATTTTTGCTAATCTATTTTCAAATTCTTTGATTAAATTATTTACAGAAAAAGTTGTTGGTTGCCATTTTGTAATGATTGGAGCATCAATAATGTTTTTATCCTTATTAACTAATAATTTTTATATTATTCTTGCAGTTCTAAGTCTTTATGGATTTGCCATAGCTAATTTAGTTCCAATTGTGATTAGACAAGCAGTCAAACAGTCCTCAGAGAGTATTCCTATGACAGTTACCAATCTTATTACTATTGGATTATCCTCAACAATGATTATGCCAGCAGCAATTGGCTTTTTAGCTGAAACCTTTTCGCTTACTTTAAATATGTATTTATTGTGTATTATAGTCTTTTGTTCTGGAGTTGTTTTTTTACTAAAGTTTAAATAAATTTAAATGAATAAATTAAAAATATCTCAAGTTCAATTCCAAGCAAGTCACGTCCCAACTTTAAATGCCAAGATTATTGAAAAAAGTTTTAATAATACATTAAAATTTAAACCGCACTTAATTTGCACACCAGAATGCTCAAATATCATTACTAATGATAAAAGTTATTTAATTTTAAATGCTCCATACCAAAATACCTGCCCAGTTTTGAAGATGGCAAAAGATTTCGCTAAGAAAAATAAAGTAAATATAAATCTAGGTTCTTTGGTTTTAAGAATTAAGAACAAAACTAAATTGGTTAATAGATCTTTTTTTATAAACAATTATGGGGTCGTAAAAAAAACATATGATAAGATACATATGTTTGATGTTAAAATTAATAACAAAGAAAAACATCAGGAATCATCTTTGTTCAAAGCTGGTAATAAAATAATTTTTACAAAAATTAATAATATTAAATTAGGAATGACAATTTGTTATGATTTACGATTTCCTAATTTATATAGGCAACTTGCTAAAAAAGATTGTTCAATTATTTTAGTTCCTGCTGCTTTTACTAGACCAACTGGAAAAGATCATTGGGAGGTTTTGAATAGATCACGAGCTATAGAGAATAATGTATTTATTGTGGCAACAGGTATGTGTGGAAATCATCATATGAAAAGAAAGACCTATGGATATTCCCTTTTAGTAGATCCATGGGGGAAGATTATAAATAGTACCAAAAATAAACCTGCAATCATTAACTCAACTATTAATATTTCTGATGTAAATAAAATAAGAAAAAAAATTCCTTCTTTAAAATATGAGTAATTTTAAATCACTAGTTTCTGGCGTTGGCAATTTGAGTAAAACAACAAAATATTATGATGATTGGTCAGAAAATTATGATGCAACACTCAAGTTATGGAATTATCAAGCACCTAAAAAGAGCATTAAATTTTTAAAAGAAACGATTAATATCAAACCAAAAAATATCTTAGACTTAGCATGTGGAACTGGTTTATTTGGTGCTGAATTAAAAAAAGTTTATCCAAAAAGTCATATTTATGGTTCAGATATTTCAAAAAAAAGCCTGAAAATTTCATCAGGAAAAAAAATTTATAAAAAATTACAAATAAAAAACTTTGAACAATTACATCATTATAAAATAAAATTTGATCTTATTTCTTTGATTGGCTCAATGACGTATTGTAAAAACTTTGATAAACTTTTTGTTAATATTAATAAAAATATTAAACAGAAAGGCTTTGTTTTATTTACTCATAGAATTGATTTATGGCAGAAACAGGATTTTTTAAGTATTTTAAAAAAACATCAAAAGTCATTAAAAATCAATAAAATTTCTAGACCATTAAATTATCTACCTTTGAACAATGATTTCAAAAATAAAATAAAAATAAAAATTGTTTTATTACAAAAATATTAAAATTTAGGCTTTTTAATTAAAAAATTTGAGCCAAAGCCGAGAATCGGGTATTTATTACTTAGGTTTATTTTCTATCCATAAACCAACGATGAAAAGAAGGGATATTCGCCGTGTCCCTTCTTTTTTATACACTAGATAAAATTGATTTGGCAATAAATTAAATTTATTTTTTCGAGTTAAAATTATCCATTTTTCGAAGTGTCTTTTCACTAACATGATGCTCTATTCCTTCAGCATCTTCAGAAGCTGTATTCTTGTCTAAACCAAGATTTAGTAAAAAATTGTATACAATATTATGCCTTTTTTTTGATTCACTTGCTATTTTTTGACCTTTAAAAGTTAAAAAAATTGATCGATAAGGTTCTCTTTTAATGAAACCCTGTGTTTGTAATCTTTGTATTGTTTTATTGGCTGTGGCTTGTGCAATACCCAAGCTTTCAGCAATATCAACGATACGAGCTTCACCTTTGGAATTTAAAAGTTCTGCAATTAGTTCTAAATAATCTTCAGTATTTTCTGTTTTATGAGCATTTCGGACTTTGCTGAACGACATCCCTTTACTTAACATAAAAATCAATAAAAATTAACAGAAAATGTAGCCATAGCTATATTTATTAGCTATATATACATTTTATGAATGCACTAATTAACGCTATTAATGAAAAAACAAAGATCATTCTTGAGAATGATGGAAGGTTATTAAAGAAATCTTTCTTTGGTCTATTATTACTTTCTCTTGTTTTTCAAGGAGGAGAGTTTGGAGAAGTTATACGATCATCAATGATAGATGCTTATATCCAGGTATCTGTTTTTGTTGGATTTACTCTATTTGTTTTTATTGGCTTGGATAGTTTAACAAAATTTGATGTTAAGAATTTTTTATCTAAGACACAAAAGTTCCATGTCGGTATAGCTGCTTTTTTAGGTGCAATACCTGGATGTGGTGGAGCTATAATAGTTGTAACGCAATATATCCAGGGCCGTATTTCTTTTGGATCCTTAGTCGCTGTGTTAACAGCAACAATGGGTGATGCAGCTTTTTTAATACTTGCTATTGAGCCCACAACTGGATTGTTAATATTTGGTATTGGAATAATTGTTGGATCAATTTCTGGTTATATAATAGATTTTATTCATGGCATAAACTTTATGCAATCAGAGACAAAAATAAAAGTTGAATTTGAAAAAATAAATAAAACTTTTGTATCGAATTTTAATTTCTTTTGGCTTTTTTTATTTATTCCTGGTTTTATTTTAGGTATTCTAGTTGCATTCCAGATAGAATTTTCACCAGCTTACAACTCACTTTTAGTTTTTGTAGCTTCTGCTGGAGCAATACTTTCAATATTTATGTGGTCATTAAATCCATTAAGTGATTTTCAATGCTCAACTGACAAAAGTAGAGGATTATTATCAAGGGTAGTAGATACAACTAATTTTGTAACCACCTGGGTCATTAGTGGTTTCCTTGTCTTTGAAATATTTATGTACTTTACAAGTTTAGATTTAAAAATATTTTTTGATTTATGGCTACCGTTTGTTCCATTAGTAGCAATTCTATTTGGTTTTTTACCTGGTTGTGGACCGCAAGTTGTTGTAGCAACGTTTTATCTAAATGGCTATATTCCTCTTTCTGCAGAGCTTGGTAATGCTATTTCAAATGATGGTGATGCTTTATTCCCAGCAATTGCTCTTGCCCCAAAAGCTGCGATTTTAGCTACACTATATAGTGCAATTCCCGCATTAGTTGTTGCCTACGGATATTTTTATCTATTTGAGTAAAATCTTGAAGAAAAACTTACCATCTAAAGTTTGTATTGTTTGCAATAAGCCATTCTCTTGGAGAAAAAAATGGGAAAGAGATTGGAAGAATGTTTTATATTGTTCTAAGAAATGCTCTAAAAATGGATTAAAAAAAAATAATAATAATTAAATCTTATTTATGACAGATAAATTAAATAAAGAAAAAGATACACATCATTCAAAAGATGATTCTAAAAAAGAAATACGCTTAACAAGATTAAAAAGGTTAGAAAAAAAACTCAAATCAAATATTTTAAAAAGAAAAAAAGCTATCAACAAAAATGGATAAATTAATAATAAAAGGAGGTTCTAAAATTTCTGGTTCAGTTAATGTTCATGGATCAAAAAATGCTGCATTACCAATAATTGTATCCTCTCTTTTATCTGAAAAAACTTTAAAACTCTCAAATGTACCTAATGTGGTTGATGTTCTAAATTTAATAAAATTACTAAAAAATTATGGTGTAAAAATTGAACACAAAAAAAATAAATTAAAAATAAATCC
>Ga0209036_1001171_pt1 | contig 11213 bp, 8 predicted proteins | sample MarorgKNORR_S2LV_3_FD_188222 | JGI IMG/M metagenome (GOLD analysis project Ga0209036, IMG submission 188222) | Marine microbial communities from the Southern Atlantic Ocean, analyzing organic carbon cycling - DCM_A/KNORR_S2/LV (SPAdes) (version 2) | ecosystem: Environmental > Aquatic > Marine >... | reverse complement strand
GAAGAAGTTTCATACTGGTCCAACACCTTCCCGCCACCCGCCGCAACCACCGCCGCCCCATTGGCGCGTTGATGGTCATCCGCGGAGTTGGGCAGTGGAATGAACACCGACGGCACACGCGCGGCAGCCAGCTCCGCAATCGAGGAAGCGCCGGCCCGGCTCACAGCCAACGTGGCCGCTCCCAAGGCCTGCGGCATGTCCTTCAGGAATGCATGCACCTGCACCTCGTTAGCCGCCCCCGCATACGCTGCACGCACTTCAGCTTCATCCGTGGTGCCGCATACGTGCAGCAGGGAAACTCCACGCCATTCGGTGGACGCGGCGGTGACCAGACGGTTTACCCCGCGCGCGCCTTGGCTGCCGCCGATCACCAACACCATCGGTTGATCCGGCGGAAGCCCCAGAGCCTCGCGACTGGGGCATTGATCCAATTCCCGAAAATCATCCCGCACAGGCGTGCCGGTCACCTCCACATGGCTATTCCCAAAACGCTCTGCGGCAGGCGCCATGCCCACCAACACCTCATCGACCCAGCGCGAAAGCAAACGATTGGCCCGACCGGGCACGGCATTGGATTCATGCAAAAACGTGGCCGCCCCCAATTTTCTGCCCACCCAAACCGGGGCCGCAGAAGTGAAGCCGCCCATGGCCAACACAGCCTCCGGCCGGTCGTCCGCCATAGCCGCGCGCACCTGCCGCATCGCCGTTCGCAATCCAAACAGAAAACGCCATGGTCGTCGCCATTCCAAGGCCACGGCCGGAGTGCTTACATGCGCCAAATCCGGCACGGTCGCCACGGCTTTTTGATCAATGGCCTTGTTGGAAACCCAGAGGGTGACGCGTACATTTTGCTGCTGTAACGCACGAGCGACTGCCACACCGGGAAAGAAATGCCCTCCTGTTCCACCACAGGCGATCGCCACATGAGGTTGGGAAGCAGCCATTTGGGTTAGGTGGAATCCGGCAGCAGCTCCCGCTGTTCGGGCACGAAGTCGGAGTTCCCCCACTCCGCTTCATCCGGTGAAGCCGACACATCGGTTTCGGATTGATCCGTGCGGGAGTAACTCGCAATGCTAAGCAGGATTCCCACGCTCCCAAGCATCATCACCAAACTCGATCCTCCGTAGCTGATGAACGGCAGCGGCAATCCCTTGTTCGGCAAGGCGCTGGTCACCACGCCGATGTTGATGAATGCCTGAAGGCCGATCAGAAACGTAATGCCCGTGCCAAGAATCATGCCGAATCGATCCCGCGCATTCCAGGCGATGTACAGCCCGCACACCACGATCGCCATAAACGCCAGCACCACCCCGAGGCTGGCGATCACCCCAAGCTCTTCGCCGATCACGGAGAAGATAAAGTCCGTGTGATGTTCCGGCACGAACCCCAGCTTCTGACGGCCGTTACCCAATCCCAAACCGGTCGTCCCGCCAGAACCCAGAGCCAACATGGCTTGATAGGCCTGGAAGCCGGCCCCTTCACGGTGTTGTTCCGGATGCAGGAACGCCATGATGCGATTACTGCGCACGGGATCGTTCATAATCGCCACCGCAATGGCCGCCGCTCCTGCGAGCATTGGCGGCACGATATATTTCCAGTTCGCTCCCGCCACAAACAGAAGGATGCAACACACCGCCGCCAATAACATGGTTGTGCCAAAGTCCGGCCCACAAAAGATCAAGCCCAGCGTCACCGCAATGGCCACGCCCGGAATTACCAAGCCATACTTGAACTCCCGCATCCGCACTACATGGCGTTCCCCCCAAAGCGCGAGCGCCATCAACAGCGAAATCTTGGCCAGCTCCGAAGGCTGAAAATTCATCGGCCCCAAGTCAAACCAACGTCGGGCTCCATTGAGCTTGAGACCGATTCCCGGGATGAGCACGAGCACCAACAGAATGAGTGTGAAGATAAACAGCGGGAAGGCGATTTTTTTGAACCACCGATAATCCATCACCGTGGCGGCAAAACAGGCCATCAAACCAAGCCCGCCCCACACCAACTGCATGCTGAGAAAGCGCGCGCCGCTTTGCGCCATGCCCGCGCTGTAGAGCATTACAATCCCCAACGCCAACAGGCCCGCTACACAGATGGCCAAAATGTTGGTGGCGTATCGCATGACCCAATCTGCCGAAAACCAAAAAAGATTGGGCGCGGAAACCCACGCCCAATCAGTTTGCCTGAAATTACAAGCCCGGCGCGGGCACGGTTTCACCAGTACCCACCGGCAGGCCATTTTCCGGGTTCACTGCTGGCCCCAGCCCGGAGGTGGGAGGTAGTGGCAAGGATGGCGGAATGGCTCCCGGGAAATCCACGCCCGTTGGCAGGGCCGCGGCGGGCAACTTGAGCTTTTGCCCGATCCGAATCAGATCCGTGCTCAACCCGTTCAACGCTTTGAGTTCCGCAATCTTCACCTTATGCTGGAGGGCAATGTGACCCAGCGTGTCACCGGATTTCACCGTGTACGTACTGCCATCATCCACCACTGGAGCCACGGTGGGCGCCGGAGCGGTCACTGGCGCTGGGATATTAATTTTTTGACCGATTTTCATCCGAGTCGGCACCACGCTCGGGTTCGCCTGTTCAATCTGCTTAGCGCTCACGCCAAATTTGCGGCCAATGGTCCAAAAGTTGTCCCCGCTGGCGATTACGTATTCGGTGCCACCAACAGCCTGAGTCGACAGAGCCGGACTGGGAATAGACGGAGCAGGAGCCACCGGCAAAGGAACCGCCGGCGTGATGGGCAAGGGTACGGGCGGCACGCCTGCACTGCCTTCAGTGGGCAATGGCGGCAGTGCGGAACCCGCATTCGGCAGGGCCGGCAAGGTCGGCAACGGATCCGGAGTCAAAGGTTCAGGCAAGGGCGCCGGTTCGGGCTGCCGGTTCACGATGCCCGCCATTTCCTTCTCGGTTTCCTTTTGAGTTTCGCCCTCGTCCTTTTGTTTACAGGCATTAAATAAAATACCGGCAAACAACGCCATGTGCATAAGCACCACCACCACTACGGCCATTCGCATATTGGAACGTCCACGCCGAGCCCCATCAAACTGAGCACCCGGTGGAATTATTGGATTACTACCTTTCATTGCCACACCCTCCTTTGTTGTGTGAAACCCTTCCGGGCCTCCTCCTTTATGTGGCGCCCAACAAGGCGACACGCATTGATAATGGCGCAGCGGGAACGCGTAAAACCGAATGTGCTAAACTTGCCAACAACATGTGAATATCACACACGCTGTTTTGTTTACCCCAAGGATCTTTGGCGATCAATCGCCTTGCCTCGAATCCACCCATTCCGTCACGGCGGCTAGGAACTGGTTTCCTCGATGCTGGTAGCTGTCGAACATGTCAAAACTGGCACAAGCCGGCGACAGCAACACGACATCTCCCGGGGCAGCATTCCTCCCTGCTTCAGCTATGGCTTCTATCAAATCCGCCGCCAAATTGCAAGGCGCAAAAGGGCTCCAGGCAGACTGAATTTCTGCAGCCGAAGCTCCGATCAACCAAGCCCCCTTGACCCGTTCCCCCACCGCTGAAGCCGCCGCCTGATAATCCATCCCCTTGCCTTGCCCTCCGGCAATGAGCCAAACATTCCGGACTGCCTGCTCCGCCGGCGGCATCGATCGCAGCGCGCTAACCAGCGCATGCACATTGGTAGCTTTGGAGTCGTTGTAAAACCGCACACCCTCCCACTCCGCCACGAGCTCACAACGGTGCTCGCCGGTTCGGAGCGTTTGCAGCACCGGCACCATCTCCGCCGGTAATAATTTCATCGCGCGCCCCACCAGCCACGCGGCCATGAGGTTTTCGGCATTATGCGTTCCTTCCAGCGCGCATTCGGCCAAATCCAGCACGGGGCCTTCCACCCCCGGCAATCGACTGATGACCCGATTGTTGTCCACGTACACATCCGCGGAATTGTTGCGAACGCTGAAGGTGACGACCTTCCCCGGTATCATCACATTCAGTGCTTGCAGTTGTTCCCAGGCCTCGAATTGGATGATTGCCCAGTCGAAGGGTTTTTGATTTTCGAAGAGACGCGCCTTGACGCGAGCATAGTTCTCCATCGACCCATGGCGATCCAAATGGTCCTCCGCCAAATTCAACAGCACGGCCACGCTCGCTCGAAAGGCATCGATTGTTTCCAACTGAAACGAACTCACCTCCAGCACCACGGCATCCAGCTTGCGCGTTTGCGGCAACACCTCGCATAACGGCCGGCCGATATTTCCGGCGGACATCACCTCGCGTCTCGTCTCGGCCAGCAGCTGCGTCACCCATTCTGTCGTGGTCGTCTTTCCATTGGTTCCGGTAATCGCAATGGCCGGACACTGCGACGCGCTCCAGCCCAGCTCCAGCTCGCCCCATACCGGCACGCCGCGGGCGCGCAAGCTGGCCACCTGCGGTTGATCCAATGGCACGCCCGGACTCACCACGGCCAAGTCAAACCGATCGGCCATTACTGTCCGTTCCCCCAAACGGCAATCAATCTCCTCCGGCAATTGGGCCGCCCATTGCTGAAGTTCCGGTGTGGCGTGGCCATCCACGGCGGTCACCTTGGCTCCGGTGGTTTGCAGCCATTCCACCGCGGCTTTTCCGCTTCGCCCGAGCCCCAACACGCACACCGCCATGTCCGGCCCGGGTTTCATCCTAGCGCAGTTTCAGGGTCGCCAAGGCCAGCACGGCAAACAGAATGCCCAAAATGTAGAAGCGCATCACCACTTGGTTTTCGTGCCAGCCCTTTTTCTGGAAGTGATGATGCAGAGGCGCCATGAGAAAAATACGATGCCCCTCGCCTGTGCGCAGGCGTGTCCATTTAAACCATCCCCGTTGCAACATCACGCTGAGCGCTTCCAGCACAAACACACCACCGGCAATCACCAACACAAAAGGTTGATGGATCAGCACAGCCATGATGCCCAGCGAGCCTCCCAACGCCAGCGAGCCCGTGTCGCCCATGAACACCTTGGCCGGATGGCAGTTGAACCACAGAAAGCCCAGGCCCGCACCGATCATGGCCGCACAAATGACCGACAACTCCACCGCCCCACGCACATGTGGCACATACAACTCGCGAGCAATCTCCGCGTTGCCGGCAATGTAGGTGAAAATGTAAAACACAAAGGAAACGATCAGCGTGCAGCCAATCGCCAACCCATCCAGACCATCAGTCAGGTTCACGGCGTTTGAGCTGCCAACAATGGCTGAGACGGTGATGAACAACCCCACCACGGCTGCCACCGACCACACCATGGTGTGGGATGGACCTTCCAGAACTGGATCCTTGAAAAACGGCACCATCACTGCCGTGATTAGTTCCCGCGTGTCATCCAACCTCCACAGGTACACGGCAATGAACACCGCGAGAAAAACCTGCCCGACCAGCTTGACGCCCTCCGACAATCCCGCCTCACGTCTCTGCTGCGTTACCTTTGAGTAGTCATCATAAAAACCCAGCAAACACAGCGCCAGCATGGATAACAGCGTGAGCGTTACCAGCGGGTTCCATTGCGCCCACATCAGAGCCGATAGATCAATCGCCGCCACAATCAGCAACCCGCCCATGGTCGGCACATTTTTTTTGCTGACCCCGTCGGACATTCCGCCGCCTTCGCGTGCCATGTCCTCGTACTCCTGATTCGCCAGATACTGCAGCCAACGAATCACGCGCGGCCCCAGCCACCAGCAAAGCAGCAGTGCCGTCACCGCCGCCCCGGCACTGCGAAAGGTGGAGTACTGAAAGACGTTCAGCGGCGAGAGCCAATCCCCCCATTGACTGTGCCCATTGTGCATCAGCCATTCCGGCAGTTGACTCAAATAATAAAACATCCTCCCAACCCGTTCTTGGCGGGCTAAAATAAATCCAAAATCTGCTCCAGCTTCGCTGCTCGCGAAGCCTTCAATAACACCACATCCCTCGGCTGCACCCAATCGCGCAGCACATCCACAGCACTTCGAACATCGGGGACGGATTCCACCGTCTTCAACCCAGCAGCCCGAGCGGCTTCAGCGGTGACATCGGCCCATCGGCCAATGGCAACCAAACCTGCCGCTGCGGAGGCCGTCAATTCACCGGCCTCACGGTGCGCATCCTCAGCGTGCTCACCCAGCTCAGCCATTTCGCCCAACACCACAAACCGCCGGCCGGCCGTTTCCAATGCCGCCAGTGTTTCCAGCGAGGCGCGGACTGAATCCGCATTGGCATTGTAAGCGTCGTTCAACCAACGCACCCCACGGCTCTCGGCCCATTGCAAACGCTGCTTCGGTTGCGAACTGGCCGCCAGTCCTTGAGTCAAGGCCTCCCGGCCCACACCCAACGCGGCACCCGCCGCCAGCGCCAAGGCGGCATTGCCGGCCTGATGGCGGCCGATCAATGGAGTGAAATAATCTCCGCTCCACATGGACTCAGCAGCCCGAATTGAAAAGTGCGTTCCGCCCTGTTCAACCCGCGTAGTTTCCACCTGCCAATCATTGGTCGCCCCAAAGCCCACGCGGATAACGTCAGCCCGGGTGCGTTGGCAGATTGGCTTAACCCAATCTCCATCACCATACAGGAAAAGTTTTCCACGAGGCGGCAACAACTCCGCCAGCATCCCCTCCTCTTGAGCCACGCCCTGCAGGTCGCCAAAAAATTCCAAATGCTCGCGTCCAATCCCCGTGAGCACTCCATAATCTGGAGTCGCCATTTGCACCAAGGGTGCCAACTCGCCGGGATGATTGGTACCCAACTCCACCACAGCCGCCTCATGCTCCGGCCCAAGCTGTAGCAAGGTCGCCGGCACGCCCACGTCGTTATTAAAACTTGCCTCACTGCGGAGCACATTACGTTCGACGCCCAGCACGGAGGCCAGCATATCCTTCGTGGAAGTTTTGCCATTGGAACCGGCCACCCCAAACACAGGGCAATCAAACTCCCCCCGATGCGCGGCCGCCAACTGTCCATACGCCACGCGGGCATCGGCCACGCGCAACACTGACGAGGCATCCACCGGCTCATCCACCACCGCCGCCACCGCCCCGGCTTTCAACGCCGCCGCCGCAAAGGCGTTTCCATTGAACCGCTCGCCACGCAGCGCAACGAATAGATCGCCCGGCCGCACGGCGCGGGTGTCAGTGCAAACCCGCTGATATACCTGTTCTGGATCCACACCCGCGATTTCTCCGGGGCAGGCCTCAAGCAAAAATCGCAATGGCCGGTCCATCACCGCGCCTCCTTCAATGTTGCCAAAATGGAGCGGGCCATGGCGCGGTCATCGAACGGAAACACTAAATCGTTAATCTCCTGATAGGTCTCATGCCCTTTACCGGCAAGCAACACTGTGTCACCCGATATCGCCACCCGCAGTGTTTCGTCAAATGCGCGTTCACGATCCAATTCGATCTGCCAATCGGCACCCCCCACTGAGGCACAACCCACCGCGATTTGCTCGGCAATGGCGGCAGGATCTTCGCGGCGCGGATTGTCCGTAGTAATCATCACCGCATCGGCCACCGTCGCGGCCACCGCGCCCATCTTTTGGCGTTTCCCCGCATCCCGATTGCCGCCGCACCCAAAAACCACCCGCAATTGGCCCGGGGTAATTTCGCGCAATGTCGAAAGCACCTGACGCAGGGCATCATCCGTGTGCGCATAATCGACATACACTGCAAACGGCTGGCCTTCCACTATCGGCTCCAGCCGGCCGGGCACAGGCGTTGCCGACGCCAAGGGTTTTACGCAATCTTCCAGAGTCACGCCCAATGCGCGGACCATACCCAAGGCCAAAGCGGCATTGGCGACGTTATGGCGGCCGATCAAAGGCATGCTGAATTCAACTCCATCCACGCGAAAAAGAGACTGCGCTTGTGCCAGTTTTACAATCTCAATGAAAAGATCGGCCGTTGGTGTATCGCCCACGGTTTGGGCCGCAAACTCATCAGCCAAGCGCTGGCCGTACGGATCCGCTGAATTCACCACGGCGTTGCCGGAATTGTGATCAGTAAACAACCGGCGCTTGGCCGCGAAGTATTGCTCCATGTCACCGTGATAATCGAGGTGATCTTGCGTCAGGTTGGTGAAACCGCCGACCGAAAAATCCAATCCGCGAACACGGTGTTGCTGCAACGCGTGGGAGCTCACCTCCATGACGGCCATTCCGCATTCGGCATCACGCATGGCCGCTAAGTACGCCTGCAGCTCGAGCGATTCGGGCGTGGTTCGCGAGGCCGGCACGACCCGCTCGCCCAAATCGTATTCCACGGTGCCTATCATGCCACACCGATTCCCAGCCGCTGCCAATAGATGGCGCAGTAGGAAGGCCACGGATGTCTTTCCATTGGTGCCCGTGACTCCCAGTAGTTTCAGCTGACGTGCCGGCTGGCCGTAAAATGCCGCCGCCAAATCGGCCATTGCCGCGCGGGAATCGGGCACGCGCAACAGAGCACACGATTCAGGCAAATCCAGCGGCTGTTCGGCCACCACGGCCACGGCCCCGCGTTGAGCGGCTTGGGCGGCGAATTTGTGTCCATCCACCTTCGCCCCGCGCAGCGCGATGAAGAGGGAATCAGGCGCGACGCGGCGCGAGTCATATTCCAAAGCGTGGATGGAGTCGGGAAGTTTACCGGTGGTTTGCACGTCCGGTAGGGTCTCCAACAGTGCCGCCAATTTCACGGCTTACGGCCCTTCGTTGTTGGACACCATGGAACCCTGCTCGACCAGATCCGGCTTGATGCCAAGGTAACTGGCCGATCGCTCTGCGATCGCCTTGAAGATGGGCGCTGCAGTAAGGCCTCCGTAGTAATCCCCGGTCGGTTCATCGAGAGCCACGTATATACACAAGGCGGGCTTGTCGGCAGGAAAAAACCCCACGAACGACGAATAATATTTCCCGGGAATGTATCCGCCCCGGCCCGCTTTTTGCGCCGTGCCGGTTTTCCCGGCCACACTGTAGTACTCCAACGCCGCACGTCGGGCCGTCCCGCCCGGCTCGACCACGGTCTTCAAGGCCATTGTCACGCGGCGGGCTGTTTCTGGTGTCACCACCTGCCGCACGGCTTCCGGATGATATTGCACGACCACCCGGCCGGTTTCATCTTCCAACTGCCGCAGCAGCATGGGCCGCATGAGTTTTCCGCCATGGGCAATGGCGCTGGCCATCATGACCATTTGAATAGGAGTGGTGGCCACTTCATGGCCCATGGGCACGCGGGTGATGGAGAGTTTGTTCCAGCGTTTCAAGGGATGCACGGTGCCGGATACCTCGCCGGGCAGGCTCACGCGCGTGCGTTCTCCAAAACCAAATCGCCGGATGTAATGATGCAAATGCCCTTCGCCCAATAGCATGGCCACCTTGGCCGAGCCGATGTTGGAGGATTTGGTGATGATCTCCATCACGCTCAACCGGTCATAAGGATGATGGTCCCGCAACGACCGGCCGCCATGATAAAAGATTCCGTTCTCGCAATCGAAGCGGCTCTGCAGTGAAACGAGGCGTTCATTGAGGGCCCCGGCCACAGTCACGGCCTTGAAGGTGGAGCCGGGCTCCGCGGTGTCGGTTACAGCTCGGTTTCGGCGGTTGGCGGCAGGGAATTCACCGGGTCGGTTGGGATCGAAATCCGGCCGGTTAGCCATCGCCAATATTTCTCCGGTCGCAGGCCGCACCACCACGGCGGTGACACCCTGCGGTTGATGACGTTCCATCGCCTGATCCAATTCGGCTTCCACGATGTGTTGCACGCCAAGGTCAATGGTGAGGCGGGCATTCAATCCGTTACGGGCGGCGACGTCCTGATGGCGCAGGGAAACCACCTCACGCTTGCGCGAATCGGTTTCGGTTACGCGCCAACCACGCGTGCCAGTAAGGTGAGAATCCAACACGGCCTCGATGCCCTCCTTGCCGTCATGATCGGTTCCGCCCACAAAACCAAGAACATGGGAAGCCAACCGATTGCCGGGGTACACGCGAAGTTGATCCTCCTTGCGATCAGCAAAAATGGACCGGCGCACACTGGTCAGCATCTGGCGTTGTTTGCGGGTGAGGCTGGATTCGTCCACTCCGAGATCGAGCGCCTTTAGGTCTGCCGAAATTTCCTCCCATTTTTCCCGCGGCACTTTCCGTTTGAGAACCACATAACGATTGGTGCGCATTTGGCCGGCATCGCCCTGAAATAATTTGGGTTCCAACTTGGAAGCAATCCAAGCTTGTTCCAATTCCAAATGTGGGGCCAAAGCGGCGGCCAGTTGTGGACCGTACGGACCGATCAATCCCGGATCGGCACAGATGGTTTTGACAAACAGACTTGTCGCCAAAAGGTTTCCGCGAGCATCCAGGATGTTTCCCCGGCGCGGTTCGCGAACAATGGTGCGCACCGTGTTGCCGCGGGCCGCGTCACTCAATTGCGCATGGCGAATTACTTGAAGATCCACCAGGCGATAGCCCAGCAGACTGAAGGACAAAAGCATGATGACGCCAAAGCAGTAAAGCCACCGCTTGGCCGAGCGCTGCAGGCTCTTCCCGTTGTCTTCCACGTTTGCCTCCGGCTGGAGGAGGGTTAGCGGCTGGCCGTGCGGATGGGTTCCGTGCCGACCATTGGCGATTGCGGTGCGGGTTCCCGTTGTTCCTGCAGCACCACGATCTGTTCAGGGCGTGGCACCATCAAGTCCAGGTTCAGCTGCCGCAGGCGCGTATCCAATTCCTGGGGTGACATTAGGTAAGCCAAATTATCGCCCCGGCGTTTATTTTCACGCCGCAATTCCTCCAGCTTGATTTCGTTCTCCTTGATCTGCTGTCCGAGGGAATTGATCTGCTGTTTCTGCCACACGTACCCCAAACCGAGGCCGCAGGTGACAACACATATCAATACCGCCTTGAGCGCAGGCCCAAACCGTACTGCCTTGTTCCCCTTTTTACGATTCATATTTCCCCTTGGGTTAAACTTTCTCCAACACCCTCAACTGCGCACTGCGCGCCCGCGGATTCGCCTCCACTTCCGCATCGGCTGGCCGAATGGATTTCCTGCTCACCCAACGCATGCGTGGCTCACGGTCAACACGCAACATAGGTACATCCACCTCACCCGGCACATCATAATCCCGAGCGTGTTCGTTACCAAATTCCTTGACCATCCGGTCTTCCAGCGAATGAAAAGTGATCACCGCCAACCGACCGCCCGGCTTGAGCAATCCAAACGCACCCTCCATGCCGCGCGTCAATTCGCCCAATTCATCATTCACC
>Ga0209036_1001169_pt1 | contig 11218 bp, 7 predicted proteins | sample MarorgKNORR_S2LV_3_FD_188222 | JGI IMG/M metagenome (GOLD analysis project Ga0209036, IMG submission 188222) | Marine microbial communities from the Southern Atlantic Ocean, analyzing organic carbon cycling - DCM_A/KNORR_S2/LV (SPAdes) (version 2) | ecosystem: Environmental > Aquatic > Marine >... | reverse complement strand
TTCGGGGTTCCCCGTCCAGATTTTGGGCCCACAGGACTTTTTCGGGCCTTTCAACGAGTTAACACAAGCTCTCCAGGACTCATGTTAAATCTTCAGCCGACAGCTAATGTGGATGCCTATGTCAGATGGCAGCGTCCGTCGCTTGCAGAGAAGGCTCAAGGTTGGCGAACAACCCGTTATCGCCACCCAGGAAATCTTGGCGAGGATTATTTAGGTAATCAGCTTGAAACCCGAGTTCGTTGGAATATTCTGCCTAACCGGCTCACTATTGATGGCGGTTATATTTGGGTCGACGCAGGTCCGTATATGGACATTGTTAACAAAGGGGACAGCCATTATTTTTACCTGCAAACAATTTTACGTCTTTAAGTCAGAAGCGACTTGTCAGCTCTAAAAGCCCTTTGTGTTTGAGTGCACATTGACCAAGTAACGACTGAGAGTTAATTTAAATTACGAATTAATTGAGTGGTTACTTTTAAAAGCATTTGTGGATTGAAATTTTTACAAGAAACCTCAACTTGAGGTGAGCACTCTTTATAAACAGCTACCCTCGAATAGTTGAAAGCACCTCAAAAGACATACCTGCATTCGTTCTAAGCCTTTCGATGAACTCATCATTAAAAACCGTAGCTGGAGTCCAGAACCCACCTGGTACCGACTCTTTGCTAATATCTTTAACAAGACTAATACCAGCTTGACCGAGCATCTTAGCCGTTGATCCATAACCCGGATCCCGATCTCCCATCACCTTAACTCGTATCTCATCGCCATGTGAAGTGCGACCCAGTAGCCTGAAATCATAGAAACCGGAAATTTGCTCATCCAACGAAGGCCCATCACCAGGTCTCGGCAGAACAAATCGAGTAAAGAAGACTCTTATTGGAGTTATCGAAATCAGTACCGTTGCTGCTCTTAAATAACGCAACAGTCGCTTTGCTCTTTTTTGCCCTTTACCTCCATCACCTGTGAGCCAACCTTCGTCATACCTAAACTGCTCAGCATACGGGGAGTTAGAAATGGCATTGGAGCGGAGCACGATCCTAGTATTTATAGCGGCCATAACAAATGGGCCGACCCAAGATTTGAATTCCTTATCGTAAACTACATTAATTTCATCCTGCCTAACCATATTACGGTGGCCTTGCGGGCAAAGCGAATAAGGGTCTTTAAGCTCACGTCTCAATTCATGATCCTTTGCCGCTTGCTGGAAGGTATTTACGCCACTTGCGATCGTTCCGCCCGAAGCGCTACCGCGTATGCCTTTAACACGCAGCCTAACCTTGTCACACCTTGTTCCAAATTTTTCAAAAGCTTTGTTTTGCAAAAATTTCACACCCAAATCAGAGGGAATTGAATCAAAACCACACGAGTTAACTATTCGTGCTCCAGTCCTCTTAGCATCTTCCTCATAGGAAGACATCATCCGCCTGATCCAATGAGGCTCACCGGTCAAATCACAATAATCTGTTCCAGATTGAGCGCAGACCCTTAACAGGGTGTCCCCATAAAGAGCATATGGACCTACTGTTGATATAACGAGCGACGTTCGGGCACAAAGATTCTTCAAAGCAATTTCGTCAAAAGAATCAGCCACAAAGATAGGAACTGCATTAGCCTGATGACCCAAATCTGATTTCAGTTCTCTTAACTTATTTTGAGACCTACCAGCTAGTGCCCATTTCAGATCTGGCTCATTGCAATCATTTACAAAATATCTAGACAATATTTGGCCGACAAAACTAGTGGCGCCAAAAATGACAATATCGAATTCTTTACTACCCATTATGATTAAGTTTCTTACTTGATACTTGAAAACGTTTTAATACAATAGGTAGGCTAAGGCATTTGAAGTAATTATTCTAGGCAAGTTTAGCTTGTTTAATTCTTAATTCCGGAGAATTTGCTTCCGCGTGTCTGAAACTTATCCATATTAAGAACTGTAAGCCAAAAAGCATTGCTGCAGCCACTAAATGTGTTGGTTGGACAAATGCTGGCATTCCAAAATGCCCGAGAGTTGCTCCAGACAGCACCGAAAGACAGATAACGCTGATCATGAGAAAAGTAAGCCGCGTCAAACTGTGCACCCATCCGACCGATGACACTAATAGTTTTGCTAACCATAAATTAGCAAAGAGCAAAAGAGCCGAAAAAGAACGATGTACATAAAAAAACCAAGGCATAAATTCGATCCACGATGAACGCGCGCCCTCCCCTTGAGAGTCTCTTATCAAGTCGGTCATTTCGCGCACCTGAGTACCCATCGCTATTTGCAAAACTGACAATGCAAGAACTATTAGGAGCCATCTCTTCACTCGCAAATCTATCGCTGTTACCGGTTGTTTCACCATTATATTCCGTCGTGCTTGAGCGAGCACAAAAAGCAGAGTCCCCACTATTGCTAAGGCAACTAGCATATGGACAGTTATCATACCGGGTTGTAAATTAGAGCTCACCACTTTCGACCCGAGCCATCCTTGAAATCCAACCATCAAAAAAGCTGTTAGAGAGGCGAAAAAAATAGAGCGATCGTAGCGCCGCAATCGCCAAGAAAATAGCGCCGTTATGAAAATTAACAATCCGATGCCCACTCCAATAAGCCTATTTACATATTCCGTCCAAGTCTTCACGACATTAAAACGCGTGTCGGCATAGCCAAGGTCAGCGTAAATTTCTTGATAATTACTAGGTAAGTCAGATTCGCTCGTTGGAGGCACCCATTGCCCGAAGCATGTCGGCCAATCTGGACATCCCATGCCGGCGCCAGAAGCTCGAACGCCCGCACCTACAGCAATCAGAAAGTAGACTGCCGCTAAAGTAATAAAAGCAACACGGCGAAAGTTTTCTAATTCCGAGTGGGGAACCAAGTTACTGTCTAAAGAATTCATCACAATGTCTTCATGTCTCGAGAGGTCAAGGTCTATAGAACACAAACATTTCTTAAAGCTTACATTGAATTACCTAGCGCGGCGCTCGCACCGCTTCAAGAAGTTGCCTCGAGGCGTAGCCATCAGTCGGCAAGTTCTGCCTTTCTTGATACGCTCGTATTGCTGATCTAGTTTGTCGACCAACTCTGCCGTCTGGCGTGCCAGAGCTGAAACCAAGACTATTAAGTAATTCCTGTAATTCACGCACTTCGGCGACACTTATCGCTTGTTCATCATCTCGCATACGCTGAAATGGCTCAGCTCCATTATAACGATCAGCGAGATGACCCACGGTCAAAGCATAAAAAGTCGATGGATTGTAGATCATTGTTGTTCGAAAATTATTGTAAACAAGAAAAGCCGGCCCAGTCGCGCCAGCTGGCAGAACAACGGAAGCATTCATATTGGCTAACGGAATTGAATTACCATTCACTTGCAGTACACCTAGCTCCCGCCAATCCTCTAAAGGCTTTCTCACACGAGTCCCAGAGAGGGCAAAATCGAAGTTGGAGGGTAACATAACCTCTCTTCCCCAACGCTCATCGCCGCGCCAGCCAGACTGGGCCAGGAAATTCGCAGCAGAATGGAAGATATCCGGCAAGCTATTCCAAATATCAACCCTCCCATCATTATCCCCATCTACCCCATAACGCGAAAATATATTTGGCATAAATTGAAGCTGCCCCATCGCGCCAGCCCAAGAACCACTCATATCCTCCGGGGCGATGTGCCCTGCATCTAGAATTTGCAGGGCGATTATTAACTGATCTCGAAAGAACTCCGCGCGCCTTGGATCATACGCGAGAGTAGCTAAGGCCTGCAAAACTGAAAACCCGCCCGTATTTCGACCATAGTTGCTTTCCACAGCCCAAAACGCGATTAAATAGTGGGGCTGTACTCCATATATTTGCCGGACCTCCGCTAAGAGATCTTTGTGCTCTTGCATTAAACTTATTCCCCGACTAATTTGATTCGGAGTTACTCTAAGAGACACGTAACGGGAAAAGGTCTGTACAAATTCTGGTTGACTATTATCCAATTCGAGCACGCGATCCAGTGGCGCCTCTAACTGATCTAGCACAGCAAGTGTTGACGGACTTAGGCCAAGCAAAACCGCCTCATCGCGAAGTTCTTGAAGCCAATTAGCGAAGGATTGGTCTTGCGAATAGGTTGATTGAGTGGCGAAACACCATATGCAGAGAAACGGGAAAATTCGACGTAATAACATACAGCTATGATAATCTATATCGAAAAAAATGAAAAATGATGAACTTCCAGCTAGTGTATTTGAGGCGAAGTTTGCAATAAATTGTGGTAATTTATCCGCTAGTTGTTAGGCTGACCTATACTGACTTAACGAAAGTCCAAAACGCTGCTTAAAAAATGCGATCCGCGAAGGTGATTCTCATGAAAAATATGAAACTTACTCTTATCTCTTTGATTTGCGCTCTAGCTGCTTCGGCGCAAGCTCAAGACACCGGAGTTATAGGTCCCAGTCCATACGACTTTACGACTGAAACATGGATGAAACCCTTTGCACAAGACGGCTTCACCTGGGGTGGAAACTCCTCAGTTTTTGTGGAATCAACGGACCGCATCTTTTTTTTACAGAGAGGCGAAACTGAATTACCTGATCCCCTCCCGCCCGAATATACCACCTTTGCAGGGTCGTTAGGGTGGAACGTTTTACGAGGACGGGGTAGAGTCTGGCGCAACTGTATCTATATAGTTGACCGTAATGGAAACGTCCAAGAAGTTTGGGATCAATGGGATAACTTGTTTATGGGTACAGATGGTCCTGGGCCTCATCGACTTACGCAAAGTCCATATGACCCCGAGAAACGAGTGTGGGTGATAGACGAGACGGGACATATTATCTATGTCTTTTCAAACGATGGCGAAAGACTCCTAATGACACTTGGCGAGAAGAACGTACCTGGAAATGACGAAACTCATTATCACATGCCGCAAGACTTGGCATTTCTGCCCGATGGTAAATTTCTGGTGGCAGACGGCCTGGGCAATAATCGACGGATAGTCGTTCGCAATGCGAATGGATCTTACCACTCGGAGTTCGGCGAACCAGGAGAAGAGCCGCATCAGTTCACCTCTATACATAGTTTGGCAATGGGTCCTGATGAACATCTGTATGCGTTAGATCGCGACGCCAGGAATGTTAAAATTTTCCAACAAACAGCGAGACGAGATTCAGAAGAGTATCCAAAATATGAGTATGTCACCACTTGGGAAGATCTGGGTTTGCCTCTCGATATATGGGTAGGCAATGACAGCGCTTGGGTTACGGATTTAAATCCGCCAAAGATTGTACAATTCAATCTTGATGGTTCTAGAGAATACACTTGGCCCCTACCTACAGAAGGGCCGGATTTCTGGATAGAAATGCATTCATTGGGAGTCGATGGCGATGGAAATCTTTATGGAACAGACAACCAAGCTGGACGGCCACAAAAATTGGTACCTAGATCTGATTCAGATCCAGACCATATTGTACAAAGACAATTTATCCCTCGGTAGGGCAGCGCGTATACGCAAACAAAATTAATCAAGGGCATACACGACCAACGCAGGCCCACTCCGCTGAACGTCGATCAAAGGGCTTTGATCACCGAGGAATTCGTTCACATAGGACATCAGGGACGTCGCGTGATAAACGCTGGGTTGGCCAATGACGACAGCAATGTATTGCTTGCCATCGACCCCATAACTAATCGGGAAAGAGGCTGGAATATCAGCGAGATCATCCTCCCAGAGCACATTCCCGTTGACCTCATCAAGCGCTACAAATCGATTATCCAATGTGCCAAAAAACAGCAGCCCACCAGCTGTTGACAAGGCCGCTGAAACAGGCGGCACCACCTCTCTAAAATCCCACAGCATTTCGCCGGTCTCTATATTAATCGCCTGAACACGCCCAAACTTTCCGTCACTATCGGCGCTTGGTTGAGCCTTAATCGCGACCCCTGTAGATAACAAAGTCCGTGTATTGCTCGTAGGCCCAAACATCATGCAGACCTCAGATAGCGGCAAGTACAGCGTTTTACTATTGGGGTTGATTGAGGCTGAAGGCCAATTTCGCCCTGCATTAGCCATTGGGCAGAGCAGGTTTGCATCCTCAGCATTCGGTATCGCTCTGGGGTTGATTGATTTATCCCCAGTTTTGGGATCGACAGCGGTAACTATATTCTGAAAACCCACATCAAACGAGTTCAGATACTCACCCGTTGCCGCATCAAGAACATCATAAAGGGCCATTTTACCTGCAGTCAAAACTACCTTCCGTAACGTACCGTTAACCTCTAACTCAATTAGTTGTCTCTCAAAAACCCAATCGAGATCCCACTGATCGTTAGGCATGTGCTGAAAGAACCAGGCTAGTTCACCAGTTTTAGGACGCAAGGCGATAGTCGCATTAGTATATAACGCTTCGTTACTAACCCCTTCCATATTCAAAGAATGGAGTAGCGGAGCAGTATCATAGGTTGGAGCCGTGCCGTAATAAGCCAAATCGAGCTCCGCGTCATAACTAGCGGGCACCCAAACTGAGCCCCCACTTCGATCCTTTAGAGCCAAATTATTCCAGGTATTTCCTCCGGGTTCATCCGGTCGAGCAATACTGTGAAAACGCCAAATCTCCTCTCCTGATTCAAGATCGAGACCAACGATGAAGCCACCCTCTGGAATCATAGTGGCGGTGACGCCCTGCAAGACCATTCCGTTTGCCACCAAAGGGGCACCGCGAAGCGAATATGGCAGCCTTAACGGTTGCTCATGCTCCGGCGTCTCAATCTCGTGTGTCCAAATAACCTTACCTGTGCTTGCTTCCAGCGCAACCAACTGCATATTCTGAGTCGGGACGATGACTTTATTCCCGTGCAATGCCAGACCAATTTTAGGACCTATAAACCCAGTTGGTCGATGCTCGTATTTCCATAGTTGCTTACCACTAATAGCATCAAGAGCAAGAACAGTATCTTGAGTACTCGCCAAAAACATCACACCATCATGTACTAGCGGGGTCGCCATATTCGGCCCCTCAAGCAGAGGTATTCTCCAAGCTTCTTTTAGGTCCTTAATATTATTTTTATTGACCTGGTCGAGAGGACTGTAACCTTGCGCATCATAGGTCCTCCTCCAAATTAACCAGTCTTCATCAACAGGGTCGACAAGTTCTGCAGCTGTAACCGCATCAAACAGCACAACAGAGCTTCTATCCTGAGCTAAGGCTTGATGAACAACAATACTTAAAAAGCAGCAAATAAAGACGCTTGTCGTTATGCGATAACAAGACACGATTTGGACCCCCTTCAATAATCTACAAAATTCCTTCGTCTAATCTGGCAAACGGTATGCAACAAGAGCTCCAGGATAATCCGTCCGAGAGCTACCAATCTGGACCACGATATATTGTTTACCCCTGTGCATATAAGTCATCATACCGTATTGCCCAGGAGCGGGCAGAGGTACCGAGCCCACAATCTCACCACTCATCTTGTTGCGCGCATTCAACGTAAGTGGGCCATCCGGCTCTATTTGAGCCATACCCTCACTCAAAGCTCTCGTTTGCACCAACAAATCTCCAGCTACCATCTGAATAGACCAACCGGTGCCGCCTGTGTTAGGAACATCAACACCTTCAAGTAAAGGATGATTTTCATATTCATCCGGACTTTCCCCAACAGGCAACGACCAACTCTTATTCCCAGAATTCATTTGATAAGCCGTAAGTTGATTGTTCATCCGCTTGTAAATGGGCAAACCATCAAGGGTCGGAAGACCTCCACCTCCGCCAGGTAACCAGGCAACGACGGTCTTTCCTGTTGTCGGCGTACTATTAGGAGTGGCGCCGCCTTCTCCCGGCTCAGGATAATTAGGGTTATCGCGGTCAACCCCGTTAGTAGGTCGCATAAACCCTGGCGCAAAACAATTACGCCGGTGAGAATTGAACATCATGCCAGTGAATGGATCCGCCGCCGGTGGATGGTTTATGATGTTCCCCCCCGCGAGGCAACCCACATTATTAATGTACTCGCCCTCATAGGTATTTGGTAGGGATGGAACATACAAGCCGCCAACCCGATACCCGTTAAGAATCGTCAACGCCTGCTCTTTTAATTCCGGTGTAAAATCGATCACAAACTCCTCAGTAATCCCGTCATGCGCTATCAAATCGACAGGCTCTGGCCAGGTCGGAAAAGGCTGTGTCGCAGCTGTATAATTTCCTGGCACCTCCGTCTGAATAACGGGTCTGTCTTCAATCGGCCAAATCGGCTCACCTGTTTCCCGATTAAAGGCGAACACCAATCCCTGCTTTGTATTCTGTATCGCTGCCGGAATCTGCTGTCCATCGACTGTAAGATCCATGAGAAGTGGTGGTGTTGGTAAATCATAGTTCCACTGATCGCTGCGATGGATCTGAAAATGCCAACGTCGCTCACCAGTTTGAACATCAATCGCCAACAAACTTCCTCCAAACAAATTATCCCCGGGACGATGTCCCGCGTAGGCTTGGACGGTCGATGCATTGGTCACCAAATACACCAAACCCAATTCTGGATCCGCAGAGGCTGGTGCCCAGGTCGACATATCTCCGGAAAACTGCCAAGCATCGTTATGCCAGGTCTCATGACCCACTTCACCAGGCCTCGGAATCACATGGAACTTCCAGAGATTCTCCCCAGTAGCCATATCGAACCCCATAATATCCCCAGGGACGTTCTCTATACGGGTTTGACCGTAACTAGGTTGATGTCCAACTAATGCAACCAACACCCCATTAACTATGATTGGAGGAGCTGAAGCGGTTACCATTCCTAACTCACGAGGGATACCATAATCAGGATCATATTCACCGCCGGCAACCAAATAGTCTTGCCAAGGCCCCCAATCTTCAACCAGGTATGGAATAAGATCGATGACACCTGTCTCTGGAAACCCACCGACTGGGAAAGCGCCACCCCAATTCTCAAGAGGCCGCCCCGTCTTAGCATCCAGTGCCCATAAAAAGAATCCAGGTGTCGTAATATAAATTACTCCTCGCCCATCAATCTCTCCGTAAGTAACCCCCTTACCATAAGCCTGTCGGGGGGAGCGTTGATGGCGAATCGTTTCAGGTTCCCTAAAGGTCCACAAGGTTTCACCTGTCGCAGGATCCATGGCTATCACTTGGCGCCTTGGTGTAGCAACCGTATACAGAATACCGTCTACGTAGATCGGCGTTGAACGGGAGAAATAATCAACATTGGGGCCATAATTATCAGTCCGCCATATCCAAGCTTGTTCCAAATCATTGAAGTTAGTGGCGTTAATTTGATTGAGCGGAGAGTACCTAGTGTGACCAATCGTGCCACCTATGTAGCGCCACTCACCGTTCTCCGTTCCAAGAGTGACTTGTGCGAACAACCACGCCGGCCACAAGGAAATTATAGAGCTAAGTAAAACTAATACGATCTTGACGTTGAATTTCATCGGTGCATCCTCTCAACAGGGCTCCCTTAATTTTCTGAAACCCCTCTTATTGCCAGTCACTGGCTGGTTCATCTGGGTCTGATTTCAGAAAACGAATCAGGTCTGTGTGAAACTGATCTGGAATTTCAATCTGAGGCGCGTGTCCTATGCCAGGGTATAATAGTAATGAGGAATTCTGTAACTGGTTGGCCACATTTTCAGCTAAAGGCGGAAAATCCGGTACCAGCCCATCTTCCTCTCCCCCAATGACCAAGGCCTTAGTAGAGATATGCTGCCAGTCATAGACCACCGGGTCGTTATATAGCATGCCTCCTTGAAGACGCCTCACCATAGTCAATCGGGGCCACTCACTGCTCAATGTTTGCCCATACTGCCTTCTAACAAACTCCAAATGAGCCGGTGGCCATGCCTCTGGAAAATAGCGGCGATGCCCAGACAATATTCCCCGATAAGTGGCTGGCACCAACTCAGCTCCGTAGGGGTCACTCCAAGGCCTACTTTGTCGCTGGTCGGTTAATCCAATCTGATTAACCATCGCTACATGGGTCGTCACGTCTGGGTAGAGCATCGCAAATCTGCTCACTACCATCCCACCCATTGAGTGGCCCACTATAGCCACCTCGTCAATATCCAGTTCGTCCAGCAAAGCTTTCATGTTTGAAGCGACAAAATTAAAGTTATAGGGAATTACGGGCTTTGAAGACTTTCCATAACCAATCCTATCTACAGCCAATACTCGAAAACCTTCGGCAGCTAGAGCCTTCAGAGTTGGCGTGTAGGCTTCAGAGTAGAAATTCATGCCATGCTGCCAAAATATCGTTTGCCCGTTAGATCTGCCTGTAGGCTCAATATCCATATAAGCCATATTCATATCCTGTTCGAAACGCCGTAACTTCAGAAATTGCACCGGATACGGGTAATCAATCTCTTCGAAATTAGCTGATACGGGACCCCAATCAGCAGGTGCCTCCGCTGGGGGTTCTACCGGCCACCTATCTGCTGCCGCTGCAGAAAAAGCGATAATTAATGACCCGAGCACTAAGACTGAACACTTTCTGATAAAATTCATTGAAGCTATATCCCTGTTTTTAATAATATTTTTAAAATTTAATGACTAATCTACTAGGAAGTGTATTACATTATGGAATGAGAAAAAAATAAATGTAAATCCGGTGAATAGAACTTAGCTTTTCTTGCTAGAATAAGGACGAAATTCAAAGAGTTCGATCATGAATAACTTAATTCAACAGGTAACACTCAATGCACAAATTAATCAAAATACTTAGCGCTGCCTTGATCGCAGTATTTGTGTCACAGGTCTCGGCACAAACCAGCAGTAATTATGAAGTCCCGCGGACCATCGATGGGCACCCTGACTTGCAAGGTGTTTGGGAAAACAACACTCTCACCCCCGTAGAGAGGCCTGATGTCTTCGGTGACAAAGAATTCCTTACTGACGACGACGTTGAATTCTTAACTTCCAGGCTCGGTCAAATTGAGTCCGCTGGCGATGACGCGTTGTTTGGAGAGGGTGTTCTTCAAGCAATTTTCGCTGGAGAAATTACTTCTTATGACCCTACCACTGGAAACTACGATTCTCAATGGATGGCGCCGCGAACGATTCATAGAAGAACCTCTCAAATTACGGATCCTCCGACCGGTAAGTTCCCACCGCGAACAGAAGCGTCTATAGCCGCCTCTAGAGACTTAGCTGAACATCGCCGAATGCATCCAGCAGATACATGGGAAGACCGACCTTTGGGTGAACGTTGCCTTTCTTTCGGAGCCCCGAGGCTGGGATCTGGGTA
>Ga0209036_1001168_pt1 | contig 11228 bp, 9 predicted proteins | sample MarorgKNORR_S2LV_3_FD_188222 | JGI IMG/M metagenome (GOLD analysis project Ga0209036, IMG submission 188222) | Marine microbial communities from the Southern Atlantic Ocean, analyzing organic carbon cycling - DCM_A/KNORR_S2/LV (SPAdes) (version 2) | ecosystem: Environmental > Aquatic > Marine >... | reverse complement strand
AGTTTTATTAAAAAAAAATTAATTCTTCCTTACCTTAAATTGGATATTAAATATTTTGATTTAAGTATAAAAAATAGAGATTTTACTGACGACAAGGTTACAATTGATTCTGCAGAAGCAATAAAAAAGTATAACGTAGGAATCAAATGTGCAACTATTACACCGGATGAGGACAGGGTTAAGGAGTTTACTTTAAAAAAAATGTGGAAATCTCCAAATGGAACTATTAGAAATATTGTTGGAGGAACTGTATTCCGTGAACCTATAATAATGAAAAATGTGCCCAGGTATGTCCAGGGTTGGGAAAAACCAATTTGTATTGGAAGGCATGCGTTTGGAGACCAATACAAAGCAACAGACATCGTTACACACGGAAGAGGTAAACTAACAATGACTTTTACACCACACAATGGAGATTCAACCAAAACATGGGATGTTTACAATTTTGAAGAGGATGGAATTGCAATGAGTATGTACAATATTGACTCTTCCATTTATGGATTTGCAAGATCTTGCATGAATCAGGCATTAACAAAGAAATGGCCACTATATCTATCAACAAAAAATACTATTCTCAAGGCTTACGATGGACGTTTTAAAGACATTTTCCATGAAGTGTTTGTCACAGAGTTTCAAGATAAATTTGAAAAAGCAGGGATTACTTATGAACACAGATTAATTGATGATATGGTTGCTGCCGCTATGAAATGGAAGGGAGGATTTGTTTGGGCATGTAAAAACTATGATGGTGATGTTCAATCAGATACAGTAGCTCAAGGATTTGGTTCATTAGGACTTATGACATCCACACTTGTTACACCTGATGGAAAAACAATGGAAGCTGAAGCAGCTCACGGTACTGTCACTCGACATTTTAGAGAACATAAAAAAGGAAAAGAAACGTCTACAAACCCTATAGCTTCAATTTTCGCTTGGACCAGAGGTCTTACACACCGAGGAAAATTAGATAAAAATAAAGATTTGATAAATTTTTGTCAAAATTTGGAAAGAATTTGTATTAATACAGTTGAAAGTGGGAATATGACTAAAGATTTAGCTCTTCTAATTCATGGAAGTGAGATGAAAAGGTCTCATTACATGAACACTCAGGAATTTTTGGATACAATAAAAAATAACCTAGATAAAGAATTAAAAAATTAGCTTGGTTTTAAATAATTAAATCCATTAAATGTCGCTAGGTTTTGAAAACAATACTTGATTTTAATTTGGGATTCATAAATACAATATTTCTTTTTTTTCTTCTTCCTTATTTAGCCTCATCACAAAACACTTTTACTTTAAGCGGATATGTTATGGATGAGACAAATAATGAATTAATAATCGGGGCAAATATTATTATTCCAGAAATTGAATATGGAGTTGTAACTAACTCCTATGGTTTTTATTCAATTACCCTTGAAGAAAACAATTACTTAATTTTAATAAGTTCGTTAGGATACCAAACTGAAAATACCGAAATAGTTTTAAATAAAAATATTACTAAAAACTTTTACCTAAAACAACAAGCTGAAAAACTAGAAGAAGTTGTCGTTGTAAATAATTCTGAAGAGTTAGATTTATCCAAGCCTGTTATGAGTCTAAATATACTGACAAGCGAAACCATCAAACAATCTCCTGTTTTGTTTGGTGAATCTGATCTTTTGAAAACAATTACATTGCTTCCTGGAATATCCAATGCTGGGGAAGGTACTGGTGGATTTAATGTTAGAGGAGGAGCCGGAGACCAAAATTTAATTTTATTTGATGAAGCCATAATATATAATTCCTCCCATTTATTTGGTTTATTCTCAATTTTCAACTCAGATGCTATAAAAGAGATAAAGCTTTACAAGGGTGGGATACCATCTTACTATGGTGGTAGGTTATCATCAGTTCTTGACGTTTATCAAAAAGACGGAAATAACAAAGAACATAAATTAAATGGTGGAATTGGGATCATTTCAAGCCGAATATTGGCTGAAGGACCAATAGAAAAAGAAAAAGGGTCTTATTTAATTGCCACTAGGGGCTCTTATGCTCACTTATTTTTAAAATTTACAGATATCGAAAATTCTGCATACTTTTTTGATGTAAACACTAAGTTGAATTATAAAATCGATAACTCAAATACCGTTTACCTTTCTGGATATTTTGGAAGAGATAAATTCAAGCTGAGTAATACTTTCTCAAATATATATGGTAATTCTAGTTTTAATTTGAGGTGGAATCATTTAATAAATGAAAAGACATTTTCAAATACTTCCTTAATCTTTAGTGATTATTACTATGGGCTTACACTTGATTTTATTGGATTTAAATGGAATTCCGGAATAAAAAACTTCAATTTTAAATTTGATTTAAAAAACTATTTTTCAAATAAAACACAGTTTAATTACGGCTTAAATAGTATATATTATGAATTTAACCCAGGAGAAATAAACCCTTTAAACAATTCAGGAATTAATTTTGAAATTTTTGACAAAAAGTATGCTCTCGAAAATGCTTTATATTTTGATGTTATAAATAAAGTTTCAAAAAAAATATCACTTAGATATGGATTTCGAATAAATCAATTTCTAAGGTTCAAACAAAATGGTTTGAATACCTATTTAAATAATGAGCCAGTGGATTTTGATAATTCTTTGGGAATATACAGAGAAGCTGAAATAACAGGTGAGTTTAAAGAAATAAATGACTCATCAATAATAAAATCATTTTATAATTTAGAACCCAGGATCAATATTTCATATCTTTTTAATAGAAGTTCAATCAAATTAAGTTATAATAGATTGAATCAATATATTCACCTAATTTCAAATACCAATGCCCCTTCTCCATTAGACGTTTGGACTCCCAGTGGCCCCTATTTAAAACCTCAAAAGCTTGACCAGTGGGCTATTGGATTTCAGAAAAAATATAAAAAAAATCAAACACTAGAAACCGAAATTTATTACAAAAAAATTAAAAATAGACTTGACTATATTGATGGTGCTGATTTAATTGCCAACAAGGCCGTGGAGAGAATTCTCTTGCCTGGGAAAGCAAGAGCTTATGGTTTTGAATTATTGTATAAAAAAAGTAGTTCTAAACATAATTATTGGATTGCCTATACTTGGTCAAGATCTGAGCAAAAAACAGCAGGTAAAAATAGTTTTGAGCCAGGGATTAATTCAGGAAAATGGTATAATACAGGGCATGATAAAACACATGATTTAAGTTTTGTTTCCTCATATAAAATAGACAATAGATTAACATTAAACACAAATTTTATTTTTCAAACAGGGCAACCAACGAATTATCCTGTTGGTCAGTACCAATACATGGATCTAATTGTTCCTAATTATGGTAAAAGAAACTCTAAAAGACTTCCCAACTACCATCGCCTAGATCTTTCAATCAAACTGATTCCAAAGAAAGAAAAAAAATATAAACGAGAATGGGTTTTTGGGATTTATAACATTTACAACAGAGATAACGCCAACTCATTATTTTTTAGAGAAAACCCAGATACCTTAAAAAATGAAGCTATACAACTTTCAATTTTTGGAATTGTTCCGAGTGTTACCTATAATTTTAAATTTTGATTATGAAAAAAATAATTTTATTGATTTTTCTAGTTCTTCAAAGTTGTGAGAAAGTCATCGACATAGAAACTTCATTCAGCGATCAAAGACTTGTAATTGATGCTGAATTAACAAAAAATATCAAAGAGAATATTATTGAAGCAAAAGTAATATTGTCGAAAACTGCACCATATTTCGATGAAGAAATAAATTTTATAAATGATGCTTTAGTTCAAATTAGCATTGGTGATAAAACAATAAAATTAGATTTTAATAATGAAAAAAATTATTTTTTTGCTGAAATCAATGAAATCGACTACGATAATAATTACATATTATACATAAAATATGACGGTGAAGTTTATTTGTCACTTCAAAAACTCCTCAAAGTTCCCAAAATAGAGTCTGTTACATTTGGAAAAAGAAAATCTTTGATTAAAGACGAGGTTGAAATGTTAATTACTTTCACTGACCCTCCAACCAACGGGGATTATTATTTGTGGAAGTTTGGACCAAAAGGAGAGGGTAATAAGTATGATTATCTTGCTGCAAGAGATACATATATTAATGGTAATCAATTTACATTTTCATTTTTCATCGATAAATATGAATATTTTAAAAATGATGATTATGTCACTACTGAATTATTCGGAATAACAAAGGATTGTTACAATTATTTAAATATTTTGACTTCCCAAGCTGGAGCACAATCTGGAAGACCTTTCTCATCTGCCAATGCAATTGTCAAGGGAAATATTTATAATGATTTGAATCCAGAAAACTTCCCTTTAGGATATTTCAGAGTTTCTGAATTTGATTATTTTAGTATTTCAAAGAAAAATGCTCCTGACGGTATTTTTAATTAATTTCTATGAATTTCAAAAAAATAACTGAATCTGTTTCAAATTATGATTGTCTTGAAAATATGACAATTAATGAATTGACAAAAAACATAAATAAAGAGGATAAATCTGTTGCAAATGCAGTTAATAAAGAGTTAAAATATATCAACAAATTGATAAGTAAAGTCATATTCCAGTTAAGAAGTGGTGGAAGATTATTTTACATAGGTTCAGGTACCAGTGGAAGACTTGGAATTGTTGATGCATCTGAATGTCCTCCGACTTTTGGTGTGAGTCATAAACTGGTTATTGGAATAATAGCAGGGGGTGATGAAGCGATAAGAAAAAGTGTTGAAAAAGCTGAAGATAATATGGAACAAGGATGGTTTGATTTGAAAAAATTTGATATTACAAATAAGGATTTTGTTGTTGGTATAACTGCATCAGGAACTACACCATATGTTTTAGGTGCTTTAAATAATTGTATCAAAAATAAAATTCCAACAGGTTGTATTACCTGCAACCCAAACAGTCCTGTGGCTCTTAACTGCGATTTTCCCATACAAATTATTGTTGGTCCAGAATTTATCACTGGGAGTTCAAGGATGAAAGCCGGAACTGCTCAAAAAATGGTTTTGAATATGATTACCACTACAACCATGATTGGACTGGGGAAAATTTTGGGAAATAAAATGGTTGACATGCAACTTAGTAATGAAAAATTAATAAAACGGGGAACAAATATGATCGTCGAACAATTAGGATTAGAGAAAGCGAAAGCGTTAAAACTTCTCAAGAAACACAAAAGTGTAAGAGAGGCCATAAATCAATACAGAAATGAATCTTAATAATTTTCAAAGAGGTTTAAAGAATATTTTACTGGCCTTTTTTTTTATGTTTTTAGGCCCAACAATGCTATTCCAATCCTATAAAAATGAAGATCATCCTTGGTTCGAATTTGTACTTTCCATTAGTTTATTGATCTGTATTATTGCTATAATTTACGGAGTTAAAGGTTTAAAAAAAATCGTTGATTCAATTTTTAAAAAATAATGAAGTTTCGTTGATAAGTAAGTTAATGACCCTATATTTGTTTTAATTATTATTCGGATGATTGAGGTAACATTTCCAGATGGTGCAAAAAAATCTTTTTCAAAAGGGATAACACCTATTGATATTGCTAAAACAATCAGTCAAGGGTTAGCTAGAAATATAATCTCAGTTGATTTTAATGGAAAAACTATCGAAACCACCAGTCAAATCTTTGATTGTGGAAAAATAAAATTTTATACATGGAATGATAAAGAGGGTAAAAAAGCATTTTGGCATTCGTCTGCACATGTTTTAGCTCAAGCCCTTGAAGATCTTTACAGCAATATCAAATTAACAATTGGACCAGCTATTAATAATGGTTTTTATTATGATGTAGATTTTGGAGAACATGTTTTCTCAGAAAATGATTTCCCAAAAGTTGAAAAAAGAATGATAGAAATATGCAAAGGAAAGCATTTATTTAACCTAAAACCTATTTCAAAAAGAGATGCTTTAACTCATTACAAAAATCAAAAAAATGAATACAAGATTGAACTTATAGAGAACCTTGAAGATGGGAATATAACATTCTGCCATCATGATTCCTTTTTAGATCTTTGTAAGGGTGGCCATATTCCAAACACAGGAATAATTAAAGCTATTAAATTAATGAGTGTTGCTGGTGCATATTGGAAAGCGAATCAAGATAACAAACAACTTACCAGAGTTTACGGCATTTCATTTCCTAAACAAAAAGAATTAGTTGAATACTTAAATTTAATTGAGGAAGCAAAAAAAAGAGATCATCGTAAAATTGGTAAACAACTTGAGCTTTTCACATTTTCTAATAAAGTAGGTCTTGGACTTCCCCTCTGGTTGCCAAATGGTGCCGAGCTTAAAGAAAGATTAGAAACTTTTTTAAAAAAAGCTCAAAAAATTGCTGGTTACCAGCAAGTAATATCTCCACATATTGGCAATAAAGAACTTTACGAAATTTCTGGTCATTATCAAAAATATGGTGAAAGTAGTTTTAAACCAATAACAACACCTAATATCGGAGAGGAGTTTTTACTTAAACCTATGAATTGTCCCCACCACTGTGAAATATATAAATCAAAAAAATGGAGTTATAAAGAGCTCCCTGTTCGATATGCTGAATTTGGAACAGTTTATAGATACGAACAAAGCGGAGAACTACATGGTTTAACAAGAGTTAGAGGATTTACTCAAGATGATGCACATATTTTTTGTACTCAAAATCAGCTTAATACTGAATTTAAAAGAGTTATCGATTTGGTTTTATATGTTTTTCAATCACTTGGATTTGAAAAATTTTCAACTCAAGTTTCATTAAGAGATCTAAATGAAAAACAAAAATATATTGGTAGTGATGAAGTTTGGGATGCTGCAGAAAAAGCAATAATAAATGCTACCAAAGAAAAAAACCTTGAATATTCAATTGTTCATGGTGAAGCTGCATTTTACGGTCCTAAACTGGATTTTATGGTAAAAGATGCCATTGGAAGAGAATGGCAATTAGGTACAATTCAAGTCGATTACAGTTTGCCCGAACGATTTGATTTAAACTATACTGACGAAAATAATAAGTCTGTGAGACCTGTAATGATTCACAGAGCTCCATTTGGAAGTTTGGAACGGTTTGTAGCAATTTTAATTGAACATACAGGTGGAAACTTTCCATTATGGTTGACAATAAATCAAATTTTGATAATTCCAGTTGGTGAAAGTCACAAAAAACACAGTGAAAAAGTTTTGAAATTACTAGAAAATAACGAAATTCGCGCACTGATTGATGATAGAAATGAAACGGTTAGTAAGAAGATCAGAACTGGGGAGATTAATAAAATTCCTTTCATCATAATTATAGGTGACAAGGAAATTCAAAGTCAAAATTATCCCTTGAGAGCTCACGGAGGAAAAGATTTAGGTAAAAAATCAATTCATGAGCTGCTGGATTTTTTAGAAAATAAGGTTAAAAGTTCTGTAAAAAGTTTTAGTTAATTAAATATATAAGTTATAGCAATTAGAAGAAAAAAAAGCAGACAACCTGCTCGAGTAATTAAACAAAATCCTCATAAAATTAATGAAGATATTAGAGCTAGTGAAGTACGATTAGTTGGCGAAAATGTTGATGTAGGAATCTATCCAGTATCAAAAGCTTTGCAAATCGCAAAAAATCTAGAGTTAGACTTAGTGGAAATTTCTCCAAAAGCTCTCCCTCCCGTTTGTAAAGCGATGGAATATAAAAAATTCCTTTATGAGCAAAAAAAACGTGATAAATTAATTAAATCAAAGTCAACTAAAGTAATTGTTAAAGAAATAAGATTTGGACCCAATACAGACGAACATGACTATGAGTTCAAAAAAAAACATGGAATAAAATTTTTAAAGGAAGGTGCAAAACTGAAGGCTTTTGTTTTTTTCAAAGGAAGATCAATAATTTTTAAAGAAAAAGGTCAGATTCTTCTACTTAGATTAGCTCAAGAACTAGAAGAATATGGAAAAGTAGAGTCTCTACCAACAATGGAAGGAAAAAAAATGATTATGTTTGTTGCGCCAAAAAAATAAATATATCAGGATATGCCTAAAATGAAAACAAAATCGAGTGCAAAGAAAAGGTTCAAACTTACTGGAAGTGGTAAAATAAAAAGAAAACATGCTTTTAAAAACCACATCTTGACCAAAAAATCTAAAAAAAGAAAATTGGCTCTTACGCACTCCACTTTAGTTCATGAAAGTGACTCTGACAATATAAAAAAACAATTACGCTTAAAATAAATATCTAATTATAACCAGGGAAAAGGTTTATAAAGTTTGTTAAATCAACGCCTTAACCAAAAAAAATAAATTATGCCTAGATCCGTCAACTCAGTTGCCTCGAGGAAAAAAAGAAAAAAAATTCTTAAACAATCAAAAGGTTATTTTGGTAGAAGAAAAAACGTTTGGACAGTTGCTAAAAATGCAGTTGAAAAAGCTTTAACATACGCCTACAGAGATAGGAGAAACAAAAAAAGGAACTTCAGATCCCTTTGGATAACTAGAATTAATGCAGCAGCAAGATTACACGGATTAACTTACTCTGAATTAATCTCAAAGTTGAAAAAAAATAACATAGAGATTAATAGAAAGGTATTGGCCGACTTAGCAATGAATAACCCAATTGCTTTTGCTGAAATAATAAAATCCATTAAATAGTTTAGAAAGGAGAGTCATCTTGATTCTCTCTATAATTACCACTCTCAAAAGCCTGATCAGGATTAATTTTAGGCCCCTCTTTATTGATTTTAGATTGAAATTCAAAGGGTGAGTCAAATTCCTCAATATTTTCAAATCTTCCGAGACTTGAAACAAATTTTAATCTTATATTATCAAGCCCACCATTTCTGTGTTTTGCGACAATAAATTCTGCTTGACCGCTAGATGGAGTTCTTTCCTCATCATCCCACTCTTCAATTTTATAATATTCAGGGCGATAAATAAATGAAACTATATCAGCATCTTGTTCAATTGCACCAGATTCCCTTAAATCTGAAAGAATTGGTCTTTTGCTTCCTCCTCTTGTTTCAACAGCTCTCGACAATTGAGACAAGGCTATAATTGGAATATTTAACTCTTTCGCCAAAGCTTTGAGATTTCTTGAAATTGTTGATATTTCTTGTTCTCTGTTTCCATTTTTGTTACTGATACTAGCTGTCATAAGTTGTAAATAATCAATAACAATTAGTTTTATCCCATATTGAGACGAAAGTCGTCTTGCTTTGGCTCTTAAATCAAAAATCGAAAGCGAAGGTGTATCGTCTATGTAGAGAGGAGCATTTTCCAGGGCTGAAACCTTCACATTTAGTTGTTCCCATTCAAATTTCTCTAAATTTCCAGTCCTTAACTTTTCCGATGTTAGACCTGTTTCAGATGAAATAAGTCTGGTTATAAGCTGGATTGAAGACATTTCTAAGGAAAAAAATGCAACAGGAATTTTTTTAGCAACTGACATGTTTCTTGCCATTGATAATGTTAAAGCGGTTTTACCCATACCAGGTCGAGCTGCTACTATTATTAAATCGCTTGGTTGCCATCCAGATGTGAGTTTATCGAGTTCAGGAAATCCAGAGGGTATACCGCTTAAACCATCCTTGTTTGATATTTCTTCAATCTTTTTTTTTGCTTGAATTACAAGACTTTGAGCAGTTTCAGTAGACTTTTTAATATTACCTTGTGTAACATCATATAGTTTAGATTCAGCTGTGTCTAAAAGATTAAAAACATCTTTTGTTTCATCATATGAATCTTCTATAATTTCTGAGGAAATTCTAATTAAACTTCTTTGAATATGCTTTTGTAAAATTATCCTTGCGTGATATTCAATATGAGCAGATGATGACACTTTTTGAGAGAGTTGAACTAAATAATAATCGCCTCCTACTTTTTCAAGTTTTCCTAAAGATTTTAATTTTGAAGAAACAGTTAAAATATCAATTGGTTCGGTGTTCTCAAACAACTTTACAATACTTTCGAAAATAAACTGATGAGACTCTTTATAAAAAACTTCTGGATGTAAAATATCTATGACTGAATCAACCCCTTTTTTATCAATCATCATAGCACCGAGAACAACCTCTTCTAAATCAATAGCTTGAGGCGGAATTTTACCTCTCTCAAAGGAAACTATTGGTGTATCTTTACGTGTACTTTCAAAAAGAGGCTTAGTATTATCCATATAGCTAACTTAATAAAAGTAATAACTAAGTTTAAAAATAATACGATATTAAAGCGAACATTTTTTTGTTAACAAAATCAAAAAAATGTTGATATCAAGAAAATTAAGAGCTAAAAACCCCCATCGAAGTGAATTTTTTTGATCTTTGATCAAGTAACTTATCTATTTTAATCTTTTTCAAAGTTGCAAAGGAGTTTAATATAGCGTTCTTCACATTTACAAAAGTCTTCTCTCTATTATTATGTGCTCCTCCTAGCGGCTCATTAATAATTTTATCTATTAACTTATTTTTTTTCATGTCATAGGGAGTAAGTTTCAAAGCTTCTGCAGCTTTTTCTTTAAAATCCCAGCTTCTCCAAAGGATCGACGAGCATGATTCAGGGGAAATCACTGAATACCATGTATTTTCTAGCATCATCACATGATCACCAATACCAATTCCTAAAGCACCTCCAGACGCTCCTTCTCCAATGACAATACAAATTATTTGAGTTTTAAGTTTAAACATTTCAAACAGATTTTTTGCAATTGCCTCTGCTTGTCCTCTCTGCTCTGCCTCAAGACCAGGATAAGCTCCAGGAGTATCTATTAAGCATAAAATTGGGATACCAAATTTTTCAGCCGATTTCATGAGCCTTAAAGCCTTGCGATAACCCTCTGGATTTGACATTCCAAAATTTCTATATTGTCGAGTTTTTGTATTGAAACCTTTCTGTTGACCAATAAACATAAAAGTTTGGTCGTCAATTTTTCCTAACCCTCCAATCATTGCTTTGTCATCACCAATATTTCGATCACCATGGAGTTCTAAAAATGTACCATCGGTAAGAGCATTGATATAATCAAGAGTGTATGGTCTGGAAGGGTGACGTGATATCTGTACTCTTTGCCAAGGAGTTAAATTCTTATAAAGATCTATTTTAGTTTGTTTGATTTTTTGTGTTAATTTTTTACATGTTTCAGAAATATCAATCTTACTTTTATCTCCGATAACTTTACACTCTTCAAGCTGATCTACAAGCTGTTTTAAAGGCTCTTCAAAATCTAAATATTCCA
>Ga0209036_1001163_pt1 | contig 11281 bp, 11 predicted proteins | sample MarorgKNORR_S2LV_3_FD_188222 | JGI IMG/M metagenome (GOLD analysis project Ga0209036, IMG submission 188222) | Marine microbial communities from the Southern Atlantic Ocean, analyzing organic carbon cycling - DCM_A/KNORR_S2/LV (SPAdes) (version 2) | ecosystem: Environmental > Aquatic > Marine >... | reverse complement strand
TTTTTGTAAAATCTGTAAACATATGTATACAACAACTAATGTATTATTTTTAATAATAATTACAGATTATTCATTAAAAATGAATAAATCAGAAATATTATCGGCTGTATTAACGATTTTAATGAAAATAATTCAATATATTTGGTATTCTATTAAATTAATTACAAATAATTAAAAATGAAGTTTAAGTTAGACGACGTCGACCATAAAATTCTTGATTTATTGATTGATAATTCAAGAATACCATTTACTGATATAGCAAAAAAACTACTTATTTCAGCTGGTACTGTGCATGTTAGAGTTAAAAAAATGGAAGAGTTTGGTATTATTCAAGGTTCATCTCTTGCTCTCGATTATAAAAAACTTGGTTACACATTTATTGCTTACATAGGTATTTTTCTTGAAAAAACTCATCTTACAAATTTTGTTTTAGACAAGTTAAAAAGTATTCCTTATGTTACTGTTGCTCATATTACGACTGGAAGATTTAATATTTTTTGTAAAATAAGATCTAAGAACACTAATCATGCTAAAGAAATTATATTTATGATTGATGATATTGATGGTGTTTCAAGAACTGAAACAATGATTTCTCTTGAGGAAAGCATCAATGATAAGAAAAGATTAATGCATAAAATTTTTAACGAAATAAAATAGCCTTTTCCTTAATGAGAAAATTAACAAAGCTTGAGAGATATAATGAAAAAGTTCTCTCAAGATATAATGTTTATAATACAGTCTTTTTAACCCTTCCTTTTAAGTCAATAAATAAAACAGGCAAACTTTTGCCTATTTTTTCTGATCATTGCGCAAATGGTTTTAAGAATAAGCTAAGTCCATATGAGATAGTCAATAGTTTTTTTAAAATTTATTGTGAAGATTTTAGTGAAGTTGAAATGAACACTCTTCTGTTTAGATTTATACAATATATTGAAAGACAGGTAGTTCTCTTTGATGCAATAGAGGATGCTTCTTTCCCTCACATTAATAATTTAGATGGTATTGGAACATTGAGAAATATTAAGGAAGCTTTTGAAAAATCATCATCAAAAGAAACTTTAATTAAATATTTAAAGAAAATTAAAATTAAACCAGTTCTAACGGCTCATCCAACTCAATTTTATCCCGGATCAGTACTTGGTATTATCACGGACCTATCATATGCAATTGAAAATAATGATTTAATAGAAATAAAAAGTTTATTAGCACAATTAGGAAAAACACCATTTTTCAAGAAAAAGAAGCCAACTCCATATGATGAAGCGGTTAGTTTAACTTGGTATTTAGAGAATATGTTTTATAACTCTATATCAAATATTCAAAAATATATTAAATCAAATATTGCTGATAATAAATTCATCAATTATGATTTAATATCCTTGGGTTTTTGGCCTGGTGGTGATAGAGATGGAAATCCCTATGTAACAAATGAAATAACAATTAAAACAGCATTTAAGTTAAGAAGCGATATTATTAAAAATTACTACCGTGATGTTAGAAAGCTAAGAAGGAGATTAACTTTTCAAAATGTTGAGGATGTTGTTATTGATATTGAAAATAGATTATATCTAAGCATGGATGAAGAACTAGAAAATCCAAGTATATCCTTAGTTGAATTAAAAGAAAAGTTATTATTTATAAGAAAAAAAATAATTAAGGATCATGAGTCATTGTTTTTAGATCAAGTAGAAGAATTAATTGACAAAGTGAATATTTTTGGTTATCATTTTGCTAGCCTTGATATTCGTCAGGACTCTGGAATTCACAATGATGTTTTTAAAAGAATTTTAAAGGAGAAGTTTGGAATTAAAATGTCTAAAAAATATCTAGAAATGAATGAAGATGATAAAATTAATTTTCTTTCCAATTCAAAATTTAAATCCAATATTAATGATTTTTCGGATTCCATTGTCTTAAAAACATTAGGATCAATTAATGCAATGAGAAATATTCAAAAATCTAATGGTGAAAAAGGTTGTCACAGATATATAATTAGCCACAATGAATCAGCATTAAATCTTTTTGAAGTATTCTATATGTTTAAGTTTACTGGATGGATTAATCCTACTGTTGATATTGTTCCTTTATTTGAAACAATAGATGACTTAAATATTTCTGTTTCTGTTATGCAAAAGGTATATGAAAATAAATTATACAGAAATCACCTTAAAAGCAGAAATGATGAGCAAGTAATAATGTTAGGGTTTTCAGATGGAACTAAGGATGGTGGATATTTTACTGCAAATTGGAATATTTTAAAAGCAAAAGAAAAATTATCAAAAATATCAACTAAGTATGGTATTAAAGTTAAATTCTTTGATGGTAGAGGAGGTCCTCCTGCGCGTGGTGGGGGAAACACTCATCAGTTTTATAGTTCTTTAGGTGATATTTTAAGTTCTAATGAAATACAATTAACAATACAAGGACAAACTATTAGTTCAAATTTCGGAACTAATCATTCATGTCAATACAATTTAGAACAACTGATTAGCTCTGTATTAAAAAGCCAGGAGCTAAACCGCTCTAAAGCTCTTTTAAGCGACAATAATAGGGAAACAATGGATAAGCTATCTGAGATTAGTTATCAAGCTTATAATGATTTTAAAGACCATCCAAAGTTCTTGAAGTATTTAGAAAAAATGAGTACTATAAAATATTATGCTAAAACAAACATCGGAAGTAGACCCTCAAAAAGACCCTCTGATTCAGAAGGTTTTGATTTTGAAAATCTTAGGGCAATACCTTTTGTTGGAGGATGGAGTCAGCTTAAACAAAATGTACCTGGTTTTTATGGTTTAGGTAGTGCTCTCAACTATTTTGAAAAAAATAACAATTTTGATAAGATAAATCAGTTATTTATTGATGTTCCTTTTTTTAGAGCATTAATTTCTAATTCAATGATGAGTTTAAAAAAATCTTTTTTTGATTTGACTTTGTATTTAAAAGATGATAAAGAGTTTTCAGAATTTTGGAATTTAATACACGATGAGTATGAGTTGACAAAAAAAATGCTTCTTAAAGTTTCTGGTTTTAAAAAACTTATGCAAGATGAGCCTGCTAATATGGCATCAATTGAAACAAGAGAAAAAATCATCCTTCCTCTATTTACCATTCAACAATATGCTATACAGAGCATCAATAAACTTAGCAAATCTAGTATTGAGGATTTAAAAAAAGTAAAGGTTTATGAAAAAATTATTACTAGATCTTTATTTGGAAATATTAATGCAAGTAGAAATTCAGCCTAATTTGAATAGAAATCAAAAGAATCCAAAATTAAGTTTTCATCAACCTCTATATCAATTTCAACCTTTCCAACCTCTTTAAGTAACGAAAAACGAATGTTATTTAAATAATTTTTTTTATCATACTTCATTAAGCTTAATATTTTCTTTAAATCATTTTTATTAAAATTTATTTTAGGATAAATATTGTTTAAATGACTCTTTATCTTGTTTGCTGTTTCAAGGCTAAAATTTGTTTTTTTATATGATATGAATGATTCACAAATCATTCCTATAGAAATAGCTTCTCCATGTAAAAGCTTGTCTTCTTTGTTTAAATAGAATGATTCAATTGCATGACCAATGGTATGTCCAAAATTTAGATTTTTTCTAATATTATTTTCTAATTTATCCAAGGAAACAATTTTGTTTTTAATCTGTATAGAATTATAAATAATATCTTCATTGTAATGAATTGATGATCTGTCAATTAGATCATCAAAAAATGAATTGGAAATAATACAATGTTTAATTATTTCGGCATATCCACTTTTTATTTCTCTCTCATTAAGTGTTTTTAAATAATTTGTATCAATTATAACTAATTGTGGATCTGAAAACAGTCCGATTTGATTTTTTAATAAATTAAGATTAATACCAGTTTTACTACCAATAGATGCATCAACCATGGATAGAAGTGTAGTTGGGATATTAATAAAATCTAAACCTCTTTTAAATGTACTTGCAATAAAACCACCCATATCTGTAATTACCCCACCTCCAAGGTTAATTATTAGAGTCATTCTATCCGCATCCATTTCAGTTAAATTATACCAAACTTCTTTACATGTTTCAAGATTTTTATTCTTTTCACCTGATTTAATTTTTAATATGTTAGGGTTTATTGATGTTTTACTTTTAAAATATTCAAGACAATATTTGTCTGTATTTTCATCTACAATTACAAATAATTTTGAATATGATTTCTTACTTAATAAACTATTTAAATAGTCATAACCATCATTTGAGAACCTTATTTCATATGAATTAGTAGTAATTTTTTTCACATCTAAAAATCAGAATACAAATTAACAACTTTTTAAAAAAACAACATATATTAGAAAATTATTTATTTAATGAAAAATAATCTGTTTAATGATACTGAATCTGCTTTTAAATTAAAGAAGAATTTCCATCTTTACAATGCGGTTTTTCTTTTTAATATTATCACCAGAAAATTTTTAGTATCAATTTTTACAAACTTGACTTTGTTAATGCTTAAGTTAAGATTGCCTATCAAATGGGTCTTGAAAAATACAATTTACAAGCACTTCTGTGGTGGAATAAACCTATCAGAATGTAATAAAATAATTAATAACATGTATGAGTTGAAAGTTCATTCAATTCTTGACTATTCAGTTGAAGGTTTAATCAATGAAAGTTCATTTAATAAATCATGTAACAAAAAAATCAATATCATTAATTCTGTATCTAAAAATAGTGCTATTCCTTTTGCTGTATTCAAACCAACAAGCATTGGCAGATATGAATTGTTTAAATCTGTTAGTTTAGGAATAGAATTAAGTAAAGATCAACTTGATGAATGGTCCAGAGTAGTTGAAAGGTTTCATAAAATTTGTGAGCATGCTATGAAAATGAAAATAAAAATATTAATTGATGCGGAGGAGTTTGAGGTTCAAAAAGCAATAGATGACCTTTCTGTTGAGATGATGAAAAATTATAATAAAGAAAAAGTAATAGTATATAATACAATTCAGTTTTATAGGTGGGATAGACTTGCTTATTTAAATAAGCTTTTTTCAATTGAAATTGATAGAAGTTTTAAATTTGGTTTTAAACTTGTAAGAGGAGCTTATATGGAAAAGGAAAGAGATCTCGCTAAAATAAATGATTATAAATCTCCAATATGTTCAACTAAAAATGAAACTGATAAAAATTTTGATAATGGAATTGATTTAATGTTTAGTAATATTAAAAATTTAAGTTTTTTTGTTGCAACACATAATGAAAAATCAAATTACAAGGTTTTAGATTTAATGAAAAATAATAATTTAAATAATAATACAGACAAAATATGGTTTGGCCAACTCTATGGAATGAGCGATAATATCACATTTAATTTAGCTAAAAACGGATATAATGTTGCAAAAATTCTTCCATTTGGTCCAGTTGAAAACTTAGTTCCATATCTCATTAGAAGAGCACAGGAAAACTCATCATTTGAAGGTCAATCCAGCAGAGAATTATCTTTACTTAAAAAAGAATTAATCAGAAGAGGATCTTAAATCATAGAAATAAACAACTTCACTGCAGTTTTTTACATTAAAAAAGTATTGACTATTTTTTTCTTTTTTTACTTTATACATATTGCATGAATCAATATTTACTTCACTTTCAGAGAAAATAATTTTGGATTTATCTAAAATTTTAATTGTATCAATATTCATAAAACTTTTATCAAAGCTCCATTTTTTCTTTTTTAAGTCATTTAGCACTCTTTGATTAGGCAGATAGTTAAATTCAGTATTTTTTTGATTTATAATAAAATATGTAATAAAACATCCAATAGTGAATCCAAAGAGATAATAAATCAATCTTTTATTGAAGCTCATGAGTTTTTAATTAAAAGTTTTCTTTTTTGTTTTCCTTCATTGGATATTTTAACTATTGAGTACGGTGAGTCAATAATATTAATTATTAAATCAGGCCATTCAACAAATACCCAAGATTTTTGATTAATAATATCAAAGAATCCAATTTCATTTAAATCTTTTAAATTATTAATCCTATACAAGTCTGCATGATAAATATTTTGTTCATCATATTTATAGATATTTAGAATTGGAAAAGTTGGACTTGATATGGTTTCTTTTGTTCCAATTTTAAAACAGAGATTTTTAATTAATGTGGTTTTACCAGAACCCAGATCCCCTCTAAAAAAAATAGTTTTAGACTTTATTTTATTAAAAATAAAATCTGAAGCCTTATCAATTTCACTTAAAGAGTATGAGAAAGTCATGATTTATATTTAATTATAATTGCAAAGGAAAGACTTTCCTCAGAATATAATAAATTAATTTTTATATTTTTGCGGTCATGGATTTAAAGGCACAAGAAGTTGCTGAATTAATTAATGGAGTTGTTGAAGGTGATAATAATTCTACAATAAATAAACTTTCAAAAATTGAAAATGGAGATAATAATTCTCTTTCATTTTTGGGTAATCCTAAATACAATGAGTATTTATATAAATCAACTGCATCCATTGTAATTGTAAATAAATCATTAGAATTAAGAGAGCCTGTTAAACCAACTCTAATAAGAGTGGAAGATGCTAATCTTGCTTTTTCTACCTTACTTGAGCATTTCAATAATCAACAGGTTTCTAAACAAGGAATTGATAATGAATCTAGTATTTCAAGTAATGTAAAAGTTGGTAAAAATATTTATTTCGGAAAATATTCAATTGCAGAAAATAATGTATTGATTGGAAATAATGTTAAAATTCATTCACATGTACATATTTCAGAAAATGTTGAGATCGGTGATAATTGTGTTGTTTATCCAGGTGTAAAGCTTTACAGAAATACAGTTATTGGTAAAAATTGCATTATTCATTCAGGTACTGTTATAGGATCAGATGGCTTTGGTTTTAATAAAGACGATAAAGGAAATAATTTAAAGGTAATACACAATGGAAATGTTGTTATTGAAGATAATGTTGAAATTGGTTCAAATTGTTCAATTGATAGAGCTACGCTAGGCTCAACAATTTTAAAGTCTGGTGTTAAAATTGATAATCTTGTGCAGATTGCTCACAATGTAGTAGTAGGAAATAATACTTGTATAGCAGCACAAGTTGGTATTGCTGGCTCTACAATTATTGGAGATGATTGTTTAATAGGAGGTCAAGTTGGTATATCTGGACACCTCAAAATAGGAGACCGTGTTCAAATGCAAGCAAAGTCGGGTGTTTTAAAAAATATAGAAGATGACTCTGTAATAATGGGTTATCCTGCATTTAATTATAGAGATTACAATAAATCATATGTTCATTTTAAGAATTTTCCAAAAATTATGAACTTCATTAATAGGTTAATGAAAAAAGAAAATGAGTAATAAACAAACTACAATAAAATCTTCAGTTTCACTCGAAGGTGTAGGTATTCATACAGGAAAGGATGTTAAACTGTCTTTTAAGCCTGCTGATTCAGATACAGGTTATGTTTTTAAAAGGTTAGATTTGGATGGATCACCATCAATTGAAGCTTTATCAAAATATGTTATAAACACACAGAGAGGTACAACTTTGGAAAAGAATGGAGTTAAATTAAAAACAATTGAACATGTACTTGCTGCTTTAGTTGGTTTAGAAATAGATAATGTTTTAATTGAAATTAACGCAGAGGAGCCTCCAATTATGGATGGTTCATCAAAATATTTTGTTGATGCTTTGGAAAATGCTGGAGTTCTAGAGCTTGATGCTTTGAGAAAAGAATATATAATTAAAGATATTATTACTTATAAAGATTCTAAAAATGGAAGTGAAATTACAATAATCCCCTCTGATTCTTATCAGATAACTGCTATGGTTGATTATGAAACTAAGGTTTTAGGCACCCAGAATGCCACATTATCAAAACTTTCAGACTTTAAAGATGATTTTTCAAATGCAAGAACATTTAGTTTTCTTCATGAAATTGAAATGCTTTTAGAAAATGATTTAATAAAGGGTGGAGATCTTAACAATGCAATAGTTTATGTAGATAAAAAAATATCAAACGAAACTATGGAAAAACTAAAAAAAGCATTTAATAAAGACAAAGTTTCTGTTAAGTCAAATGGAATATTGGATAATCTAAACCTTCATTACTCAAACGAGGCTGCTAGACATAAACTTTTAGACATTATGGGAGATTTAGCTTTAATTGGAAGAAGAATTAGAGGTAAGGTTATAGCAAAAAAACCAGGACACTTTGTTAATACTGAATTCGCAAAGAAAATTTGTAATCTAATTGAAAAGGAAGACAAGCTTGAAAGTGAAATTTCAGAATACAATGATAAAGCAATAATGGATGCTGAAAAAATTATGAAGATTTTACCGCATAGACATCCTTTTCTCTTTATTGATAAAATTCTTGAAATTACAGATAATTCTATTGTAGGTTTAAAGTATGTTTCACCAGAAGAACCTTACTTTAAAGGTCACTTTCCTGGAAGACCTGTAATGCCTGGAGTATTACAAATTGAAGCTATGGCTCAAGTAGGTGGAGTTTTAGTTCTCAGTACTTTTCCTGATCCAGAAAATTATCTAACTTTTTTTGGTAGGATAGAAAATGCTAAATTTAAACGTCCAGTTGAACCAGGAGACACATTAATTTTTGAATTAGAATTGTTATCTCCAATCAGAAGAGGGCTCAGTCATATGAGAGCTAGAGCTTATGTTGACGGTGAATTAACAACTGAAGCTGAAATGAAAGCAAAAATTATTAAAAAATAAAAATATATGAATCAACCATTATCATATGTTCACCCTGCTGCTAAGATTGCAAAGACAGTAGTAATTGAGCCATTTACAACAATTGCTAAAAATGTTGTAATTGATGAGGGAACTTGGATAGGTTCCAATGTAACAATCATGGAAGGTGCAAGAATTGGAAAAAATTGCTCAATATTTCCTGGTGCTGTGATTTCTGCTGTCCCCCAAGATTTAAAATTTAATGGAGAAGAAACAACTGCTATCATTGGAGACAACACTGTTATAAGGGAATGTGTAACTATAAATAGGGGAACTAATTGGAGGAAAAAAACTGAAATTGGTAAAAATTGTTTAATAATGGCTTATTGCCATATTGCTCATGATTGTAAAGTTGGGAATAATTCTATTTTTTCAAACAATTCTACACTAGCAGGTCATGTTACAGTTCAAGACTATGTAATTTTAGCTGGTATGGTAGCTGTTCATCAGTTTTGTAATATTGGAAGACATGCTTTTATTGCAGGTGGTTCTCTTGTAAGAAAAGATATTCCACCATTTGTAAAAGCTGCTCGTGAACCACTTTCTTATGTTGGGATAAATTCTGTCGGATTAAGAAGAAGAGGTTTTGATTCAAAAACTATCAAAGACATTCAAAACATTTATAGGATTTTATTTCAGAAAAAGTATAATAACACCCAAGCTATTAATATAATTGAAGCAGAAGTTGAAGCTACAAAAGATAGAGATGAGATATTAATGTTTATTAAGAATTCTCAAAGAGGAATTATGAAAGGATATATTCAAAACTAAATAAAATGATAACAACATCTGATATTAAAAAAGGACTTTGTATTAAATATTCAAATGATATATATAAAATTATAGAATTCCTTCACGTAAAGCCTGGAAAAGGCCCAGCTTTTGTAAGAACTAAATTAAAAAGTGTTACAACTGGAAAGGTTGTTGATAATACTTTTTCTGCTGGTCACAAAATAGATGATGTTAGGGTCGAAAATAGAAAATATCAATTTCTATATAAGGATGGCGATACTTATCATTTTATGAACAATGATGATTATAATCAAATTGAAGTTGATAAATCTCAAATTGATTCTGACTCATTCCTTAAAGAAGGAGCTGTAGTAACGATTATCATCAATTCAGAAAACTCAAATATTTTAGCAGTAGATATGCCTCAAAATGTTGTTTTAGAAGTTGTTGAATCTGAACCTGGAGTTAAAGGGAATACAGCAACAAATGCAACAAAAATTGCAAAATTAGAAACTGGAGCTAAAATAAATGTTCCATTGTTTATTAATGAGGGAGATAAAATTAAGGTTGATACTGATAAAGGTGTTTACTTAGAAAGAATTAAAGAATAATATGAGTATACTAGTAAATAAAGACTCTAAAATTATTGTACAGGGTTTTACAGGATCAGAAGGAACTTTTCATTCTGAACAAATGATAGATTATGGAACTAATATCGTAGGAGGAGTTACTCCAGGAAAAGGTGGTATGAAACATTTAGATAAGCCGGTTTTCAATACAGTTGAAAATGCTGTAAAGAACACACATGCTAATACATCTATAATTTTTGTGCCAGCAGGTTTTGCTGCTGATGCAATTATTGAATCTATTGATGCTGGTATTAAAGTAATAGTTTGTATAACAGAAGGAATTCCTGTTTCTGATATGATTAAAGTAAACAATTATCTCAAAAACAAAGATTGTACTCTGATCGGTCCTAATTGTCCTGGAATTATAACTCCTAATGAAGCTAAAGTTGGTATTATGCCAGGATTTGTTTTTAAAAAGGGTAGAGTAGGTCTTGTCTCAAAATCTGGAACTTTAACATACGAGGCAGCAGATCAAATTTCTAAAGAGGGGTTTGGAATATCTACTGCAATTGGTATTGGAGGTGACCCCATAATTGGCACAAATGTTAAAGATGCTGTTGAGTTATTTTTTAACGACGACGAAACTGATTGTGTTGTTATGATTGGGGAAATTGGAGGTCAATTAGAGAATAACGCTGCTAAATGGATTAAAGAATCAAAAATTAAAAAACCAGTAATAGGTTTTATAGCAGGGGAGACTGCTCCCAAGGGAAGAACTATGGGTCATGCTGGAGCAATTGTTGGAGGAAAAGACGATACTGCTTCTGCAAAAAAAAGTATTCTTAAAAAATGTGGTGTTCATGTCGTTGATTCTCCAGCAGAGATTGGTAAGTTTGTAAAAAAATATATTACTTAATATGAGTTTGCTTAAAGGAAAAAATGTTTTAATAACTGGAGGAAGTAGAGGAATTGGTAAGTCAATAGTTCAAGTTTTAATTAAAAATGGAGCTAATGTTGGTTTTACATATTCATCATCTGAAGATGCAGCAAATAAAATATCAAAAGAATTAAGCTCTGACTCAATAAAGTGTATTGCTTATAAAAGCGATGCTTCACTTTTAGAAGAATGCGAAAAATTAGTTGAAAGTTTTTTAAATGATTTTGAAACAATTGATGTTTTAATAAATAATGCAGGTATCACTAAGGATAATTTACTT
>Ga0209036_1001161_pt1 | contig 11283 bp, 5 predicted proteins | sample MarorgKNORR_S2LV_3_FD_188222 | JGI IMG/M metagenome (GOLD analysis project Ga0209036, IMG submission 188222) | Marine microbial communities from the Southern Atlantic Ocean, analyzing organic carbon cycling - DCM_A/KNORR_S2/LV (SPAdes) (version 2) | ecosystem: Environmental > Aquatic > Marine >... | reverse complement strand
AAATGTTTATATGTTTGGAGATAATATAAATGAATCAGTTAATCACCCTAGGTTTTATCACTTATGGCTTCCAGATAAAATTTATTTAGAAAAAGGAGCATTTGATTCACAGACAGTAGACTCTTTGAAAAGTCTCGGCTATGTAATTAATAAAAAATTTTCCTCGATTGGTAGAGTTGATGCAATATATATAGACAAAACCAATAAAATATTTACAGCTGCTGATCCCCGTGGAGATGATTACTCATTAGGTGAGTAATTGATTTAATTTATTCATATCTTAACAGATTGTTTTTTTGAATGAGTGAGATAATTTCCATTAAAGGTTGTAAGGTTCATAATTTAAATAATATTGATTTAGAAATACCTAGAAATAAGCTAATTGTAATAACTGGAGTTTCAGGTAGTGGAAAGTCCTCACTTGCATTTGACACAATATATTCAGAAGCTCAACGAAGATATATTGAAACTTTCTCAGCTTATGCAAGAAGATTTATTGGTGATCTTAAAAGACCAGATGTTGATAAAATCGATGGTTTGTCCCCTGTTGTAGCAATCGAGCAAAAAACAACATCGAAAAACCCAAGATCCACTGTAGGAACTACAACTGAAATTTATGACTTTCTAAGACTTCTTTTCGCAAGAGTTTCTGATGCATATAGCTATTCAACTAATAAAAAGATGATTACTTACACTGATGATGAGATATTTGATTTAGTTAAAAAAAAGTTTTTCAATAAAAAAATAATAATCTTTTCACCTGTAGTTAAAGCTAGAAAAGGTAGCTATAAAGATTTATTTATTTCAATCAAAAAACAGGGTTTTAATAAAGTTAGAGTTGATAATAAGTTGCTTGATTTATATGAGGGAATGGAGTTAGATAGATATAAGATTCATAACATAGAAATTTTAATTGATAAATTAACAATTACTGACGATGAAAACACAATTCTAAGGTTAAAAGAAAGCATCAACACAGCTCTTTATAATGGTGATAATTCTATTTTAATTACATGTGATGATGATTTTTCTTATTACAGTAAAAACCTTATTTGTCCAGACACAGGAATTTCATATGAAATGCCAGAACCCAATACATTTTCATTTAATTCTCCCTCTGGAATGTGTAAGTCATGTAATGGATTAGGTAATGTTTATAATATAGATATTAAACTTTTAATTCCTGATAATAGTGTCTCAATTTACAACGGTGGAATTTCAGCTCTTGGTGAGTTTAGAGAAAATTGGATTTTTAAGCAATTAGAAACAATTTCAAGTAAATATAATTTTAAGTTGAAAGATCCAATTTCAAAAATTCCAAAAAAAGCATTAGATATAATTTTATATGGCGGTAAAGAAAGGTTTAAAGTTCAATCAAAATCTTTAGGTTTAACTAGAGACTATATAATTGATTTTGAAGGTGTTGTAAACTTTATTGAAAATCAGTTTTTTCAAGTAGATAGTAAGAAAATAAAAACATGGGCAAAAAAATACATGAAAAATGATATTTGCGAAATATGTGATGGAAAAAGATTAAAAAAGGAATCACAATTCTTTCTTATTGATAATAAAAGTATTTCACAAGTAAATCAAATGGATATAATTGATTTAAAAAAGTGGATAGATTCTTTAGAAAATAAATTTGATTCAAAAAAAACAGTTATCGCATCTGAGATAATTAAAGAAATATCAAAAAGAATTGATTTTATAATTGATGTTGGATTAGATTATTTAAACCTTAACAGGCAAACAAAATCTTTATCTGGTGGAGAATCTCAAAGAATAAGATTAGCAACTCAAATTGGTTCTCAACTTCAAGATGTATTATATATTCTTGATGAGCCGTCTATAGGTTTACACCAAATTGATAATTATAAACTTATAAAATCATTAAAAAAACTTAGAGATTTAAGCAATAGTGTAATAGTAGTTGAACATGATAAAGAAATAATGCTTCAATCTGACTATATAATAGATATCGGTCCTGGAGCTGGTAAAAATGGAGGAAATATTGTTTTTAAAGGTCCTTATTCTCAAATAATTAAATCTAAATCTATTACTGCAGATTTTTTAAATGGAAAAAATTCTATTAAAAAAGAAAGATATAATATTAAGAATGAGGGTTTTTTAATTTTATATGGATGTAATGGTAATAATTTAAAGAACATTGATTTAAAAATTCCTATTGGAAAAATTGTTGGAATTTGTGGGGTTTCTGGAAGTGGAAAATCCTCTTTAATAAACCAAACTCTTTATCCAATACTTAATAATCATTTTTTTAATGGAAATAAGGAGTCTTTACCATATAAATCTATAGAAGGATTAAATTATATAGATAAAGTAATACAAATTAACCAATCTCCTATAGGCAGAACCCCAAGAAGTAATCCTGCAACATACACTGGTTTGTATAATGAAATAAGAGATTTATTTTCTAAACTTCCTGAATCAACAATAAGAGGATATAAACCAGGTAGATTTAGTTTTAATGTTAAAGGTGGTAGATGTGAAGAATGTATGGGTGCTGGAATGAAAAAAATTGAAATGAATTTTCTTCCTGATGTCTATGTTGAATGTGATGCTTGTAATGGCAAGAGATTTAATAAAGAAACTTTATCTGTTAAGTTTAAAAATAAATCTATTTCTGATATATTAAATATGACGATTAAAGATGCAGGGGACTTATTTTCTAATTATCCAAAAATTGTTAGAAAATTAAACTATTTAAATAAAGTTGGCCTTGGTTATATCACATTAGGTCAACAATCTACAACATTGTCAGGAGGTGAATCTCAAAGAATAAAGTTAGCTACAGAATTGTCAAAGAGAGATACAGGAAAAACTTTATATATTTTTGATGAACCAACAACAGGACTTCATTTTAAGGATATAAAAGTATTTTTAGACATAATTTTTGAATTATCAAGTAAAGGAAACTCAATAATTATAATTGAACATAATATAGATGTTTTAAAAGTTTCAGATTACATAATTGAGCTTGGACCTAGAGGAGGAAAAAATGGAGGAAGAATTACATTTGAAGGTAGTTTGAATGATATTATAGCTGATAAGAATTCTATCACGGGTTCATTTATAAAAAAGGAAGTAAATTTATAGTATGGAATCTGAAAATTGGATAGATAAATCACATGACTCTTGGTCTGTATTTAAAATTATGGGTGAGTTAGTGGAAGGTTATGAAAAACTTTCTCAACTTGGCCCATGTGTTTCTATATTTGGTTCGGCTAGAACTAAACCTGAGGACAAATATTATAAAAAAACAATAGAAATTTCGGAGGAAATTGTAAAACTAGGTCTTGGTGTTATTACTGGTGGTGGACCTGGAATAATGGAGGCAGCAAATAAAGGAGCGCAAAATGCTGGAGGAGTTTCTGTTGGTTTGAACATTGAACTACCCTTTGAACAATCTCATAATGAATTTATTGATTCTGATAAAATAATAGACTTTGATTATTTCTTTGTAAGAAAGGTTATGTTTGTAAGATATGCTCAAGCTTTTGTAGTGATGCCAGGTGGATTTGGTACGTTAGATGAGTTATTTGAGGCAATTACTTTAATTCAAACTAATAAAATTGAAAAGTTTCCAGTAATTCTTTATGGTTCTGATTTTTGGTCTGGGTGTATTGACTGGATAAGGGAAATTGTTTGTAAAAAATTTAACAATATAAATTCTGATGAGATGTTATTGTTTGAACTTGTTGACTCCAAAGAACAAATAGTTAATATTCTTAAAAAATTCTATAATAACAAGAAGTATGCTCCAAATTTCTAATAATTGAAATATTTTTTTAAAAAAATAATTCTTGTTGTTTTTACTTTTATTTGTAATAATAATCTTTCACAGAACAACCATAATATTGAAGCTGTTTTTTTAATTTCAGAAAACAAGATTAAGGTTAAACAGGTCTCAGTATTTAGAAACAATACAGCTAAAAACTTAAATAAAATATTTATTTATGATTTTAACAATTCATTTTCATCAATTGACACACCTTTATCAAAAAAACTTTATAGTGAATATGATTCTTCATTATTAAAATCTGATTATAATCAAAAAGGAAGAACACTTGTGTCTAAGATCTTAGTTGGTAATGAAGTTGCTGATTGGAATAGAGTTAATAATCAACAAGATATTATTGAGATCAAACTTTTAAAAACTTTAGAAAAAAACTTAACTGTAAAAGTTGTTTTTGAATATGAATTAATACTTCCTAATTATACAAATAACTATGGAAATAAAGATTTTACTTTTTTTAATCTTAAAAACTGTTTTTTTAGATTTTTGCCTTTTATTAATAATGATTTTTTGAAAAATTCAAACTTAGGTTTAGACGATCAGCTATTTCAAAAATCAGAAATAAAATTAGATATCAAATTTAATTCAAGTTTTAATTTAACTTCAAATCTTACTAAAATAAAAACAGAAAATTTAAATGACTTTAAAAATATTTTTTTTAAAGGTTATTCAATGTCAGACATAAATCTGATTTTCTCTAAAGAAAATAAATTTAAAAAAATCAATCTTGACAAATTTGATTTATATTCTGATTCAGATAAAATATTAAACCTTAAAAAAGATAATTTATCGAATATCAACTCATTTATTAATAACAATTTTAATAAAATAAAAAATTTTGAAATCATTGTATTGGAAAACAATTATTTTAAAAAACACTCACTTCTTCCCTATTCAGAGATACCATCAATTTTTGATCCATTTGAAAAAAATACATTAAATGAAATTAATTTAATTAAGAATATTATTAAACTAATAATTAAAAATTCCTCAAATTTTGATTTTAGGGAAATGTTTTGGTTATACTCTGGTTTAGAGTTGTATTATCTAGAAAAATATATTGATAAATATCATAATGATTTATCCCTTATTGGAAAATTTTCAAATTTATTTTTTATAAAAAGACACAACATTTCATTAAATAAATTTAAAAGACAATTTGAACTTAAATATAATTTTGTTAGTGCAAGAAATTTAAATCAGAGTATTAATCTTTCATCTGATAAATTAACAAGAATAAACTATACTCTATCAAATCCATCAAAATCCCTTAAGTCATTAAATCTTTTAAGAAATTATATAGGTTCAGTCTCTTTTAATAAATCTGTTTCAGAAATTTTATTTTCTCAAAAACAAGTTAATAACATATTTGATTTAGAAGAGTTATTTGAAAATAACACTAACCTAAAGTTAGACTGGTTTTTTAAAAAGTATATTAAATCTGACAAACTAATTGATTTTAAGATTTACAAAAAGGATGATAATTTTATTATCAAAAATATTCTTGATGAAGACCTTTCATTCCCAATTCCTGTAAAAATTGAATATTTAGATAATACAAGAAAAAACATTTGGGTTGATCAAATAAGTAATAAAAGTGAAATAGTTTTTGACAAAAATATTAGAAATATAACTGTTGATCCAAACAGGCTCTTATTAGATGAAACTTATAAAAACAATAAAATATCTAATGTCAAGAAAAATAAAATTAAAACTAAGGTTAAGTTTTTTTCTGATATTGATGACCTAAATTTCAATCAGATATTTTATAGACCTCAATTTATTTATAACCTCTATGATGGTTTTTCACCTGGAATTACATTTACGAATAAATCTCCTTTTAAAAAGAGATTTACTTATCTGCTTTCACCCTACTATGCGATTAATTCTAAAAAAATTGTTGGAAATGTTAATTTAAACTATACAGCTTACAATTCAAAAACATTTTCATCTAACTATTACCTTTCTCTTTCAAAGTTTAATTATGATTTAAATAAAAACTACTTTAGATTTAGTCCAACAATAATTTTTACAAAACGAGACAAAGACTTAGTTTCAAACCACAAACAGTTCTTAAGACTTAAATATATCGGAATTAGAAAAAGTGGTGTTAATAATGATTACGGTATATCCAGATTAACCTATATAAACACAAATCCTGGTGCTAAAAAAAGTATTTCTTTTAATTATGATTTACAGCTAAACAATCAAATTATTAAGAATTCTATAACTTTTAACTATAGAAACTATTTTAGTGATTTTAGACAATTTAATATAAGGTTGTTTATAGGTAAGTTTTTTAAAAACGATAATGAAAGTGGTATTTACAATTTTAGTGTTGATAGATCAACTGATTACCTCTACAATAATTATTTATTAGGCAGATCGGAGCAATCAGGATTCTATTCTCAGCAATATTTAAGATATGAAGGTGCGTTTAAATCTAAAATAAATGAAAGTAATCCAAATGACTTTATATTGTCTATTAACTCTGGTATAACATTATGGAAATGGTTTGAAGCATATTTAGACTATGGTTTATTTAGAAATAAATCAGAAAAAATAAACTCAGGTTTTGATAGTGGCTTAAGAGTTAATCTTGTAGAGAATTACTTTGAGCTTTTCTTCCCAGTATATTCATCTGAAGGGTATTATTTGAATGACAATTCATACTCTAATAAAATTAGATTTATTTTAACATTTGACATTGATAATCTCTCTTCTTTGTTTACTAGAAGATGGTTTTAATTTGAATTAATAAATTCTTTTTATTTACTAAATTTGAACACCAAATGAAAAAATCAGCTTTAACCAAGTCTATTTCTTTTAATGATTTTAAAAAAGAAATTTTAAATGACTACAAGACTATTTTAATTAGTAGAGAAGCAAGTCTTTTAGGTAGAAAAGAGGTTTTAAGCGGAAAAGCTAAATTTGGAATTTTTGGGGATGGAAAAGAACTTCCTCAAATTGCAATGGCTAAGGTTTTTGAAAAAGGTGATTTTAGGTCTGGCTATTATAGAGATCAAACTTTTATGTTTGCAATTAATGAATTAAATGTTAAACAGTTTTTTTCTGGATTATATGCTAATACAAACTTAATTGAAGAACCAATGTCTGGCGGCAGACAAATGGGCTCCCATTTTAGTAGCGTTTTTCTAAATGATGATGGCTCTTTTAAAGACCTTACAAATCAATACAATATTTCATCTGACATATCACCAACATCTGGTCAAATGCCTAGATTATTGGGTTTAGCAATGGCATCTAAACTATATAGAGAAGGAAATTTTAATTCTGAAAAGTTTTCAAATAACGGAAATGAAATTGTTTGGGGTACTATCGGCAACGCTAGTACTAGTGAAGGCTTGTTTTTTGAAGTAGTAAATGCTGTAGGAGTACATCAAGTCCCTGCAGTGATATGTATTTGGGATGATGAATATGGTATTTCTGTTGACAATTCTTATCAAACAACTAAATCTAGTATTTCAGAAATATTGAAAGGATATCAAAGAAATAATAAAGAAAAAGGCTTTGAAATTTTAAGTGTCAACGGATGGGATTATCCAAATTTGATATCAACATTTGAATTTGCTAGTAGCGTAGCTAGAAAAGAGCATGTCCCTGTAATTATCCATGTAAAAGAACTTACTCAGCCAATTGGTCATTCTACCTCAGGATCACATGAAAGATATAAATCTCAAGACAGGCTTGATTGGGAAAAAAAATATGATTGTAATACAAAAATGAAAGAATGGATTTTAGAAAATGGTCTCTCAAATATTAAAGAATTAGATAAATTAGAAATAGAATGTAAAGATTTTGTAAAAAAACAAAAAAGAAATGCGTGGGACTCTTTTCAAAAGGTAATGATTAATGAAAGAGATTCTTTAATGAGTGTTTTAAAGACTATAATTTCTAATGAAAAATCGAATGAAATTATAAATATCACGAATAGTCTTCTACGTTTAAGGGAAATTAGTAGAAGAGATATAATTAGTGTTTCAAGAAAAATTCTTAGGTCTAATCTTCAATTAAATAGTTTTTCAGATTTATCAAAATGGATAAACGAATATAAGAGTAATGTTCAACCTTTTTATAGTTCATTTTTATATAATGAGTATTCTGATAATTTTAAAAATGTAATGGAAATTAAACCTTCGTATGACAGCTCTAGTTCTCTTGTAGATGGAAGAATTATTTTAAAAAATAATTTTGATGCATTATTGACTAAAAATAAAAACATAGTAATATTTGGTGAAGATTCTGGTAAAATAGGTGATGTTAACCAAGGATTAGAGGGTTTACAGATTAAACATGGTAAAACTAGAGTTGATGATAGAGGAATCAGAGAAGCTTCTATCGTTGGTGAAGGTATTGGATTAGCTATGAGAGGTTTTAAACCAATTGCTGAGATACAATATTTAGATTACTTAATGTTTGCCTTACAAACACTAAGTGATGATCTAGCTACACTATATTACAGAACTGTAGGGAAACAAAAGGCCCCGTTAATTATTCGAACTAGAGGTCACAGACTTGAAGGTATGTGGCATGCTGGTTCTCCAATGGGTATGATTTTAAATTCTCTAAAAGGATTATTGGTTTTAACTCCTAGAAATATGGTTCAAGCATCTGGTATGTATAATACATTAATTAATTGTTCAGATCCAGCGTTAATAATAGAGCCATTAAACGCTTATAGGCTGAAAGAAAAGGAGCCTAAAAATTTAGGTGAATTTAATATTCCACTCGGAAAAGTTGAATTTATCTCAAAAGGAAATGACATAACAGTTATCTCATATGGCTCTACTCTCAAATTAATTGAGAAAACAATACCTGAATTAAAAAAACATAATATTGAAATTGAATTAATTGATCTTCAAACTTTAATTCCATTTGATATAAATAATGATATTCTTATTAGTGTAAAAAAAACTAACAAACTCTTAATTGTTGACGAGGATTATCCTGGAGGAGCATCCTCATTTATTTTAAAAAAAATTATTGAAGATCAAGATGCATTTAAATATTTAGATTCAAAACCTATAACATTAACTGCTAAAGAGCATAGACCACCATATGGATCAGATGGGGATTATTTCTCAAAACCATCTATTGATGATATTTTTGAAGAATGTTATAAAATTATGAATGAATATGATCCAAAAAGATTTCCTAAAAAATATTAGCTTGTAATTTCAGTAACTAATTGATTAATAAGATTATTGCTATTTCCATCATAATTAATTCCTTTACTTTTTAGATCATACTTTTTGATTATTCTTATAATTTTTACAACATCTTTTATATTGTAGTTTTTAGAGGCATTTATATAATCATTAACAAAGTAATAATTGAGTCCAAGATTTTGTGATAATGATTTTGGATTGTTGTTTTTGAGTGAATGAATTTGAAAAATATTTGAAAAATAATTGTGCAATGCTGAAAGTATTTGTTGAATAGAATATGAGGAATTATTTGTAAAATAATTTGAAATCATAAATACTTTTTTAATATTTTTTTTCCCAATTTCATTTTGTAGTTCAAATAAATTATAGTCATTATTTACTCCAAAGTGTTCAATAATAATTTTATCGTTTATCTCATTGTTTATGATATTTAGAGTGACTTTATCTAATTCTATATTAACCTTGCTTAGATTATTTCCTGTTCTTTCTTTAATTAGTTCACAAGTTTTAAAGTTTATATTAAAACCTCTTCTTTCAGCTAAATACTTAATCCAGCTAGATATTTTATTGTCGTATATTTTTTTAAAATCATAAATTGATCCGTAATTAATTAATGTTTTAATTTCAGTTTTATTGTAATTAATATTTATTCCATCCATACAAAAAACAAGTATTGTTGAATTAGGGATACTTTTTATATGTGAAATTAAATATTCAATTTTTTTAAAAAGCTTTGCCCCTTCTTTAATAATTATTAATTGTTTATCTCCAAGCATTGGAAATTTTTTTGCACTTATAATTACATCTTCAATTTTAATTTCATTTCCATGAAATACATATTGGTTTAGATCTTTAAGCTCATCAGGGATGATTTTTTTTATTTGATTTGTGAAATCATTTAAAAAGAATATTTCTTCACTATTTAATATATATAAATTAGATAAAAAATTATTATTAATTTTTTTTAAAACTTCTTTATATTCATCTACATTTGAAACAATATTCATGTATAATTTATACTTTAAAAATAAATATAATTATAAGATAATATCTATTGATAATAAAAAATATATTTTTGATCCTATTAGAAAAAAAAAAATTGTATTAACACCAGAAGAATGGGTTAGACAAAATGTTATTTCATTCCTTAACTTAAATCTAAAAATTCCAATTTCTCACATTTCAGTTGAAAAAGGTTTTAAGGTTAATAAATTAAAGAAAAGATTTGATATTATAGTTTATGATGATTATGGAAAAATTAAAATTCTTGTGGAGTGTAAATCTCCAAAAATATCATTAAATCAAAAAGCCCTAGATCAATTGATTGTATATAATATGGAAATAAAATCAAAATTTTTAATGTTAACGAATGGTTTAAATCATTTTTTTGTAAAGTTTGATGACAAAAAATTTTCAATAATTAATAATCTACCTAATTATAATGAATTATGACTTTTGCTATTGCTATATTAAATTTTAATGGCTCTATACTATTAAAAAAATTTATTCCTGATATTATAAAGTATTGTAAAAACTCCAATATTTATATTATTGATAATAATTCAACAGATTCATCAATTGATTTTATCTCAAAAAACTACCCGCAAATCAAAATTATTAAGCTTAGCACTAATATGGGATATGCAAAAGGATATAATGAGGGAGTAAAAAGTATTGCAGAGGATGTTATTTTTTTTCTTAATAATGATGCTGTTTTTCTAGATCATTATTCCTATGATGAAATTTGTAGAGCATTTAAAAAAAATGAATTAGTTTCAATTGCGCAGCCACGTATTATAGATTATAACAACAAGAGTAAGTATGAATATGCTGGAGCATCAGGCGGATATATTGATTTCTTTGGTTATCCCTTTTGCAGAGGAAGAATTTTAAATAAATTAGAAAGTATAAATAAATACAAAACTACAAGAGAAATTTTTTGGGCTTCTGGATCTTGTTTTGTTATTAGAAAAAATATATTCAATCTTCTTGGTGGATTTGATGAAGATTTTTTTTGTCACATGGAGGAAATTGATTTGTGTTGGAGATTAAAAAATATTGATTCAAATTATAAAATAATAACTGTTGGCAAATCAAAAGTATATCACATAGGAGGAGGTACGATGAATTATGGCTCATCTAATAAAAATTATTTAAATTTTAGAAATTCATTTATGATGATGATAAAAAACCTACCAAAGTCCTATTTTGCTTTTTCTTTATTATTAAGAGTTTTCAGTGATTTTTTTATATTAATTTTTTCTTTAATAACATTTA
>Ga0209036_1001160_pt1 | contig 11306 bp, 9 predicted proteins | sample MarorgKNORR_S2LV_3_FD_188222 | JGI IMG/M metagenome (GOLD analysis project Ga0209036, IMG submission 188222) | Marine microbial communities from the Southern Atlantic Ocean, analyzing organic carbon cycling - DCM_A/KNORR_S2/LV (SPAdes) (version 2) | ecosystem: Environmental > Aquatic > Marine >... | reverse complement strand
AAGTTGAAAATTTCTGGGGAGAAACTGTGAAAAAAATTAACTTTTCAACTAATAAAGTTTTCTGTGAAACAGATAAAGAAGCCCACACAGCTAAGTTGATTGTTGGAAGTGATGGTATGAATTCCAAGATAAGAGAATTATCAAAAATTAGTTATAGGTCTTGGAGTTACAACCAAACGGCAGTAGTGGCAAACTTTAAAACTTCAATTAACGAAAGCTGTATTAAACAAACTTTTACATCTATAGGGCCTCTTGCTCTTCTTCCGATTAATGATCGTGAATCCACTATGATTTGGTCTATAGACGATGATGTATCTTATAAATTTCTTTCAATGTCGGATGAAGAATTTACAAATGAAGTTATTAATAAATTCGGTGAACAGATTGGAAAATTAGAAATGATATCTAAAAGACAGCATTTTCCTCTGCATCATCTTTCGGCCAAAACCTTTGCAAAAAAAGGCGTCTTTCTAGTTGGAGATTCTGCTCATCATATTCATCCTTTAGCAGGATTAGGTCTTAACTCGGGAATTGGAGACGTAGTATGTTTATCTGAGTTAATAGAATCCAATGGTCTAGAAAATTTAGAAGGATTAATCTCAGCCTATAATCGAAAAAGAATTCCCATTAACCTAGGCCTTGCTGCTAGCATGGAAGCATTTAAAAGAGGCTTTGGCCAAAAAAATATTTGGATGAAACTATTCAGAAATACTGCCTTCAATATTGCAAATAAAATTTCTCCTTTGAAGAAAAAATTTATGGAATTAGCTACTGAACTTTAGTTTCTTTTAAATTACACAAACCCAAAATACATTCCTATTAAAAATGTAAGAACGCAGATACAACCGGATGCAAAACTTAAAATTTTTCGTTCTTTTGGTCCTTCCTCTTTGGATATAAGAGAAAGAAAAAGACTCATGCTAACAAAGAAACTTCCCACAAATATATACCACCATAGAACCTGAGAAAATAATGAAAATGTTAAGATCCAATAAAATAAATCAAATAATAAAGTTAAGAATCCGGGAATAAAATTTAAAAAAGTACCTAAAAAGTAAGTAATTACAAATACGAATAAGAAAGATATCCCAGCATAGTTTTTAAATCTTCCGTCCGAATTGGCTTTTTCATTCGTAAATGAACCTAAAGAAGCAATTGCACTTCCAATAAATATAGCCCACCAAAAAAATTTTATAACAATCATTTTTATATATTTGGTTGAAATACTACCAAAGAAACAATAATCAAAAGTAAAATTGTAGGGATTTCATTAATGATTCTAAAAAATCTCTCTGAATATTGATTTAAATCTTTTTCAAATCTTTTAAGCGAAAAGAATAAAAAAAAGTGGAATAAAGTCATTAAGAAGACAAAAAAAAGTTTTAAGAGCAGCCATTTTTCAACTCCCAAGTAATAAATTAAGGCCAATCCCGAAATCCATACAATTATCATTGAAGGTGTTGCTATTACCCCATATAACTTTGACTCCATAACTTTGAAAACGCTATTTATATAAGATTCATTATTATGCTTTGCGTGATATACAAATAGTCTTGGCAAGTAAAAAAGGGCAGCCATCCAAGCTATTACTGACACTATGTGAATTGTTTTAATTGTAAGAAAAATCATTTATGACCATTTAGCTTGAGGTGGCATCGACATCAAAATTGCTTCAGTTGAGCCGCCCGTTTTCAAACCAAATAAAGTTCCTCTGTCCCAAATTAAATTGAACTCTACGTATCTTCCTCTTTTTATAAGCTGCTTTTCTTTCTCTTCTTTAGTCCACTTCTTGTCTTTATGCTCTTCAACTATATCTGTAATAGCCTCTAAAGTTTTTTTCCCAACTTCTTTTATAAAATTAAAATCCTTGTCCCAGTCATTTGTATTTAAATGATCAAAAAAAATACCGCCAACTCCTCTAGCCTCTTGTCTATGAGGAAGATAAAAATATTCATCACAGTTTTTTTTAAATTCTTTGTAATATTTTTCATCCGTTGAATCACAAGATTCTTTCATTTTTTTATGAAAGGTATCTGTATCTTTTTGATTTTCAAAGGTTGGAGTCATATCTGCCCCACCTCCAAACCAAAAATCGTCAGTAACTAAAAACCTAGTATTAAAATGAAAAGCAGGTACTTTAGGTGACTGCATGTGAGCTACTAAACTAATTCCTGAAGCCCAATAATTAGCTGACTGTTCTGTTCCTTTTACTTGCCCCCTATAATCGTCAGAAAACTCTCCAGAGACAGTTGAAATATTAACTCCAACTTTTTCAAAAATTTTACCTTTCATTATGCTAATTTCTCCGCCTCCTTTACCTTTGTGAGGCCATTGCTTTCTTTCGAACTTGCTTTCTTGATCTATTTTTTCAAAAACCTCACAGAATTGATCTCGAAGTAATTTAAACCAAGCAGATGCAGCTTCTTTTTTTTTGTCTATTTCCATTATTTCCAAATTGAAATTTGCTTATTTAGAAAAGTTTTAATAAAAAAGACGTGCAGATCTGAATCATTTAGACACGAAACATAATTAAATGTCTTGCCTCCAGCATCGAAGAATATTTCTTTATTTTCTTCATCAATTTCCTCGATGGTTTCCAAACAATCCACACTAAATCCTGGTGCAACAACCAAAATATTCTTTATATTCTCAGCTGGCAAACTTTCCATAGTTTCACTTGTATAAGGTTTAAGCCATTCTGCCCTTCCAAATCGCGACTGAAAAGTAGTCATATATTTTTCTTCTCCTAAACCCAATCTTTCAGCAACTAAGCGACTCGTTTTTTTGCAAAAGCAATGATAGGGGTCTCCTTGAGTGAAGTTTTTCTTTGGAATTCCATGGTAAGAAAAAATAATTTTTTGCGGAGAATTAGTTTCCAATTTATCCTTAATAGATTCTGTAATAGCTGTTATGTATCCCTCATCGTCATGATAGCTATTTATAAAATTAAGTTTTGGAACCCAGCGCCACTTTGAAAGAACTCTAGAAACTTCATCAAAAACACTCCCAGTTGTAGTTCCTGAATATTGAGGAAATAAAGGTAATACGATTAAATTTCTACAGTTTTTTTTCTTTAAAGAAATTAAACTTTCTTCTATGCTAGGATTTCTATATCTCATCGCTAATTTTATTTCATAATTATTAGGTAATTCCTTCGATAGTTTATTTACTAGCTTTTCTGAATAAACCATCAAAGGAGAGCCTTCCTTTGTCCAAACGGATTCATATAATTTTGCAGATTTTTTTGGTCGAAAAATAAGAATTATTCCATTTAAAATAAACCACCAAATGAATTTTGGAATTTCTACTACTCTTCCATCTGATAAAAATTCTTTTAAGAATTTTCTTACATCGCTTGTTTGAAAACTATCTGGAGTTCCTAAATTGCATAACAATACTCCAATTTTCTCAGAAGACTCGTGTTCAAAATTTTGCTCTCCAAGAAAACTCATGCGAATGATTCTCTAATTTTTTTTACAAAAAGTCTTATATTATCTTCAGGTGTAGTCTTCAGCACTCCGTGTCCTAAACCGCAAACCCAACCCACTCTTTGCTCTACAGAAAATGAAGAGGTTTCTTCAATAAACTTATCTAATTTTTTTTCCATAATATTCTGTGGTTGGGTCATAACCTTTTCATCAAAATTTCCCTGAATAAAACCTTCTCTTGAATTAGAAAAATAATTTCCTAATGAGTGCTTAGAGTCTATTCCTAATCCTGCTAAGGGAATTAAGGATTCTTTCTTTATTTTTTCTATCAGAGAATAATCAACTCCATCTTTGGCATAATAGCCAACCTTATTATTAAAATTCATTACTAGTTCTTCAAAAACTATTTTTATATATTTGGCAAAATCTAGTTTGTTCAATTGATTAGCGGCCGAATCAAAAATCATTACTACTTCAGCCCCTGCTTTGATTTGGATTGAAATATTTTCTCTCAATAAAGGAATTATTTGATCATTAATAATATTCCAGTCAAATTCTGTAAGTGCATCAATTGCATTTTTTTTATTTTTTCCCATCGCATAAGAAACTAGCGTCCATGGTCCACCTATAAAACCAATCATAGACTTATCGTTTGGAAGTTTTTCAATAGTTCTTTCTATAGCTTCGGCTTGAAAGCTAAGTGATTGAATAGGTAATTGCTGATTGAATAGTTTTTTATAATTTTCTGGGGTTAATAACTCAGAAAATTTAGGTCCCGGATCGTATTTTAAATTCATACCTAAAGACTCTAATGGAAATAAAATGTCACTGAACAATATGGCAACATCGAAATCAAAGTCTTCAATTGGTCCCATGGCCGTCTCTGCCGCAAGCTTAGGTGATTTACAAAGCTCTTCAAATGTATAAGACTTTTTTAAATTTTGATAATGAGAATGATATCTCCCTGCTTGTCTCATTAACCAAATTGGAGGAATTTTTTGTGGCTTCCCTTGCAATGCATTTAAAAACCTTTCGTTTGGCATTGCTTATTATAGTTCTCTTGCTATTTCCTTTGCTGAATAAGTTAAGATGCAATCAGCACCAGCTCTTTTAAAGGAAATTAAAGATTCTTTCATCACTTCTTTTGAAAGCCAGCCCTTTTCAATTGCAGCTTTTAACATCGAGTATTCACCGCTTACTTGATAAACAAAAGTTGGCATTTTGAATTCATCTTTGACGGCTTTGAGTACGTCCAAAAATGGCAAGCCAGGTTTTACCATGACTATATCTGCACCCTCTTCAATATCCATTGCAACTTCCTGCAAAGCTTCATCGATATTGCCAATGGCCATTTGATAAGTGTCTTTGGTCTTGTTTCCAAAGAACTTTGCAGATTCTACTGCGTCCTTAAATGGACCATAAAATTTAGAGCTATATTTTGCTGCGTAAGACAAGATAACGGTATTTTTAAAATTATTATCTTCTAAAGCCTCTCTAATGAGCTTAATTCTTCCATCCATCATATCCGAAGGCGCGATGACATCTGCTCCTGCTTTTGCTAAAACTAAAGCTTGTTCTTTCAAAGTTAACAAAGACGCATCATTATCCACATCGTCATTATCATCAAGGACACCATCATGTCCATGAGTCGTATAAGGATCTAATGCTACGTCTACTATGACAATTAGATCAGGGAAGGACTCTTTAATTTGTTTGATTGCTTTTGTAAGAAAATTGTTTTCATTTAGAGCCTCTAGGCCTGCAGCATCTTTTTTTGATTCTTCTATTACAGGAAAAACAGCTACTGATTTAATTCCCAGAGACACCAACTCTTCTATCTCTTCATTTAAAACGTCTAAACCAAATCTTTTAATTTCAGGCATGGATTCAATATCTTCTGTGCCTGATAAATTTTCTTTGATAAAAATTGGCTGAATTAAATCATCAACTGACAAATTTACCTCTGCAACCATAGACCTTAATCCCGATTTAGATCTTGTTCTTCTCAGCCTTGTGTAAGGAAATTTTCTATTTAAATTCATTTTACAAAATTTGGAGTGTGATATTACTTTGCTTGGTTGATTTTTTCTAGCCAGTCTTGATATTTAAGATAAGGATAAACTTTTCCAGGTATGACTGTATTTATTTCTTCGAATGTTCTGCCAAGACCGCAAGCGTGATTTCTATTTTTTATTTCTGGATATTTCTCTAGAGCATACTCAAATGAACTGAAACTCATCCAATAAAAATGAGAAACGTTCTTTATTTCTTTAGGAAGTTCTTTTTTAATCAATCTGTATGTTGGAATAATTTCTTTATCGCTTTTGGGCGCTGCATCATGAGAGATTTTGTACCATTTTATTTTTTTAAAAATATTTTCAGGAGGTGATTCTATTTCACCCAAACTATCAGAAGTACCGTTTACCCACAAACCTTTGCTTGAAAGAGAGAGCCAAGTCTTGATTCCACTAGTCCAAATTGTATTAGATTCTTTTATATCATTAAAACTATCTAACGCATTACTTCGGCTGACATAAATTCCCGAATTAATTATCTCTTTCAAAAAATTCGAAGAATCTTCAATGTTTTCTCTGTCAAAAAAAGATGAATTCTCAGGCTTCTTAGGATAAATGCTTTTAATCTCTGAAATTAACTCATCTGTGAAGTTTGTTTTCGGAAAAAAACTATTTTCACTCAATCTTAACCCTTCCTCTGTTTCTCCTTTAAGATTTAATACCTCTCCCATTTCTATTATTTGATGGCTCACCCCAATTTTTTGGTGACAACCTCCGCCATATTCTTTTAGAATTTTTCTTTCTTTTTCTACCGATTTAAAAACCTTTTCATTATTAATTTTATTTAATATTTTTAAAATTTCTTCATCATCTGACCTTGTTTCAATTGCTAAAGCACCTTGAGCCGGAGCCGATGGATTTTCGGATAAAGGCAAGACCATCCAATTTAATTCTTTGAAAAAATTTAAAAATTCTTTTTTTTCTTTTAAAAATTTTGCTGAATCATCTTCAATAATTCTATCCAATGCTGCTTTAGCCATTACGAGACCATCGGCATTAGATTTTATTAGTTTTTTTATTCGTGTTGTGATATTTCCTCGAATATCTATAAATTTTAGTTTGTTCGGCTGTGATGGAAGAGCTTTGGGAAGAAAGCTTGAAAGATTTTCTTTTCTTCTAGGGGAAGAGGTATAAATAGAAATATTCTTTTTTGAAATAGAATTTTTTTTAAAAATTAATATGTCTCTCAAGTCTGCCCTCTCAATAGTTGCAGAAATTTTTGTTCCATCTTCCATCTCTACTGGCAAATCTTTCCAAGAGTGCACAGCTAAGTCAGCATTTTTTTGAATTAACTCATTTCTAATATCATTGGTAAAAACTCCAATTTCTGGCATTTTATGAAGTGGGGTATTTAAATCTATATCGCCTTGAGTATCCTTTTGAATAAATTTAATTTCAATTTTGGGAAAATATTTTAAAATCCTTTTACCCACAGCTTCAGCTTGAATTTGAGCCAAATGACTTTTTCTGGAAATTATTGTCAGTGTTTTCAATATAACTCTTTATTATAATTAAGTAGTTAATTATAAATTCTCTGTACAAAAAGAGTAATAATGTTTTAAATATACAAAAAATATTCTCTACAAATTACCAAATGAACTATACGAAATTCTTCTCCGATGAGCTCACATCTCTAAAGTCTCAAGGTCTTTACAGAAAATTTAGAGAAATAAATAGAAATCAGAAAAACTTCCCCAAAGCGACTGAAAGATTTGAAGGCAAGGAAAGAGCAGTTGAAGTCTGGTGTAGTAATGACTATCTTAACTTGAGCCAACATCCTGTTGTGATAATGGAGTCCACGAAGGTAACGAAAGAATTGGGAACTGGTTCTGGAGGAACTAGAAATATATCTGGTACATCAACATATCATGCTGATTTAGAGAAAAGTCTTGCAGAACTTCATAACAAGGAAGCAAGTCTATTATTTCCTTCAGCTTATACTGCAAATCAATCAACACTTTGGACTCTTTGTAAAAAACTCAGTGGATGCGAAGTATATTCAGATGAGTTAAATCATGCCTCAATGATCCAAGGCATTAAAAATGCAAACGTACCAACTCACGTTTTTAAACATAACGACACAGATCACTTGGAAGAATTACTAAAAACCTCAAATGCTAATACCCCAAAAATAATTGTATTTGAATCTCTTTATTCTATGGAAGGATTAAGATCGCCAATAAAAAAAATAGTATCTCTCGCTAAAAAATATAATGCTCTTACTTACCTAGATGAAGTTCACTCCGTAGGTCTTTACGGACCTGAAGGAAGAGGTATCGCAGCAGAATTAGGTGTTTCAGATGAAATTGATATTATTAATGGAACTCTATCAAAAGCTTTTGGTCAGATGGGCGGGTATGTCGCAGCTAGCAGGGATATAATTGATTTTATAAGAAGTTTTGCTCCAGGTTTTATTTTTACTTCATCTGCAAATCCAAGCATAGCTGCAGCTAGCTTAGTAGCAGTAGATCTTGCTAAAGGCGCAGACTTACTAAGAAAAAATATAAAAAATAATTCTGATTTAATAAGACAAGGTTTGAGAGATTCAAAAATTCCTTTTCTTGAAAATGATAGTCACATAGTTCCCATTCACCTTTATGATCCTGACCTTTGCAAAAAAGCAGCCAACGTTTTAATAGAAGAGCATGGTATTTATATTCAACCAATTTTCTATCCAACAGTGCCGAAAGGAGATGAAAGATTCAGGGTTACAATCACTCCTAAACACTCTGCAGAAGATATTCAAACGTTTGTTGGAGCTCTTGATCAGGTATGGTCTAAATTAAACCTTAAACGCGCTAAAAAAGAGAAGTCCAAAGTAAATAAGATTTCTAATTTATTTTAAGATATCATTTAATCCTGAATTACTTTATTTCAATGCCTCTACAACATTGAGATAAGCCCATCCTGGTTTTTAAAAATTCTCTAAATTCTAATTTTGGAAGACAAAAAAATATCCCACCTGAGCGGGATATTTTTATTTGATTCTTTTTACAGTCAGGGCTCAAAGCTCTCCAACCTTGAACCCTGTCTAATCTCAATGCCTCTACTTCATTAAGGTTAGATTTTTCAACCTAGACTTAGGGGGTGATTCTTGAGGAAGTTCTATATAAATGGAAGTGAAACTTCCTCAAGAAAGATCTAGATTAGAAACTGTAATTTAAAGAAACCCTAGCATTCATTTCCTCTCCAACTGATATCTGGTGAGTAGAATGAGCATGCGGGAAATAAACGGTATCAGTTAAGTTTTCGATATTTAACTGTACAGAAAGATCATCAGAAAGAGTCCAATATCCGGCAGCATCCCATCTAGTGTAACTGGGAAGTATTCCGCCTGATCTTGCGCCATCTTTAGCTTGAGATTCACCTTGAGAGGTAAATCCAATTCCCCAGCCAAATGTGTCATTTACTTGATAGTTAATCCACCCGGAAAGAGTTGATTCAGGAATTTCTTTGGCCTGAGTCCCTGGAGAGGTTTCTCCATCAAAATTTGCATAACCAAATGCGGCATATAATTGATCAGTAATTTGACCTTTAAGCTCAAGCTCAAAACCATCAACAGATAAATTAGTTGTTTCGGCAGTTCCTTCACCATCTGCTCTACCTACCACGTTGTCACTATCGAAATAGTTGGCAGTGAACATAAGATCTGGATTTATATCCATTTTGAAACCAATTTCAGTATTTTCAAAAGTATCTGGGTCAGTTATTGCTGCGCCAGCACTTTGTTTCTTGTATTGCTCTCCAGCTTTAGGATAAAAACTTTCACTGTAAGCAACGAAGAAAGAAACATTTTCTTGAGGCTTCAAAGTTAACCCAGCTCTTGGTGAGAAAATATCTCTATCATTCACTGTTGTTGCACCGGAAGCTGTTCTAGTATCGTTAACTGTTAATTCCATTTGATCGAATCTTCCACCGATAGTTACTAACACATTTTCATTAATGCTTATCTGATCCTGAAGTGAAATTGATGTAATTTCTACGTCAGTTTCCGTTCTAGCATAAAAAGCACCTGCTTGATCAAAGTGAGTAGTGTTGGCAACACCGCCGCTATTTTTGGAAAAATCCATTGGTCTTGCTAGAGTGAAAGTTTCTTTATTAGATTTTTGTCCACTACTGGCAGTACAGTCGGCAGTATTATTAAGGGCGGAATTTCCATCATGTGAAGAAAAACACTTGTAATAACGTTGGTTTTTATTTTCTGTTTCAAGAACTTCTAAACCAGCTAAAATAGTATGAGTAGCTGTTCCAATCTCTAACTCATTAACCCAGTCAACGTTAAAAATCGTGCTTTCTCTTGTAGTAACGTCTCTGTAACCATCGGCATCAATTGTTCCTACTGTAGGAGTATTAGCGGCTGCTGGAGCGTACTTGGAAACATATAAATTTTGATACATTTTATCGAAATCGTTCATAGTTAATGAAACTATTACTCTGCTTGTATCAGATAGTTCGCGAGTCAACTTGGCTCTGATTATATCTGCTTCAGTTGTTTGCGTATTTATCTCAGGAGTACCAAAAACGTAATCTTTCAATTCTTCTACTGGTAGGTAGCTTGTTAAGCTTGTTGGAATACCACGGTCAATGAATCTTTCATGATCTACATATTCATAAGATAAATCCAATGTGGAATCAGCATCTAATTCAGTCCTTGAAACAATGTTGAACCCAAGTCGGTCACCATCAAAGAAGTCTCTGTGATTTTCTAATGTATCACTATGAAACATAAGTCTTATAGCAGTGCTATCGGAAGTGTCCATGTTTGTGTCAATCGCGACATCGAATGCGCCAAAACTGTCTATCCCAGCATCCACAGATCTGAAAGATTCGCCAATTTCTGGTTTCTTTGTAACACGGTTAATCAGCCCACCTCTGGCGTCACGCCCAAACAATAAGGCGTTAGCGCCCTTAATTACCTCTACCTGCTCAATATTGTATAAAGAACGGTAGTATTGAACGTCGTCTCTAGCGCCATCTAAATAAAAGTTTGCAGTTGATCTTACACCTCTAAAAACCATAGCATCTCTATGACCTTCTCCTTGAGTAGTGTTTACCCCAGGCGTGTAACGAACTATATCTCCCAGCTCTCTGTATCCTTTTTTTCTAATTTCATCATCTGTAATAATAGAAACTGATTGCGGGACATTTAAAACAGGAACAGGAGTTTTAAAAGCAGTAACTTGGTCAGATTGTAAGACCTTGCCCTTAACTTCTAGTTCTTCTGTATCTTGTGCAAATAATAAACTGGAGGAAAGAAATCCTACAGTAACTAAAAAACCGACTATAATTTTTTTCATAATATACCTCGACTGGAATGATAATGATTATCATTTGCAATGTAAAGGATAATGATTATCATTTGCAAAAATAATATGCATATAAGTAAATTATGTATTTAAGAAATTTTTAAAAAAATTGCTAGGCTGGATAAAAGCGACGCCACATCCTTAGACCTAAAACCAAAGAAATAATCCAAGCTAACAATTCAATATAGTTTGGGTTGCTATTGTAGCCAAAGAAGCCTTTCAAGAAAGCCCCCACTCTTCCACTATCATGGAGCAAATGAGTATACTTTTCTTTTCCTTTTATGTTGAAAGTGTAAAGCCATTTTGATTCATCATCGGATAATGCTTTCTTGGGTTCTAAGATATCCCAAGGTCTTTTTATTTCTGATTTTGATTCAACTCCAACCAGACTTAAATTATCCGATTTAGCTAAATAACTTTCTACTTCATGTGATCCATATGCAATCATTCCAGAAGCTAAGAAAACTAGAAGTAAAGTTGTATATTTGAAAAAAGGC
>Ga0209036_1001156_pt1 | contig 11321 bp, 7 predicted proteins | sample MarorgKNORR_S2LV_3_FD_188222 | JGI IMG/M metagenome (GOLD analysis project Ga0209036, IMG submission 188222) | Marine microbial communities from the Southern Atlantic Ocean, analyzing organic carbon cycling - DCM_A/KNORR_S2/LV (SPAdes) (version 2) | ecosystem: Environmental > Aquatic > Marine >... | reverse complement strand
AAAGAAGAAAAACACTGTATGCTTTTGGAGAATGTTTGTTATCGTCGAGATGTAATGGCAGTATTAAATATGGTAAGGAATGGTGTTTTTGGAGAACTATTACATTGTCAGGGTGGATATCAGCATGACCTTCGGGAGGTGAAGTTCAATAATGGGAAACAGCCTTATGGTGGCGGATTAGAATTTAATGAAAAAGGGTACAGTGAGTCTAAGTGGAGAACGCAACACTCTGTTGATAGAAATGGTGATCTATACCCTACGCATGGGATAGGTCCTATTCATACAATGCTTGACATTAATAGAGGTAATAGATTTGTTCATATGACCTCAACAGCATCTCAATCTAGAGGACTACACAAGTATATCATTGATCAAGGCGGGAATACGCATACTAATGCAAAAATCAAATTTAAGCTTGGTGATGTTGTGACCTCTGTAATAAAATGCTCTAACGGGCAGACAGTAATGTTAAGCCATGATACTAGTTCACCCAGGCCATATAGTTTGAATTTCCGTGTCCAAGGTACAGAGGGATTGTGGATGGTAGACAATAATTCTATTTATGTTCAAGGACTCAGTAAGGAAGAGCATCGCTGGGAATCGGATGAGGAATATTTAAAACAATACGATCATCCGCTATGGGATAAATTTGAAAAGCGCGCTGCTGGTTCTGGGCACGGAGGCATGGATTTTTTCATTCTAAATGCATTTGTTGAGCCTCTAAAAAGAGGCTTGAGGCCTCCTTTGGATGTTTATGATGCAGCTAGTATGAGTGTAATAAGTCCATTATCTGAAAAGTCTATTAAGTTAGGAAGCGCACCAGTCAAATTCCCAGATTTTACTCGGGGGGAATGGAAAAAAAATAAACCAATATTTGGTTTAAACTCCGATTATTAATTTGATTTTCCAGTCATATTTTTAACGATATAGTTTCAGAAAAATAAATTTTGTGGAAATAAAAACGCCTGGTAGAATTTGTTTATTTGGTGAACACCAAGATTATCTTGGTTTGCCTGTTATTGCTATGGCAATTTCAAAATTTTCAATATTATCGGGAACCGCTAGAAACGATACAAAAGTAGTTATTAGTAAGCCAGATATTAATGATAATGAAAAATTTGACTTAAATGATATTAAATATGAATCGAAGCATGATATCTTTAAAAGTGGTGTTAATGCTTGTAAAAATTTTGGATTTAAGTTTTCTAATGGCTTTGATGTCATTGTAAGAAGTAACATTCCCATAAAGGCAGGTACTAGTAGTTCTTCGTCAATATTAGTTAGCTGGATACATTTCTTAACCAAGAATGCTGACAATTCAAAAAATATTTCAAAGAAAGTAATTGGTCAATTAGCTTATGAGGCTGAAGTCATTGAACTAGATTCTCCAGGAGGAATGATGGATCAATTTTCAACATCAATTGGAGGACTGATTTATTTAGAATCTTACCCGAAATTAAAAATTGATACAATTGATCGTGACTTAGGAAAATTTGTTTTGGGTGATTCTTTACAGCAAAAAGATACAATTGGGATATTATCTCGGTGTAAAAATGAGCGACTTACTATTTTTGAAAAAATGAAAAAAAAGGATTCAAAAATTAATATTAGTTCAATTTCAGAGCCTCTTCTTAAGAAGTTTAACTTGGATAAAAGAGAAGAGGAGCTAATGATAGGGACAATAAGAAATAGGGATATATTACGCGAAGCAAAAAATGAATTAAAAAAGGAAAAAATAGATAGATCATATTTTGGTGAGCTACTAAATGAACACCAAATTATATTAAATAAGATACTTAAAATAAGCACCCCTAAAATAGATTTAATGTTAAGGTCAGCTCAACAAGCTGGAGCATATGGAGGGAAAATAAATGGTTCTGGAGGTGGCGGTTGTATGATTGCATACTGCCCTGAAAACCCTACTGAGATTAAACATTCAATTGAAAAGGTTGGGGGTAAAGCTCATATTGTTAAAATGGTAACAGGTACACAAGAAAACAAAGAGGTAATTAATTTATGAAAGATATAACATTGTTGGTGATGGCGGCCGGAATGGGATCAAGGTATGGAGGGTTAAAGCAGCTTGACGCAGTTGGGCCAAGTGATGAAACAATCATAGACTTTTCTGTATATGATGCTATCAGAGCTGGATATAACAAAGTAGTTTTTATTATACGGGAAGATTTTGAAAAACAGTTTAAAGAAAAAATATCAAATAAGTATGAAGATAAAATTAAAGTGGAAATTGTATATCAAGATTTACACGATTTGCCAAATTCTTTTAGTTGTCCAAAAGATAGATCTAAACCTTGGGGTACGGGCCATGCAATTTTAGCTGCTAGAAATGTGATTTCAGAACCATTTGCTGCAATTAATGGAGATGACTTTTACGGTAGAGAGTCTTTTAAAATTATTAGTGACCACTATTCGTCAATGAACAGTGGTTTTGCAATGGCGGCTTTTCAATTAGATAAAACACTATCTGATTATGGTTCAGTCTCTCGTGGGATTTGTGAACAAAATTTAAATCAATTAGTAACTGTTGTTGAAACCCACGGAATTAAAAAAAGTAGTGCTGGGAATATTGAATGTGACCGCGACATTTCACTTTTAGGAAATGAGTTAGTATCTATGAATATGTGGGGATTTATGCCTTCCATATTTGATCATTTAGAAAAAATGTTTAATGAATTTTTAGATGAAAACATATCAGATTTAAAAAGCGAATTTTTAATTCCATCGGTTGTAAATGATCTAATTGAAAAAAATATTGAAAAAGTTCAAGTTTTAAAAACAAGATCAACGTGGTTTGGAGTAACATACATTGAAGATAAACCATTTGTTAAAAATCAGATTAAAGAATTGATCCAAAGCGGTATATACCCAGAAAAATTATTTTAGTAATTAAGGAGATTTAGTGATGGATAATAGCAGTTTTGAAATGATTTCATTAGATGATGCAAAAGATATAATCAAAGATGAAGATTCCTTAATTCTTGATATTAGAGATGAGGCCTCCTATAGTGATTCACACTATCCTAATGCAATTCATTTAAGTAATAAAAACTTTAATGAGGTAATTGAAAAAACTGAGAGAAAAAAAACCATTCTTGTGTATTGCTATAAAGGAATCTCAAGTCAAAATGTTGCCCAGCATTTCTGTAATCTTGGTTTTGAAAATGTTTACAGTTTAAATGGTGGTTATAAAAAGAGAACCAATAAGTAATAATATGAAAAGTATCATTTGATGATAGTGGTTAGCGCTGAAAAAATAAAATCGTCGGTCTCAATGGTTGAAGCAATAAAGTGCGCTGCTAGGGGGTTTTCAGATTTTGATGATGGACTTTTTCATATGCCTCAAAGGTCAGTGATGGATATCAGAGGAGCAACGGTTTTAACTATGCCATGTTATAGAAAGGAGGGTAAATATTTTGTAATAAAAGTTGTCACTGTTTATAAAGGTTCATCAAACAAAAGAGGTAAAATGATTAATTCTACAGTCTTTGTTTTTGATTCAAATACTGGTGCTTTGGTAGCCAGCTTAGATGGAGATTCGATCACAGCTATCAGAACTGGAGCAGCATCGGGTCTGGCAACTAAGTTTTTTTCTTCCCCTAAAAGTGAAACTTTAGCTGTGTATGGTACAGGAGTTCAGGCTCATACCCAGGTTGAAGCAGTGATCTCCTGTCGCCCAATTAAAAGTGTTTTCATTTATAGTAGGAATTTAAAATCAGCTAAAAAATTTTCAGATTATATATATAATTCGTTTTCAATTGATGCTTACGTTGGTAAGCAAGAAGATTTAAAAAATATTGACATAATATGTACTGCGACACCATCTAAAGATAGTCTATTTGAATTGTGCGTCTTAAAAAGTGGAGTTCACATTAATGCTGTAGGTTCATTTAAACCTAAAATGAAAGAGATACATAGTGATATAATTAATGCCTCGGAAATTATAGTCGACTCGTTAGAGGCATGTAAAGAAGAGGCGGGGGATTTAATTCAAGCTAAAGAAAAAAGTAATTGGGACTTCGATCATATTTCCATGCAGCTTGGAGAAGCATCAAAAAATGAAGAAAAATTAATTGATATTTCCAGAAACAACACAGTTTTCAAGTCTGTTGGTTTAGCATTTCAAGATCTTGTAATAGTTGAATATATAATGGATAATTTACCTAACTAGAAAGTGTTTTAGTTAATGATGAATATCTCTGTTGTGATTCCAACCTATAATCGAATAGAATTGCTCAAAAGATCAATTGATTCTGTCATTAATCAAACTATAAAACCTTATGAAATAATCATTGTTGATGATGGGTCTAACGATGGTACCGAAGCAATGGTTAAAAAAAAATATGATTCTTTAAAAATAATTAAACAGAAAAATAAAGGTGCAAGTGCTGCTAGAAATTCTGGAATTAGAGCTTCGTCTGGAGAATGGATTTGTTTTTTGGATTCTGATGATGAATGGAAAAATGATAAATTGGAAAAACAGATTACTGCTGTTGCTAATAACTCAGATTATAAGTTTTTTCATTCAAATGAGATATGGATAAAAAATGGCAAAAGAATAAACCAGAAAAAAAAGCATAAAAAATATGGCGGGGATATTTTTAAAAAATGTCTTGATATGTGTAGAATATCTCCATCATCTGTTTTAATTGATAAAAATATTTTTGAGGAGATAGGCTTTTTTAATGAAAATCTTGTTGTGTGCGAGGATTATGAATTATGGTTAAGAATTTGTGATAAATATGAAGTGTTTTTTATTGATGAGCCTTTAATTATTAAGCACGGAGGCCACCAAGGTCAGCTATCTTATTCGATTGATTCGATTGAATATCACAGGATAAAAGCTTTAGAGTATTTGTTGTCAACTGGTCTATCAAAGGGGAACAGAGATTATGCAATTCAAATGTTAATAAGTAAAATTAGTATATACTTAAATGGACTGGAAAAAAGAGAGAAAAAGCATGAAATTGCTGTTTATGAAGAAAAAATAAAGGTTTGGAATAAGTTTAGTATTGAGTATTAAGTTCTTTATCTTCGTTAATAACATATGTTAAAACATTTTATAATACTAATTGCTGTTTTTCTTTTTAACACATCTACAGCTAAGCAGTGGGTAGAGGTCAACTCTTCTGATATCAGAGAACCTAATTTCATCCATGAATCGGATGGTTTATCATCAACTGAAATTTCATTTGAACTTTCTGGATATTTTCTTGAACCATCAAAAGATGGTTTGAAGATCACAGCTCCTGGCGGTGTATCTATGTTAAAAGAAGGGGCTCCGGATCTACCTATCTTTACAGCCTCTATTCAGATACCGGACTTAGCAAAAATGGAATTAGAGGTTATTTCATCAGATTATGTAGATCTAAAAATTGAAAGTATAGCACCATCTAAGGGTAACATAACCAGGGATATAAATATTAGTTCGATACCTTTCAAAAAAGGTTCAATATATAACAAGAATTTTTTCTATCCAGAAAACATATCTTATTTGAGAAGTCCTTACATAATTAGAACAAAAAGAGGGCAAGCAGTTGTTTTTCAGCCATTCCAATATAATCCTGTAAAAAGGACTCTTAGAGTCCATACTAACATTATAGTTAAGGTAAAAGCTAATGGCATAAGTACTGATAACCCTCTTGTAAGAATTCCCTCAAAAAATAGAGGTGGAAGAGAGATGGAAGAAATTTATAATAGGCATTTTTTAAATAATGTTCCGACAAACGATCGTTATACTCCTCTGGATGAGAATGGCGCCATGTTAATTATATGCTATGGTCCATTTATTGATGCAATGCAACCCTTCATTGATTGGAAGACTAAAAAAGGTATGCATGTAGAATTATATGATGTGAATGAAATTGGAGACGCAGCTGATATAAAAACATTTGTTGAAGATTACTACTATAGTAATGGTATTAATTTTTTACTTTTAGTTGGCGATATAGCTCAGGTTCCATCTCCACGTTTTTCGGAAGGCGCAGGGTCAAATAGTCCCTCAGATACATATTACGGTTTTATTCCAAGTCAAGATTACTACCCAGATGTGTTTGTTGGAAGGTTTTCAGCTGAAACAGTTGGTCATGTAAACACAATGGTTAATAGAACTATTACCTACGAAAGATATCCAGATACCGATGATGGATCATGGTATATAGAGGGAGCTGGTTTTGCATCTAACGAAGGCCCTGGTGACGATGGAGAATATGATAATGAGCATATGGACATAATCAGACAAAAATTACTAGATTATAATTACGAAGATATTGAGCAGGTATATGATCCTAGTGGAACAATAGCTGAAGGTGAAGTTGCTATCAATAATGGACTGTCAATTATTAATTATACTGGACATGGTTCTAATGGATCATGGGGTAATGGTTGCCCTATGAACAATACAAACGTAAATAGTTTAACAAATACCGGGATGTGGCCTTGGATATGGTCTGTCGCATGTGTCAATGGAGAATTTCATATAGGAACTTGTTTTGCTGAGACCTGGTTAAGAGCAACTGACTCTGACGGCCAACCTACAGGTGCTATTGCAACATTAATGGCCTCCGTCAATCAAGCTTGGAATCCTCCGATGGATGGTCAGGATGAAATGGTGGATATATTTATTGAGTCTTATGAAAATAACATTAAGAGAACTTTCGGTGGTTTATCTTACAACGGTTGCATGGAAATGAATGATAATTATGGTAGCCAAGGTGATCTAGAAACGCTGTATTGGAATACATTTGGAGATCCATCTTTTGAAGTTAGGTCAAATTATCCTCAGCCTATTAATGCTTCGCACAGTAATGTTATCATTCTTGGTAGCTCAGAGTTAGTAGTACAAACAAACAGTAGTGAAGCAGTAGCTGCATTGACAAAAGATGGTAATATTCTTGGAGTAGCCTCTGCTAATGAAAATGGAATTTGTCAAATAAATTTAAACGAGCCAGCTAATGTTCCTGGCTCCTTAGATTTAGTAATAACCTCATACAACAGTATACCTTATGAAACAGAAATAAATATAATTGCTCCTGAAGGTTCATACATGCTCTTAGATGATTTTTCGATTTCAAGTGATAATGATGAATCAGTGAATTTTGCTGAACAAGTATCCCTATCAGTAATGATCGAAAATGTTGGCACTGAAACTTCTGGTCTTATCACTGCAACATTGATAAATCAGACTAGCAATGCCATAGTTTTAACTTCCTCTGTTAACATAGATTCTGTAGCAGCTGATCAAGTACTCGAGGCTGGCCCCTTTGAATTTGAAGTTTCATCTAATGTATTGAATCAAGAAGAGATTGAATTTATTCTATTAATTGAAGAAAGTGAGAATTCTTGGGAGTATCCAATCTTACTTACAGCAAATGCTCCAGAGTATAGTATGGAATCATCCTCAATTTTTGATGGAGAAAATGGTGCTCTAGATCCTGGTGAAAGTGTTTCAATGCAAATGGTTATCGAAAACACTGGCAGCGCTGCTCTTCATTATCCAACTTTTAATGTTTATGAAAATGATGATTATATATCTATAGAATATGTTTCATCTGATAATGCTTATTACTGGGATATAGGCTCATCAGTTATAGTTAATGTTAATGTTAATGTTTCTGAAAATGCTCCTGTTGGCCACTCTTCTATTGCTTGGCTCGACATTGGTAGCTTGAATACTGATTATGAAGCTCTAATGTCAATACCACTTAACATAGGAATGTTAATGGATAATTTTGAGACTGAAGGTTTTTCAAGTCATGATTGGCAGTTTGCTGGACAAAACGAATGGTTTATACAAGGCCAAGAGGTCTTTGATGGCAACTTTTCCATAAGAAGTGGAGTAACTGGTAATAATCAAACTTCTGAGATCTCAGTTGAATATAATGTTTTAAATCAAGGTTCTATTAATTTTTTTGCTAAAGCTTCTAGCGAACAAGGTAACTCTGGAACCATCTATGATTATCTATCATTTTATATCGACAATGAGCAGATGGTTGTGATTGGTGGAGAAAGTGATTGGGAACAGTATTCTTTTATGGTTACACCTGGTTTACACACATTTAGATGGGTTTATGAAAAAGACAACGCAGGATCCTCCGGACAAGATTGTGCCTGGTTAGATAATATCATTTTCCCTCCAGGTTCAATTCCTCCTTTAAACATTGACTTTGGTGATTTAAATGAAGATGATAATATTAATGTGTTAGATGTAGTCCTTACAGTTTCATCAGTTCTTGGCTACGGAGATTTAACTTCAGATCAAACGCTGGCCGCTGATATTAATATGGATGGAGTCGTGAATATCATTGATGTAACAATGATAATTGATATGCTTTTTGCTGACTAAGCATTACATCAAAAAAATATAATTACCTCTAACATAGAATGTTCCAAATATTATTTTTATGAAGATCTTTTCCCTGATATTAGATCATCCTAAAAAAACAGTTCTATCTATATGCATCATAACAATCTTGTTTTGCATATCTATTTTTGATTTATCATATGATTTTACTATTGAGCAACTTTTTGCTAAAGATAAGCAAGAAACAGAGCAGTACTTTGATTTTCAAAATGAATTTTCAAGGGAAGACAATGTGTTTTTACTGGTTCATAAGAATCCGGTCACATTAAATAACAAATTTCTAGATTCCTTATCTGTAATTGTTGGCCAGATGAAAGCAAGTGGTTTTTTTATTGAGTCAGTATCCTTAGCAGACATCAAAAGAGATGAGAAAAATAGTTCAAATGATTCAGGTTTTGATCATATTTCTTCTAGATTGTTAAATATGTTTTCTAAAGATTCTCTTCATGGAGCTATTTGGCTTACGTTAAAGGATAATTACAACACATTCAGTAAACGTGCTGATGTAATTAAATTTTTAAAAAACACTACTTCTAAATATAATTGGGATTGGACATTTTCTGGTCTTCCTGTAGTTAGAAATACATATGTAGATTACATGATACAGGATAATATAAAATTTATTCCGCCAGTTGCTCTTATACTAGTTATCTCGCTTGCGCTATTGTTTCGCAATTGGGTATTTGTGGTTTTGCCTTTAGTTACTGTACTAATTACAGCAATTTGGATACTTGGGATGATGTCAATTACTGGCAAGGGTTTAAACGTTATGACATATATGGTGCCAACTTTACTTTTTATAATAGGAGTAAGCGATTCAATTCATTTTCTTTCAAGACTGAATATCTACCTTGATAAAAATATCGATATAAAACAAGCTCTTAAACTTTCTATGAACGACATGGGGGTAGCACTATTTTTAACTAGTCTTACTACAGCAATAGGTTTTTTAGCACTTTTGTATTCATCTATCGCTATTGTTCAAGAGTTTGGAATATTCATAGCTAGCGGAGTCTTCATTGCATACATCTTGACTCTTACATTTATACCTAGCATGATAATGATATTGAAGAATGCCTTAATCAGTAATGTGAATAATAAAGAAATAAATAGAATCAAACTCCTCAAAGGTTTTTCAAGCTTAGTCAAAAGAAAACCTAAGCAGGTAATCTTCATATCTATATTACTTACCTCAATATTTTTTGTAGGTGCGTCAAAAGTTACCACTGGTAGTTCATTGTTATCTGACCTTCACCCTAAAAGTTCATTATATATAGACTTAAAAAATGTAGAGCATTGGTTTGGTGGAATATTACCAATGGAGATTATAATTGAAAAAGATGATGCTATCGATTTGCCAATGCATAATTCAATGATTATGGGTCATATTAAAGATTTTCAGAGTCAATTAAACAGAATGTTTCCTGAATCAAATTGGATATCCATTCAACGAGTCTTAGAGGAGGTTTTATACGAGATTGATCCTGATGAAAAATTCCCTCCAGATCAAGAAACGCTAGATCAGATAAATATGATAACGCAAGATCAAACGCAGACTCTTATCAACTTTGATGAGAACAAAATTAGAATATCTGGAATGTTGCCCGATCTATCATCTGATGAGCTAGATGAGGTTAGAGGTTTAATAATGTCATATGCAAAAAAGAATTTTCCAGATTGGTTATCTGTCGTTATTACCGGTACAATGCCGGTAGCTCTTAATACAAATGACTACCTTATCTTAGACCTTTTCAGTGGATTTGGATTAGCATTTATTTTCATTAGTATAATCATGGGGTTATTATTTTTATCTTTTCGTGTGGGATTGATAAGTATGTTACCAAATTTAATACCCATAGTTTTTGCAGCTGGTTATCTTGGGTTCATGGGTATACCCATAAGGCCTCCAATTGCTATAACATTTTCTATTTGTTTAGGTATAGCAGTGGATGACTCACTACATTTTTTATTTAGGTTTTGGCAAGAAAAGAAAAAAAACTCAGATATGGAGATAGCAATATCCAATACGATCGAGACAACTGGGTTAGCTATGCTTACTTCTACAATAGTACTGGTTTCTGGTTTTATGGTAATTACAGTTTCTAATTTCATTCCTACCTCTCAATTTGGAATTATTTCAGCTATTACATTAACTGTAGCATTTATTACCGATGTCACATTACTGCCAGCGTTGTTATATATTTTCCCTTTCAAAATGTCAAAAAAACATAAATGATTAAGTGGTTTAAAGGGTTACAGCACCCTGAAGCTTTTCATGGAGCAGATTCAAGGTCTCCTTACTTTGAAGGGTGGTATCACAAATTAGTTTCCAAAACGAAAAGGTCAATTGTTATCATTCCTGGCATGTACAGGAGCGGAGAAGAGGAAAATGAATTTTCATTTATTATGATTTTTGATGGAAATAGCGGTGAAGTTCACTTTGAAAGATTTTCATATGATCAGTTTGTATCTAAAACGAATGCGTATGATACCGAGATTGGTAAAAATTATTTTTCTAAAGATGAGATTAATCTAGATATCAAATCTGGTAGTTTTAGTATAAAAGGTGCTGTCAATTTTAGCGGTACAACACCATGGCCAGTAACTTTGCTAGAGCCTGGTTGTATGGGGTGGTATAGTTATTTACCAATCATGGAGTGTTATCATGGTATTTTAAGTATGAATCACAGCCTTTCTGGGGAATTAAGTATCAATGGAGAAAATATTAATTTTAATAGTGGTCTTGGATACATAGAAAAAGATTGGGGGAGAAACTTCCCTCAAAGTTGGATATGGGTTCAAGCAAATCACTTTAAAAAGGGAAAAGTTAGTTTGTCTGCTTCTATTGCAAAAATACCTTTACTTGGAACTCGTTTTGCTGGATTTATAGTTGGCCTTTTAATTGATGATAAACTATACAGGTTTACAACATACAGATCTGCTA
>Ga0209036_1001155_pt1 | contig 11326 bp, 6 predicted proteins | sample MarorgKNORR_S2LV_3_FD_188222 | JGI IMG/M metagenome (GOLD analysis project Ga0209036, IMG submission 188222) | Marine microbial communities from the Southern Atlantic Ocean, analyzing organic carbon cycling - DCM_A/KNORR_S2/LV (SPAdes) (version 2) | ecosystem: Environmental > Aquatic > Marine >... | reverse complement strand
AAAAGACTTTGGATTTCTGATTGAGGCCCCATCTTTTTATGAATATTTGTCTGCATTTGATAATTTAAAAATCTTTTCAAGATTGATGAATATAAACATAGAATCTATAAATAAAGTTTTAGAGAATGTAAATCTCACTGAGAGAGCAAATGACAAGGTAAAAACCTATAGCTACGGTATGAAACAGCGATTAGGATTAGCTCAGTGTTTACTTCACGACCCTCAAGTTCTTATTCTGGATGAACCAAATAACGGCTTAGACCCTTCTGGAATTCGAGAGATGAGTAGAATTATCCATGGCTTGCATAAAAATGGGAAAACAATATGTATTAGCACCCATATACTAAGTGAGGTTGATTCGCTTTGCACCCACGCTGCTATACTTCAAAAAGGTAAAAAGATAGCTACAATTGAACTAGATGAAAAATACCATAGTTACACCACCTACCTTATTCAATCAGATAATAGTCAAAAAACAATAGATGATTTTAAAGAAGTACCAGACTTTCACTTCAAGATCATTGATGATAGAAACCTAATCTTAAAAACAAAACTACAAAATGTAACAAATATGGTTAAAGATATTGATCCAAACAATTTTGATAATAAAACAATAACGAAACAATCTAACCTCCTGGAATTTTTTAATGCTTAAGAGCTTAATAATAAATGAGGTTATAAAGGTTGCACACAAAAAAAGGACCTACATCAGTTTCTTTTTAATTACAATTTTGATTCCTTTTATTGTGCTTGCAGTTAAAAATGGAGGTGGATCTCTTGAGAGCAAGTTATATGGTCAATTAGCTGATTCTTTTATTTTTGTTGGTAGTCTCGTTAATGGGAATCTCTCTGCTTATATTATTATTGCTATTTTAATTAGCCACATGCCCTTCCTTAGCACAATTGTAGCGTCTGAAATTGTATCAGGGGAATATTCCAAAGGCACATTCAGAATGTATTTAACTAGGCCAGTTAGTAGAAACTTAGTTTTATTATCTAAGCTACTTATTGTTCTGGCTTATACATCCCTGATGATGTTTTATTTTGTAATGTATACCCTTATTATAAGTAGGCTAATAATTGGAGATGGTGACCTGGTAGTATTCCATGAGGGCCTGCTAGTTCTTGATGCGACAGATACGGTTTGGAGATTTTTTCTCAGTTTTTGGTTGTCAAATATTCTAATGCTCACTGTGACCTGCTTGTGCTTTATGATAAGCACGTTTTCAAAAAACAGCGTTACACCAATTATTGTTACCATCTCAATTGTTTTTATCGGAACCGCTGTAGCGTTTATTCCCATAGAATTATTCGAGCTTTTAAACCCCTATTTATTTACGGGATATATTGATCTTTTTTTAACAGCTTTCCATGACCCTCTACCCAAAGACATATACATTCAGGAAGCTATTGTTTGTGGTCTTTGGTCATTTATTTTTATAACTACTTCATTTTATCATTTTAATAAATGCGATATACTAGACTGATAATACTCTTTTTCATGCAAATATTTTTATTTGCAAATGATCACTATCTAACGGATGTTGAGAGGGTTGTAGATAAAACCCAAAAACAATTTGAAAAAGCATTTGATTACCAGGTCACCATGAAAATTGAGTTAAAAGTACCTGGCTTCCGCATGCCTAAAAAAAAGTATAAAGTTTTTTTCAAGCAACCAAATAAGCTCAAGATTAAATCTCGAGGATTTGGAATGTTACCAAAGACTGGCATTTTCACATCACCAAAAGACAATTTTGATAATTTAAAAAACATGCGTTTTATCTCTACAGATAACAACAACGGACAGGTTTACATAAAAGGCGAGGTCATTGTTGATAGTTTGAAACTTAAAATGCCAAATGAATATGCTAAGTTAGGTTTCAGACCAACTGTAACCGTAAAAATAGATACAAACAACTGGGTTATAAATAATATAATTACAGAATTAGATACACTTAAACTAGTAGAAATAACAAACACATATAAAAAAGTTGATAACAATTACGTTATGCCTTCTGCTTCAACGGTACAGTATTTTATTAAAGATGCAAAACTCTCTGGTTGGCTTAAAAAAGATATCACCAGTATTGTTGGTCAAAATCCTCTAGAACAAAAAAGCGATATGGTTGAGGGGAAAATATCCATAGTATATGAAGACTATATTATCAACCGTGGGATAAAAGATAAGATATTTGATTAGGTACCTAAAAATTCAGATTAATTGAAACACCAGGTACTAGGGTTCTATTTTGGTTTAATAGTATCGGGCTAACTGCGAGTACCATTTCATTTTTTCTTTTCGTTGGAATATCATTTTTTGAAAAGTCAGAACTTATATTTATTCTAGAGAAGTACCACCCTGCCGTAATACTGGCCGCATCCAAATATCTAGCTGACCTTTCTCCATAATCAACGCCTGTTAATAAAGCAGTACCAACCCATGCCAAATAGGCCGCACCTGCACCAAGCGCAACTATTTTCTCTTGACCTTGCGATAAACTACCATATTTTTTATTCAACTTATTTCCCAAATATAAAAACCCGTTCACCCCTGCCATTGTGAGCATTGTCTGATCTTTATAATGATTTAACTCAATTGCATATCCAAGTACCAAACTATTCAGATATCCTAAGCCTATTGATAAATTCAAAAATGCTACATCACCCTCAGTAATTGATGAGTTTTTCAGGGCAATTTCTTTCGCAATTTTACCACCAACTAGTGCTCCAGCATAAACCAAGGAAGTTGTCCACCTCGCAAAATTCTCAGGGTTTTTCTGAGACCAACTATACCAATCAGTTTGTTGAATCACGCCAACGGAGTTTAATGCACCTAGGTTAATACCTAGTGATATCAAGAATGACTGACCATTTGATAAATTCCACTTCGTATACGCTCTATCAGCTAAAATTGATCCGTAAGGTATAGAAACCATTGTATAGCCGAGAGCTACTTTTCCATCAGGATCAAACTCAGACCAATTTTTTAATCCCACAACACTAATAATTGGTACAATAGAATAGAAACCTAGATTTGCTCCTGCAAATTGAAGATATGAACGTCCAAGCGGAAGGTCCATATTTTTTGTATAACTAGAGCTTAAAGTAAAAGTAGCGCCAAAGACTAATAGCCTGAAGCCAATATACTCATCATCATCTTGGTCCCAATCTAACAAGTAAGGTATTCCGCCTCCATAGAGTGTGTTTCCAACGCCCATAGCTGCATAGATAGTCCTCCATCTTGCCTCTTGATTTAAAGAGAACTGGCTCGCTTTAGCATTTAAATAAGAATTTGAGAGAGAACTTTTTTTATTGTTACTTACGCTGCCATTTGTAATACCATCTGAAATTAGAGATATATCCTTTTTAGGGATTGTAAGCTGGCCGAATTCAGTATTTAGACTGTAGGTTGAGTCAGTTTTATTTAACAATTCACCTGTAATTTTATTACCATTTTTTAACTCAATCGTAAGCTTAGCGTTTTGAGATGAAGAGAAGGATAATAGAAAAAATAAAAATAAAGTCGCCCTATAACTTTGATAATAATCCCTTATCATGTACTAATCTAGGAACATTATATTTGACTTATTAATAATAGTTTTACTTGCCATATTTAATTAATTATAAATATTTATTATCTAATGAATGAGATACTTTGGAAACCAAAAAACGTAAATAAAACCAAGTTAAAAGACTTTACAGATCTTATTAATAATAAGTATGCGTTAGATATAGATGGCTACCAAGAGTTATATAAATGGTCGATCAAAAAAATACCAAATTTTTGGAGCGAAATTTTAGAATATACAGAAGTGAAATACTCTGGGGACACCGGCAATGTTCTTTCAGACCTTGAAATGAAACCCGGACTAAAATGGTTTCCAAATATTTCACTTAATTTTGCAGAAAATTTATTAAAACATAAAAACGATGAACTTGCAATCATCTCAAAAAATGAAAATTCAGACCTAGTTAAAATAACATATAACGAACTTTACCTAAGTGTGGCAAAATTAGCCTACTCCTTAAAAAAATTAGGTTTAAAACAAGGTGATCGAGTTGCAGCCGTGCTTCCAAATTCTCATGAGGCTGTTATTGCGATGCTGGCAACAACGTCAATAGGGGCTATTTGGAGCTCTTGCTCTCCTGATTTTGGGATAGCTTCTGTTACAGATAGATTTAAACAGATTGAGCCTAAATTTATTTTCTCAATCCATTCTTATTATTATAACGGTAAATCATTTGATTTTTATGAAAAACTAAATTCTATTATTGAAAATCTCCCTTCACTAGAAAAAATCATTATATCCACACCTGGTACTTTACAATCAAGTAAATCAAAGCCACATTTAGATTTCTCAGACCTTCTTGAAAATGAAGAAAGCGAAATAGAATTCGAACGTTTCCCATTTGATCACCCGGCATTTATACTCTATACCTCTGGAACAACAGGATTGCCAAAGTCAATTGTCCACGGTGCTGGTGGAACACTGCTACAGCACAATAAAGAGCTACTCCTACATTGTGATGCAACGAAAGAAGATACAGCATTTTATTATACCACCTGCGGTTGGATGATGTGGAACTGGCTGGTTAGCTTTTTATCTGTAGGTTCTACCATAGTTCTGTATGATGGCTCTCCTTTTTTCCCAAACGAAAAAGCAATGTGGAATCTAATTGATGAACTAGACATAACAATCTTTGGGACCAGTGCAAAATTTATTGATGCCTGCAGAGCCAATGACCTATCTCCTTCTGATTTTGCGAGACTTGATTCTCTAAAACAAATACTATCAACTGGATCTCCACTGGTTACTGAGAGCTTTAATTATGTCTACGAGCACGTAAAAAAAGACGTTATCCTGGGCTCTATTTCTGGTGGAACAGATATTATATCCTGCTTTGCTTTAAATAACCCAACCTTGCCTGTTTATAAGGGAGAACTACAATGCCGTGGTTTGGGAATGGATGTTGATGTCTTCGATAACAATGGTAAATCTATTCGAAATAAAAAAGGTGAACTTGTTTGCAGGTCTCCCTTTCCATCCATGCCGATATCTTTCTGGAATGATAAAAGCGGAGAAAAATACCATAATGCGTATTTTAACAAATTTAAAGATACATGGGCTCACGGAGATTTTATTGAGATCAATGACCATGGTGGTGTCGTTATTTATGGTCGAAGCGATGCAACCCTAAACCCTGGTGGTGTAAGAATTGGTACATCGGAAATATACAGGGTTGTAGAATCATTTTTAGAAGTAGATGATAGCTTGGTCATTGCTCAAGAGTGGGAAAATGATCAACGAATAATATTGTTTTTAAAACTTAGAGAACCTCATATCTATTCAGAAGAACTTGCTGGCACCATTAAGAAAACTATTAGAACCTCCCTCTCTCCAAGACATGTACCTTCGATAATACTTCAAACAAAAGATATCCCTTATACAATTAGTGGGAAAAAAGTGGAGATTGCTGTTAAAAAGATTATTGAAGGTAAAGAAGTTGTAAATCAAGATGCTCTTAGCAACCCTGAATCACTTGACCTTTATAAATCTATTCCAGAATTATCATGATAGTGAAAGACATCTATCTATATCCTGATCTCTATGATGCCCTTCATCAAGATATAGAGACAGACAAAAATGTTATTACCCACTATGCAAAAAGGTGTAATGGCTCTGTTTTAGAAGTAGCCTCTGGCACAGGAAGATTATCAAAATACATTACAGATCTCGGACTGCCATATACTGGTATAGATAACAGCCAATCATTTCTAGATGCCTCCATTAAAAATCTAGGTAACAGAGGAACATTCTTACTTCGTGATATGCGTGATTTTCATCTAAATAAAAAATTTGATTTTATATTTATCGGTTTCAATTCGTTCTTGCACAACCTTACAGATAAAGACGCAGTAAGCTGTCTTACATCAATTAAAACTCACTTAAATGATGGCGGATTATTCTTGCTATCTATTTTTCAACCTGACCACAGTTTTCTTTACAGAGATGAATACCTTTATGAAGCTAGAACCTTTTTTGATTACCAAGGGAAACAATGCAGGATGATGGAGAGAAACTCATTTGATGATGAAACGCAAATTAACAGCTTGACATGGCAGCTGGAAATTGATGGCAATCTTTCAGAGGATACTTACTCGTTTAAGCAGAGAATGTACTACCCACATAAGATGGACTTATTATTCCAGGAAACAGGATTCTCAATTCAAGAAAAGTTTGGTGACTGGGATATGAACCCCTTAGATGAGGAAAGCCCACTGCAGATCTACATCTGCAAATGAGTAAGCATTAACCTCGTTTAATAGGTTCTCTATAGGTCTGAAATGGTATCAACAACAGGTTTTTTACACTAGTGTGGTCTTCCTTATCCATATGAGTATCTAAACCGTATACCAAAGATGTCACATCTTCTTCATATACCGCAGTGCCAAAAATATGATCCCAAAAAGAGAAGATATTACCATAGTTTGTATCTGTATATGGCTGAACGTAGTGGTGATGAACCTTATGAAAGTGTGGTGTGACAAATACATATGATAAAAGCTGATCTACCACTCTGGGCATTTGGATATTAGCATGGGTTAAGTGCGCAAAAAAAGCAGATATAGTCTGATATAACATAACAAGTCCAAACGCTGGACCAACAACTAGAACAGCAAGTGTTGTGAAAGCCAATCTAAGAATATTCTCACCTGGATGATGCCTCAATCCGCTAGTGACATCAACATTTGTATCAGAGTGATGGATAATATGAAATCTCCACATCCACCTTACCTTGTGCTCAAGAAAGTGAATCAACCAAGCTCCAATTAGATCCATTAAGGCAAGTCCAATAATAACATACAGCAAAACGGGAAGATCGATCATATGTAGAATCCCAAATTGATTACGTTGAGTATAGTCAACGGCAGCGACGATCAACGCAGCACCAAAAAGATTAATAACGAGCGTTATAAGCGTAAAGGTAATGTTAATAGCGGCGTGTTTTCCTTTATGATAATCAAATCTAAATAAAGGAGATAGAGCCTCTACTATTAAAAAAAACGATAACCCTGATACTAAAAATAGAGTCCTTACAGTAGTAGGTATATTCTCAAAATAGGTTAGAACTTCTTGCATCTATATCTTTATTATTTCAGCAGCACCATTTTTCTCACTTGTCTAAAATCACCCGCTTGGATTGTGTAGATATACATTCCAGCAGATACACTTCTACCTAAATTATCTGTAGCATCCCAGCGAATAGTTCTATACCCTACCTCTTGAAATTCATTAATAAGAGTACGAACCTCACGTCCCATAAGATCATAGATCATGATTGATACAATCTGCGACTCTGGTATATCGTAGTTAATTGTAGTAGTAGGATTAAACGGATTTGGATAATTCTGGTGCAAAGCAAAAGCCTCAGGAACCATTGACTCATCAACAGAAAGAAGTGGTCTAGCATCGATAAACAAGCTTCTAATCTCATCGCTCATGGTCGTATCCTGGCCATCTGTTGCAAAAACCAACCAGTCACATGTAATGGACTGAAATCCAGCAGTTTCAAGCAGCGCAATAGCAGATGAGTGAGGTATCATAAGCTCTGTAACTCCCACTTCTGCAGAATATAAAGCAGGTGTCTCAATAGAGTATGGACCGTTGAAAAGTAAGAATCCATAAGCAACAGAATCACCATCGATATCTTCGCTCGTTGTCCAAGAAACGTCTATGGTAGCAGCCCCAGCAACAGATTCTGCTGTGATTATTACTTCAGTACTATCCTCAGGTGTAATTAATGAAAAAGCACCAGGAGCATCATTTACTGAATTAACAAAAACCAAAACAGTATCATAAACGAATGTACCTGAACCATCTGTACCAACAATGTGCAAGGTATCAACGCCAAACATGTTGATCATTGGAGCGATTTCCAAATCATATCCGTCTACAGAAAAATCAAATATATCATGGTTAGCAGCCATAATATCAAACTCCATGCTATCTCCATCAACATCTAAAAAGTAAGGCTCAGTCTCAGATCCAGCTAGATTAACGATAAATGGCTCAGCATCTTCCTCCACAGATATATCTGCAATTGGAACAATAATCTCGGGATCATCATTAACAGGAACTACATACAGCGAAACATAATAAGGTTCACTGAAGGAGGAACCGTCATACGCTGTAACAACAAGTGGAATATCACCGAAAAAGTTTTCATTTGGCACAATTCTAAATCCATACTGAATTGGAGAGATCGTGTAATGATCTACAACTTGGGCTGTATCATCAGCAGCAGATATATCCAAAGAAATTGATTCCAGTTGAGTATCATTATCTCTAATTACAAACTGATAGATAAAGACGTCTAGAGAATCATCTTCTAATATTTCAAAAGAAGGAGCATCAACTATCTCTGGAGTATCATCAACAGAGTTAACAGTAACAACTAATGTGTCCATTACATCATCTCCTGATGGGTCAGTGGCAATTATAACGACAGTATCTTCACCGAAAAAATTCGGGGAAAATGACAAATGTAGTGAGTCTACTTCTACCATAGCGGATACCACGCCAGTTCCGTAAGTAACAACATCAAAGTTCAGTGAATCACCATCGCTATCATAAAAATATGGATTAGTTTCTGAGCCCATTAGACTTATTACAATATCCTCAGAATCCTCATCAACAACAATATCACTCGCGGCAGTTACTACAACTGGTGCGTCATTCGATGGCTGAACTATAACCATAAGATTCCAAACATTACTAGAAGCCTCACCATCGCTAATTGTTGATGGAACATATAACGTATCTGACACATTAGGGTCTGCAATAACTTTGTAACCAGTGTCAATCATCTGGATGCTATAACCATCTCCATCTTCAAGGGCGAGCGTCAAGCTACTTTCTTCACTATCAATATCATAGTAGACAAAGTCCTCAATGCTGACTGTGAAAGAGTCTTCTTCTTCAATTACAAAATACGCGGCAGTAGTAATAACAGGAGCATCATTCACACTTGCAACGCTGACTGCAATTGTATCCACAGCAGATTCCCCACTAGCATCAGTACCCATAATGTAAACCACATCACTACCATATGCATCTGGATAAAAATCTAAATGCAACGTATCACCCATAACCATTGGCATTACTAAATCAGTTCCAGCCGTGTAAACCTCAAACACTAGATCATCACCATCGTTATCAATAAAGTAGGGTAATGTTTCAGATCCATACAAAGAAACAACTACAGGATCTGCATCCTCATCTACTGCAATATCAGCTAGGGTGTTAACAATCTCAGGGACATCATTATCGCCAACGACATTTACAAGCACCTCTTCAACGTTACTCGAAGCAATTCCATCACTGAATGTTATAGGGATAACAAATTGTCCAGAAAAATTTTCAGATGGAGTTATGGTATATCCCTCTGCTATTTCAGTGGCTGTGTAGTTTCCTCCTACTGGGTTACGATTCCATGAAAATCCACCACCACTATTATTACCAGAATAACTAGTAAAAGTAACATCATAGTACTGCCCAGCATCAGTTATATATAGTGACAAAACAGGAGCCCCAGCAACTTGCTGAACCAAAGCCTGATTAACATTATACCCTGATTGAAGTATAGCAGCGTTTAATGAGGTGTATTCTAAGCTAGAGTAATTATCATCGTCTGTAGCACCCCATCTCCACATAGTTCCAGATGGGCCATTAGGGCTATAACTATCTTGAGAGTAGATATTGAATATCCCCTGATTGCTTGCTCTAGTGAGCCAGACAGTCTCTGATATTCGGTCTTGATTAACTTCTAATGTCCAATCTGCATTATTTTCTTTTGTAAAAGAGACAGCTTCAGAGGTTATTTCCAAGCTTAAAGAGCCTTGTTCAGTATCTGGATCTTCAACTACAAAATCACTGACTAATATATCAAAAGGAGTCTCTTCTAAAGTCTCAAAAGAAGCTGAATAAACTACAACAGGAGCATCATTAACCGGGTTAACTGAGATCTGAACCTCAGCTGTATTTGAAGAGAGTTCACCATCGCTATTCATATAAGTAAACATATCTGAAGTTGTTTCACTTCCATTATGAACATAAGAAAAAGATTGGTCTGTGTTTACTGTCAATGTACCATGCATTGGCTGATCAACTACCATGATCTGCAGATCATCTCCATCAACATCTGAATCATTGGATAATAGACCTGCGTTTACATCAGATACTACTGTACCACCCTCATCAACATTATACACATCATTGACGGCTATTGGAGAATCATTTACAGGGGTTATATTAACAGAAAAAGTCACAGGAACATCATAACCACCATCATATGCATTTAGTGTGATCTCGGATGCTGCATCACCATTAAAGTTTAAATCTGATGCTTCTAGCGTTAATATCTGACCAGATATTGATGCTGATACCTTATCATCTCCTGTTTGGGAAAGGATTTCGTAGACTATTTGAGAAGGTGCTTGCTCTTCGTCATACATCTTGGTATACACATCAATCTCAACACTACCATCTTCCTCAAGCAATACTGGTTCAGTCCATGTCCAAACCGGAGTTGTATTTGCACCACAAATTGTAACAGTATTTGAAGTGTAACTTACTCCATCTACTGTTCCATCGTTTGGAGTAACAACTGCATGCCACTCTTCATCACATGCGGTTGCTGCAGCGAGTACTGTTAAGCTAGTTTGAGAAGATTCAAGAACACCATTTTTATACCATGATATGGAAACACTAACTTCATCGCCATCTATATCCTCTTTAAGATAACTAACAGAGAGATCATCTTCAAAAGCAGGAACAGCTGGACTAATTGCCACATCCTTAACAATCGGAGCGTCATTTACGCCGTAGACAGATAAATTAAATCCGTAAACTGGACTACTTGCACCATCTTGATCTGTGGCGATAACATTAACGCCTAAAAGTCCATAGAAATTAGGATCAGGTATGAGACCGTCTCCATTTAAATTAACTGAAAAATTATCACCGTCAAGTATACTTATTGAAAAAGATTCATCAGAACCATCAGAATCTGAAATGGCAAAATCTGACACTGCAAAAACGATCTCACTATCTTCAGCAATAGAACCAGGACCATTATATCTGGTAAGTGAAGGTGCATCATTAACATTTAAAACAGTTATAGAAACACTAACTTGTGCAGATGTACTACCATCAGAGATTAAGTAATTCACATCCAGATTACCTACGAAATCTAAACCAGGAGTAATCGATTTTGAATCATCAGAAACTGTATAACCAGTTCCCGCTTCAGCTAGAAGTGTAAA
>Ga0209036_1001154_pt1 | contig 11328 bp, 10 predicted proteins | sample MarorgKNORR_S2LV_3_FD_188222 | JGI IMG/M metagenome (GOLD analysis project Ga0209036, IMG submission 188222) | Marine microbial communities from the Southern Atlantic Ocean, analyzing organic carbon cycling - DCM_A/KNORR_S2/LV (SPAdes) (version 2) | ecosystem: Environmental > Aquatic > Marine >... | reverse complement strand
ATAAAATCTATAAATGTTTCTATAAGTTGACCATAGTTGATTGCAACTTCTTGAACAGAAAGATTCGCTATTTCGTTAGTTTGTGCCTTTCTTAGAACTAATTTTTTATTTTCTAAATTAACTCCATCACTAAGTAGAGAAAGTGGAGGCATCATAACTTTTTTTACAAGGACATCAATAACTGAGTTAAATGAAGCGCCTATTATGATACCTATAGCCATGTCCATCATATTACCTTTTACAGCAAAATCTTTAAATTCTTGAATTAATTTTTTCATTTTTTTAATTTTTTTTCAAAATAAGAAATGCATTGCAATTTCTAGCAAACATAAAAAACATTCTTTACAGTATTTTTTGTAGTTTTGTAAAAATTGATTTTATGAAAAAATATTTTATTCCAATATTGTTGTCATTTTGTTTTAACACAAATTTTTCACAAACAGACTCCTATAAAGATACTTTAGTTGAATTTATGAAAGCACAAGGTGATTATGAGACACTTTATTCCACATTTGATCAAATGGTTCTAATGATGGGTGTTGACTCAAGTAATGAAATATATAAAGATTTAAGAGATGAAATGATAATTGATTTAATTGATAAAATGGTCCCTCTCTATAAAAAGTACTATTCCGAAGACGAGCTGATGGAAGCAATTAAACTTTTTCAAACACCAATTGGACAAAAAATTGCTGAATCGAAATCTCTAATTCTCAATGAAAGCATGCAGCTATCAATGCAGTGGGGGATGGAAATTTCGGGAAAATTACAAGAAATGATAAACAGATAAAACCCGGTTTTCATTTTCTAATTAGGCCTCTTATCATTCTGGGTAAATATATCAAGTCAAAAACAACTGCGATAATTGCAGAGATAATTGTTAGCATGCCTAATTGACCAATTGAGTTGAATTCAGAAAATAATAATGGAACCAATGTTACAATTATAATTAATGTAGTTTTTATTACTGCCCTTCCTGTTGTCTTTAAAGACTTATCAATTGCTTTTTTTGAGTCCAAGCCATTTTTCATGTGAAACCTATGTGAGGTAATTATGTGAATCGAGTCATCCACTATCAGTCCAAAAATTATAGCAAAAATAAATGCATTGGATAAGCTGAAATAAAAATTTGTAAAGCTCATAAGTCCAATACAAACTAAAATTGGAAATGTATTTGGAATCAATACAATTAGTAAATACTTAAAATTAAAATTTGATAAAACCAAGAACAAAAGACAGATTGTTAAAATGGCCATCAATAATCCAAATAAGATCTCTAAAGTAATTTTATCACTCAGTTTATCAAATAAGTATCCATTACCACTTAACTGGACGTTAATGTTTAATTTTTTAGAAATTAGTTTAACCTTTTCAAAAAGTTCCAAGCTTTTTTTCGAACCAATATCTGGCATTCTACTTTTGATACTAATCGGTTTCTTGTCCAAACTGCCTAAATCCTTTAGATCTTTTAATGAACCAAAAAGTGATCTATCAATTGTAAATCCTAATTTTTCTATTTCTTCTTCAAATTTTATAAGATTATCTAATTCAAGATTATCATCATTAAAAAAATTAAATGAAACCTGTTTATATCCACCAAAATTTTTATCAAAAAATTTCATTTCCTTGAAAAGTGATGACGACTTATTGAACTCGTCATGGATGTGATTGTTTATTTCAAATTTGTTAATGCCAAACATGCAGAAAAACAACATGGATAAAATCAGAAAAATGGATTTTGAACTGTGTTGAAAATTAATCAGTACCTTAATTAAACGATCGATACTCACATTGATCCCCTCACTACCCTTAATTTGATGAAGTTTAAGGTCAACACATATTGCATAAGTTACAAGTATCACTAAAAGAGAAACAAGAATTCCTATGGTTGTTATAAACCCCAGTCTGGTAATTGGCAGCACATTCGAAAAACAAAAACTCAAAAACCCTATTGCAGTTGTAAGCGATGTCAATGCAACTGGTTTACCAATATTGTTGATTTGATATTTGAAGTAATCGATACTTGTTTTCTTTGTTATTCCAGCATTATTAACTAAATGCATAAAATCAGAGATACATACAATAAATAGAATTGCCGGCATGATAATCATAACAAGTTCAATTCCTCCAAATAAAACTTGAGATATCATGAAACTAATTGAAACGCTAATTAGTACACTACCAATTACAATTACCACAAATTTTATATTTCTAGAAAAAATCCAAAGAACCAAGAAACACAAAACAGCACTAAAAAAAGTTATATATATAAGTTCTTGGATTACTTTATCTTTTATGTAAAGCTCAGCTTTAACTTGCCCAGTAATGTAAACCGATGTTTTTTTTAATTTATTAAATCGATTTTCGATTTTCTTTATGAAATCTTTGTTTTGAACTTCACTCAAGCCTGATTTGAGTTCAATTATGAAAAAGAACTTTTTATGGTCCTTTGATAAAAATGGGCTTTTATTTTTTTTTATTATGTCTAAAAAAAAATCAAAGTCCTGTTTGGTTTCAATCTTCTTATTATTAAAAAACGGAAGAAAAAAATTTAACTTAAATAAAGAAATATCATTGAAAACATTTTGACTAAGTATTATGTCATTATTTTTTAAAAGATCATAATGAATACTTTGGAGTTCAATTAAATTATTTAATTCAATTTTTTTATCAAATTCAACTCCGACTAAAAAAAGATTACTTGAATTAATATTTTCTTCTTTTTCAATTTTGATGTCATCTGCATATTGTAATATCCTTTCAGAGTCATAGAAAATTTTAGGATCTTTAAGCTTGTAGATAGAAAAAATAAACAGAAAAATAACAACTGAGAATAGTTTGTATTTTTGTTCCCAAACAAATTTTATCATTTTTAATTGAAACAGTTTAATTTGAACACCTATTTAAATTTTGAGCAAAATTATTACTTAATAAATTCATGATGAAGTTTTTTTCAACTCTATTCTTTATTTTATTTTTAATTTTTTTTTCAAGTTGTAAAAAAAACAATTTTGATGCCAAACCAAAAACTTTCCTTGCTTTAGGAGACAGTTATACAATTGGCGAGGGTGTGCCAGATAGTTTGGCTTGGCCATACCAATTGGTTAGCCAAATAAACAAAAACGAAGTATATTTTGATAAGCCTAAAATTATAGCCAAAACAGGTTGGACCACAGATGAATTATTATTTGCAATTGACTCAATAAACCTAAAAGGAACTTATGACTATGTTTCTCTTTTAATTGGAGTTAATAATCAGTATAGGGAATTAAGTTTAGAAGATTTTAAATTTGAGTTCAAAAAATTAATTGAAAAAGCAATTATTTTTAGTGGAAATATGACGAAAAATATTTTTGTGTTGTCAATTCCGGACTGGAGCGTAATGCCTTATTCAACAGACCGTGATCGGAACAAAATTTCTAAACAGATAGATGAATTTAATTTGTCAAAGGAAATTATTTGTAACGAAAATGGGATTAACTTTATAGATATTACCAAAATATCAAGAAATGCAAAATCCAATTCATCATTAGTTGCATTAGATAGCTTACATCCGAGCGAAAAAATGTATAAAATGTGGGTAAATGAAATAATTGATCAGTTAAATTTAGATTAATATGAAGCAAAAAATAAATCCTGAAAATTTAGATGAGCTTGATAAACTAGCGGGTTTTAGGTCAAGATTTCATAACCCAAAAAATGAAATTTATTTGGATGGTAATTCATTGGGTAAACTTCCGATTGAAACCAAAAAACGTGTATCAGATTTAATAGACAATCAGTGGGGAGAAAATTTAATTAGAAGCTGGAATGATTACTGGTTAGAGCTGCCTAAGAAAATCGCTTCAAAAATTGCTAGTTTAATAAACGCTGATCAAAATGAAGTTTTAGTTGGAGGCTCAACCTCTGTAAATTTATATAAATTAGGTTGTGCGTTGATTAATTCAGGAATTTATCCTAAACAACTTTTGACGGATTCTTTAAACTTCCCAACTGATAATTATATTTTAGAGGGAATAAGCAAACAATATTCAATTTCAAAGCCAGTTCGAATTACATATTCTTCTGACTTGAAAGCTGATATTTCCAAGTTAAAAAAAGCAATTAGTAAACAACCTGGGATTTTATGTTTGAGCCTTGTTACATACAAGAGCGCATATTTATATCCAATCAAAAAATTAAATGAGTATGCGAAAAAAAATAAAAGTATTATTATTTGGGATTTTAGTCATGCAGTTGGAGTTGTGAATATAGATATAAAAGCAACCGAAACTATTGTGGCAATTGGATGTACTTACAAATATTTAAATGGTGGTCCAGGATCTCCAGCATTTATGTATATAAATAAGTCCATGATTCCATATTTTAATAGCCCAATACAGGGTTGGTTCGGACATAAAAAACCCTTTGATTTTTTAGAATATTATGAGCCATCTGATGGAATTGAAAAGTTTGGTGCAGGTACTCAGCATATAATATCACTTGCTGCTCTTGAAGTGGGTATTGACATTACGCTTGAAGCTGGCATAAAAAATATAAGCTCTAAAAGTAAAAAAATGTCCACCTATTTAATGAAAGTCATTAAAGAAGAATTGGTTCCGCTGGGTTACGTAATTGAGAGTCCTGATAAATGTGATGATAGAGGATCTCATGTTACATTATCTCACGATTTTTCATGGCAAATTTGTCAATGTTTGACTAATCCCAATGTTAATAAAGTTAAAATAACCCCTGACTTTAGGCCTGATCGCTTCATTCGTTTGGGACTAGCTCCATTATATTTGAGTTTTAAAGATTTGGAAATAACGATTGGTCGCTTAAAAGAAATAATTATTAATGAAGAATATAAAGAAAAGGAAAAAACCAGACCAGTCGTAACTTAGAATAATTAGAATTTTTTTTAATTTTTATACAATCCTTTACTTCTGTTTTTTGCTAAAAGCTGTAGATCTTCCACGGTGTCGGTTTCGTCAACTATTTCTAACCCCAACATAGTTTCTATAACATCCTCTAATGTAACAAGACCTCTAATTGAACCATATTCGTCTACTACAAGAGAAATATGCTCTTTTTCCTTCAATAACTTACTGAACAAATGTGGAATTTTAGACTCATTGTATGTTATGATTATAGGTCTTTTAATTTGAGAAAGTTTCAGATCACCCTTTTTTTGAATTATTTTTTCCAATATGGTATCTTTGAGAACATAACCTTTTATTTTGTCTATATTTTTAGAATATATTGGTATTCTAGAAAAAGCCAACTGAGTGTTCTTACGGTAAAATTCACGTATACTAATATTTTCATCTGCGATCTTCATAACAGAAAATGGAGTCATAATATCTCTCACTTTAACATTTTTTAGTTTTACAATATTTTTAATGAAGTCAGAGTCCATTTCTTCAATTACTCCCTCTTTTTCCGCGATATCAGCCATTGCAGAAAAATCTTCAATAGTTAAGTTGGAAGTCTTTTTAGATTTGGCTATTAATCTTGTAAAAAATTTTAAAACCCATAAAACACCTGAGTATTTGAAGACGGGTAATATTGATGATAAAAAAACTGAGGTAAATTTTGAAAGTTGCCTCCAATATTGAGCACCCAAAGTTTTTGGGATTATTTCGGAAACCAATAAAATCAATATTGTCATTACAGCAGATACAATACCGACCAACATATCCTCATTTATGGAAAGTCCCAAAATTGAAAATGCTCTATCGTTGTCTAACGCTGAATAGGCAATTTTTGCTTGTACACCAACAAGTATTGCTCCAACCGTATGGGACACTGTATTCAGTGTCAAAATCACGATCAATGGTTCGTCAATTTTTTCTTTTAGTTTTTGAAGCTTTATTGCAAAACTTTTCCCTTCATTTATTTTTATTTTTAAAAAAGTTTGATTTATGCTAAGCAAAACTGCTTCTAAAATTGAACATAAAAATGAGAGTGAGATTGTTAATAAAGCATAAAGTATCAGTAGCTCCAAACAGAATTATTTGTTATTAAATTTACGAAAACTAGATAACTAATTCAATATTAATCCTTCAGGTTTAATAAAACTTATTAAACATATATATTACGTACTTTAATAATGTTTTATATTAGTTATATTGAATTATAATCTGTTCACCTTTTCACAGTTATGAAATTATACAATTTAATTTTTTTGGTTTGTGGTATTAATTCTTTTTCTCAAAACACAAATTCTTTAGAGCATCTATATCCTTATGATAGTATATCGATTGAATACCATGACGAATGGGGAAAAAAAAACTACCAAAAATTAATTGACGAGTTTAAAAAAAATCCGTTAGAAAAAGGAGATATAGTGTTTTTAGGAAATAGCATTACCCAGGGTGGTAATAATTGGAATCAAAGATTTAATCACTCAAATATTAAAAATCGAGGAATAGGTGGAGATGTGACAGATGGTGTATTGGCTAGGTTAGACGAAATCATTTTTTTTAAACCAAAAGCTGTTTTTTTACTCATTGGAATAAATGACCTATGGAATGTAGGCCCTAATATTCCAGAAATAGAATACATCGGAAACAATATAATTGAAATAGCTAAGCGAATAAAACAAAAGTCTAGTAAAACCAAAGTTTATGTCCAAACGATTTTACCTATTGAAAAAAAAATTTTTAAGGAACCTATTAAAAGTGTCAACTCAATAATTAAAAAAAATCAAGACACTAATGTTTTTGAAATAATTGATCTTTATTCTGTTTTTGTGGATGAGCAGGGGCTAATAAAAAGTGATTTGAGCACTGACGGAGTACATTTAAACGAAGCTGGCTACCAGGTTTGGGTTGATTATATAAAACCGATCTTTGAAACTCTATAATTTTACATTTGAAATGAGTTTAAAAGACCGTTTTGTGATTATTCTTCTTGGACTTATTGGAGGTGTTTTATTGCTAAAATTTTTTTTCTGGTTTTTACAAAATATTTTATTTGAAATTTTAAAGCCGTATTTTTCTATGTAACTTTTTTAACCAACTGATTTTGAAATAAAACTTTATGTTAAAACATTTTTTGAAACTGATTTTATTTTTTTTAATTGTGCATTCCTGCAGTGGTGAACCAATCATTTTTACTTTAAAAACTTCTGCTATTCCTGAATTAGGCGGGAGTGTGTCACCTAGGATCGGAGAATTTGAGGATGGACAAAAAGTTATTGTTAGGGCAACCCCCCATAAAGGATATGTTTTAGAGAGCTGGTCAGGTGCTACTGGAAAATCTGATACTACCAGCGTGATTATGAATTCGGATTTAGAAATAGTCGCAAATTTTATAAAAGTTAAACATAATCTTACAGTTTACATTATAGGAAAAGGAACTGTTAAAGAGGACGTAATAAAATCCGGGACTACTAATTCCTATAAAGACCAGACAATAATTGAATTAACGGCAACTCCAAGTTCAGGATCAAAATTTGTGCAATGGAAAGGAGATATGTTGGGCACTACAAATCCGCAACAGTTGGTAATTAACAAAGCCAAAACTGTTACAGCAGTTTTTGAGTAAAACTTTTTTATAACTGTACCAATCAATTAGTTTGATCTAACATTTATTATATTTACAAAATGAAAAAACTTTTTCTTTTAGCATTTTTTTTGATTTTATCATGTGGTGGAGATTCTGATAATGAAAATGCGATAAGTGATGATACAAAAAGTGACTTTCCTAATTATATTGATTCAAATAATCTTAGAATTTTTGCCAGAGAAGGAGTGACCGAAAAATTTTTAAACAACGTTGGACTAACTTACAATGAAATGTTCATGGATAATTCAAACATTAATTCATCCATGAGATCACAGTTCTTAACCACTAGTAAAGAAAAATATGTTTACCAAAGGGTTGGTGTAGACGGTATGGCAAATAATTCAAATTTTGATTCTGGAACCCCACCAAAACCATATGGTGATAATGCTACAGACTATATCTGGGAGATGAAAACCGGAGGATCAGATCAGTTGGGAGAAGTAATAGAGCACTTATTACATACTGTAACTGCAGTTGGATTATATCTTACTTTTAATGATTGGAATTATAAAAACACTTCATCACAACTATATTTAGCTATGAATGAGGCGATAGACAAAGGAATTTATGATATATCTAGTTATAATAATTTGAAAAGTGATGATGCTTATCAAAGAATTATTACTCAAGAATATGCTTATTGGTTGATTTTAGCCGAATGGGATTTGTACGTGACGACCGGAAAAAAAGATAATGGTATGACGGGAAATGGTGAGTTTACCATTGGGACACCCTCAGAAATACAATCTCAATTGCCTTTAGGGCACAAGTTGTATAAAGATTATATCGAGAAAATATTTTCAATTCCTCAAAAAGATAAATTATCATTATTATTCCCATAATTATTTAACAATATATTTTTTTTTTATAAAATTTTCGTAACTATATTCACACACTTAATTGGGGTGCTAAGGCTGAGAATAAACCCATAGAACTTGCTAAGTAATTTTAGAAAAGGAAAATAGTATCACAGCTCTAGAATCTATAAAATCTTTCAAATGAAAAAATACTTTTTTATAACATTTTTAATTTTTGTTTTAGGTTGTCAAGTCGATGACAATGAAGGTTTAAATCAATCACCATCTGTTGAATGGACTTTTGTTGCATGTGAAGGGAATTATGGAGCCAGTAATGGATCAATTACAATGATAAATAATCTTGGAGAAATTAGTAGTATTAGCGATGTGGGTGATGTCGTTCAATCTATTGAAGTTTACAAGAATAAATTATTTGTCATAATAAATAATAGTCACAAAATAAAAGCATATGATATTACAAAAGAAGGCTTGCGTTTACCTGGAATTGAAGTTGACACAAATAATTCAAGTCCAAGAGAAATGGTTATTTTAAATGATAAACTATATTTTACAAATTGGAATACATCAGACGTGAAAGTTCTTAATTTGATTAATTACGTAATTGAAGATTCTATAAAAGTTGATGGCAAGCCAGAATCAATTTTAGTTGACGGAACAGATCTTTGGGTGGGGATTCAATTAAATAATGATTTTTCGGATGGGAACAAACTACTAAAAATAGACACCAAGTCTAATGCTATTACTGACACTTATGAAATTGGTAAAGGCCCAACATCTCTAACTTTGTACAATAACAAGATCTATGTTGCAAATACTTTTTATGATGAAAATTACAATGCTTTTTATGGATCAAGTAGATTAGATAAAATAGATAAAGAGGTTGATATTAATTATTATGGCTCTGGCGTGGTTTGTGGGGGAGACGTTTTAAATTATACAAACAAGATTTTCAGATCGTACTCAGGCGGAGCTGCTATCTTGGATGATAAATTAAACATACTGGAAAATACAAAAATAGGAGACTATACACCTGGTCAATTGTACTCAGTTGAAATTATCGGCAATTATATTTATTTTGGATTAACAAACTATACCGATTTTAACAAAGTTAAGGTTGTGGATTTCAATAATAATGAAGTAGGTTCATTTGATGTAGGAATCATCCCTGGTGATTTTGCCTACTGGACATCAAACTAATATTATTTTCCAATAATAATAAATTCTGTTTGACGGCCATTAACATATCTAAAACCTTCTTTCTCAAAGACCCCTGCCTCTTCCAACATTATTCGGATTTCCTTACCCCACTCCTTAATATAACTTTTGTTGTTGAGTTCAATTGCATAGGCTGTGTCAAACATCATTGGAACATCACCATTAACAGGCACTCCTTGTTGAGAATCCCACATTCCTATAGTTGTTCCTGCTGAATGCCCAAATGTTCCTAAAGGATGTGTATAAATTTGAGGTTTTAATCCTTCTTTTGTTCCAATTTCAAGAGAAGATTTCAAAATATCATTACCTGATCTTTTGTGTTTAAATTGATTTGTAAATATATCTTGAAGTCTATTGGCATCAATCAAAGCATTAGTTAAAAAATCTGGGGGTTTATTTTCACCAGGTTTTAAAACATACGCAAGTTGTTGACAATCTGTATTTAAAGTCAAATAGCTGATACCAAAATCGCAATGAACCAAGTCTCCAGGTTGAATGATATCAAATTTAGATTTCCCGTCAAAAGCGTACAAATCACTTTTTTCGTTTCTTTGAACGTCAACAGTTGGGTGAAACCATGTTTGTAAATTTAGGTCCAAGACTTTCTCTCTCATCCACCAGACAACATCATTTGTTGTTGTTATCCCAGGTGAAATTACTTTGGTTGAAAAAGCTTCTTTTATAATATTACGCGTTATCCTTACAAGTTGGCTAAATATAACTTTCTCTTTTTCAGTTCTTGTTTCTATCCAGCGGATTCCTAATTTTTCAGCAGAAATAATTTTTTTTTGAATTTCTTTTGGTGCATTATTGTAAAAAAGGTCATAATCTGTTTTAGATATACCGTCAACCAGTGCAAAGTTTTTTGAAAAATTTAAACCAATTTTTTTTGGTGCTTTTAGTGAAATGTAATCGTACAATGCCTTGAATTGGTCTGGGGTTTCATCTTTATTCCAAATGGATGGAATATTGTCGCCAAAATTATACCTAGATATAGCTGCTTTATCTAATTTTTTAGAATTTTCATCATAATGAAATACCAAAATTGTTCTTCTTCGAGCATTTAGCCATGTTGGAGGTAAGAATGTTTTAATTATTGGGTCTTCATTGTATTCTCTTGCGATTATAATCCACATATCAATACCAGTTTCCTCCATTAATTGTGGAAGTAAGTTTTCTATTCTATCTTTTTGAATTTCTTTAATTACAGAAGCTCTTTCTTTCAAATCAAGAATATCTTGAGAAAAAGATGATTGAAGGAAAAATGATAAGATTACTACCAGATTAATATTATAAATAAAAGGATTTTTCATAATTAGCTTATTTTAGAAACTATTTATTTGACTGAAAATTGTTTGTACCAGTTTGCCTGATATTTAATTATTGTATCTCTGGGAATTCCGTGGCCAAATTCATCATATACTATGACTTTCAAATTTTCTTTCGGCGTTCCAATTAGTTTTTTCCATGGAAGGTAGGATTCTTTGTATCCGAAAATACCATCTTGCTTTCCAATAATGTGAAAAATTGGTGTCTTGATTCTTCTTACGTAATAATGGGCTTCGATTTCTTTCTTTGATTTTTGCATCATTAGTCCACCCACCAATATAAAAGCTGCTTTCACTCTATCATCAATTGCTAACAGATAATTTGACGTTGTTGACCCCCAACTATATCCATAATAGAAAAGATTCTCAGATTTAAAATCATTTCTAGATTCGATATAATCAATGGATCTTTTGAA
>Ga0209036_1001145_pt1 | contig 11369 bp, 10 predicted proteins | sample MarorgKNORR_S2LV_3_FD_188222 | JGI IMG/M metagenome (GOLD analysis project Ga0209036, IMG submission 188222) | Marine microbial communities from the Southern Atlantic Ocean, analyzing organic carbon cycling - DCM_A/KNORR_S2/LV (SPAdes) (version 2) | ecosystem: Environmental > Aquatic > Marine >... | reverse complement strand
CTCTTTAGCGCTGTATTCAGCTTTTATTTCTAAAGATTTAAAAATATATTTAAATAATGCTGGGCTTTTACTTTGAGATATAGGAAAACCTACTACCTTAAACTTTTTCATATAATTTTCTTATTTGTTGATAAAAATTAGGGAAAGATGTTTTTATAACTTTATTTTCTAATGTGTTTATTTTTTTATTTTCTACTAAATATAAAATTTCACACATCATCGCAATTCTATGATCATTAAAGTCTTTTATACTTGTATTATACAACATTTTAGATTTATTAATTATAAAACCATCATTTAATTCAGATATTTTAGCACCACATTTTTTCAAATTATAAATAATAGATTCTATTCTATCACTCTCCTTATATCTTAATTCTATCGCATTACTTACTTTAGTGGTACCATTAGCATAGCAAGCAATTAGTGCAAAAATAGGAATTTCATCTATCATATTTACCACTTCTTTTTTATTTAAAATAACACCTTTTAATTTTTGTGAATACTTAACACTAATATCTGCAGTTTTTTCATTTTGCTTAGTTTTAATATTTGATATTGAAATCTTGGCATTCATTTTTTTTAACACATTTATAAAGCCTATTCGTGTTTTATTAAAAAGAACATTTTGAATATTAATTTCTGAACCTTTCATTAGTAAAGCGCCTGCTATTATAAATGATGCACTAGATATATCACCAGGAACATTGTAGTTAAATCCATTAATAGTAAATTTTTTCACTTCCTTGCTATTACCACCTAAAAAATCTATTATATTTTCTGTATGATTTCTGGTTTTAAAAATATCTCTAAAAGTTGATTTTTTATAAATTGAAAGTGCAGCAAAAATTAATGAAGATTTAATTTGAGCACTTGGGTGATTTAAAGTAAAGTTTATAGGATTAACTTTTGATTTTTGAAATTGAATTGGAAGATTATTTTTTACTTTTTTTATTTTAACATTCATTTTTAATAATGGATCGATAAGCCTTTTCATTGGTCTTTTAGATAATGATTTATCTCCATATAAAGTACCACTAACACCAATACTAGGTAAAAATCCAAGCATAAATCTTGCAGTTGTACCAGAATTTCCACAATAAAACTTTTTTACTTTTTGCTTAATTTGTGAGGGGTAAATTTCAGTATAATTTTTAGTTATTTTAAACTTAATATTACAGTTTTTTAAAATATTTAACGTTCTTTGAACATCTTCACATTGAGATAAATTGTGTACTATTGATTTTGAGCTTGCAATAGATCCAAAAATTAATATTCTGTGTGAAATTGATTTGTCTCCATCTAATTTTATTTTCCCTTTAAGCATTATTGTATTATACAACTATATTTAGAAAATTTTCTATTAATTGTTCTCCATATTCTGTTAAAATTGCTTCAGGGTGGTATTGAACTCCATAAATAGGTAATTCCTTATGCTCTATACTCATTATTTCTTTATTGTCACTCCATGATGTTATTTCAATTTCATTATTTATAGATTGCTTATCAATAACTAAAGAGTGATATCTAGTGGCTATAAATTTATTCGGTATATTATTAAAAATAACCGATTGATTAGTATGAGTAATTTTTGATGTTTTACCATGCATAATTTTTTTACTTTTTATTATTTTTGCACCAAAGCAATGCGCTATAGTTTGGTGACCCAAGCATATTCCCAGTATTGGTACTTTACCCTTTAACTCATTTATTAAATTTATACAAACACCAGTATTAAATTGATTCCCAGGTCCAGGTGAAATAATAATATGAGTTAAGTAAAGTTTTTTTATTTCCATTAATGATAATTCATCGTTCTTTATAACCTTAACATCATTATTAATCTTTCCAACATATTGTTCTAAATTATAAGTAAACGAATCATAGTTATCTAATATTAATATCATTTTAAAATAATTTTTTTTGGGATCATATATTTTGGTAAATATTTTAAAAGATTTTTTTTAAAATCTGACAAATCTAAGTTTGCATCTGTTTCTATTACTGCATGCATGACTTGCCCCCATTGTAAATCATCAATAATTTTAATGGAGCATGAATTGATATTTTTAAATTTAAGAAAAACTTTTTTGACATAGCTAATTGATATATTTTCTCCTCCAGATATAATAATATCATCATTTCTATTTTTATACTTAAATTTATTTTCTTTATATATTTTAATGCAATCAGAAGTGACAAAAGAATTCTTAAATAATTGATTAGAATTAAAATACTTTTTAATTATAGTAGGGGATGTTATTCTTAAACATTCATTTGATAAGCTGATTTCTACTTGGGGATGAGCAAAATAGGTATGGTCTTGATAATATTCTTTTATCCAAGAACCAGCAATTCCAGAACATGATTCTGTTAAACCGTATGATATATATGCAGGGATTTTATGATTATTCATTTTTTCAAGCAATCTATTATTAATATTATTCCCACCAACCAATACACATTTCATATTTTTAAAAGTTAGTAGATTTGATTTTTTTAAAATTTTAGTCATCATTGCTGGCACCATGGATACTAAGCTTATTTTTTTCGAATATTTAAAATAATTATTTACAGAAAAATCATCTAAAATCATTTTCATATTAAAATAAAGACATCTATAAAAAATACTTAATCCGCTTATATGATTAAGAGGCATATGATTTAAATATGTATCATGTTCTTCAAAATCAATTATTTTATACCATGATTTTGCACTTTCATATAAATTTTTATATGTTATTTCACAAGGCTTTGGTTGACCCGTGGTACCCGAAGTAAAAATGATTATTTGGGTATCATCATTATTAAAATCAAATAAAGAATAATCAGTATTATCAGATTCTGATAAATCAAAATCTTCAATTGATATAGGTATACCAGTTGTATCAATAAAAGTATTAATATTTGGATGTTCAGGATAAATAATTGGTATTAGTCGTTTTTTATTTAGAGCTGTAATTGCTACTAATAATTTTAATTTATCTTTTATTCTTAAACCAACATATTTAGTTTTTTTTATATTTATTTGATCACAATAATTATTAACCATTGAAATAAATAATTTAAATGAAACTTTTTTATTTTTATATTCAATGAATATTTTTTGAGAATCTTCCAGTCTTCTTTTAAAAATATTATTTAACATTTAAAGCCTAGCCCAATTGTACTTTGAAGATTTATTCTATCATTTTTATATAAAGGCGGGATTATAAATTTGTCATAAAAACTAAAAATATTTACTCCATGCTTTGATTGATTTTCTAATGTTGAAGCTAAATGAATGATAGCCATATTACCTATACTATTTTCAAGAGAAGATGATATTAAAATACTTAAATTTTTGTTATATAATTTTTTAAATTTAAAAAATTTTTCATAACTACCTAAAATACTTGGCCTAATAATAAGAACAGATATTAAATCTTTATCGATCCAGCTTCTATAATTTTTTGTCTGATAAATACTTTCATCTAATGCATAATTTAATTTTGGATATTTAGATTTGATAAAATTAATTTTTTCTAATGTAGGATTTTTAAGTGGTTCTTCAAAAAAATCGATATTAAGATTAGAGATTTGCTTATAAAAATTTTCAAACTCATTAACAGAAAATAATTGGTTTGCATCTAATCGTATTTTTTTATTTGAATTTTTATTATAAAATTTTTTTAAAAATTTTATATCATCTTCTAATGAGTTAACACCAATTTTTATTTTATTTATGCTATTTCTACTTTGTGTTTCTCTATTAATTAATATTTGGCTACAATTAACATAATCAGATGAATTTTTATTAAAAAAACGAGCAATTGAAACTTTCTTTTTTTGTGACTCTATATCATATAATGCAGTCTCAATTGCGAATTGCAATGTTGGTGTTTCAGAGCAATGAATCTTTACAGTCATTAATAATTCATCTAATAAATAATTTTCATTTTTTTCTATTACACTTAAAAATGATTCCATTGACCAAATAATTTCTTGAAGTGTGTAATGGGTAAATCCTTTTAATATAACAGCCTCTCCTTTTCCGATGAAATTATTAGTTTCAATTGTTACAATTACACCTTTTTGATTGTTGTATTCATTTTTGGAGTTTTCAAAGTTTTTTGAAAGTGGAATTTGATACTGTTGATAATATATTTTTTTTATTTTCATATAATTCGACTAACAAATAAAATAAATGGATCAAGAATTAATAAAACAGAGACCTTACCAAGTGCAGGATTTATATTAGATGGTTTTTTGAAAAAAATATCATACGTAATATTTAATGCAAGGGGTGATGTTAGCGCTATTAAAAATAATAATTTTGAATTATCAATTGTGAATGATAGTAATAATATCATACAGTATGACATTACAATAATAAACAGTCCATATATTTTACCACTTGAATAGCCTAGCTTAACAATTAGAGTATTTTTATTTACGTTTTTATCATTTTCATAATCTCTCAGATTATTAATAACAAGTAAAAGGATATTTTTGCAACCGATTGAAGCTCCTAAATAAAAACAGCTTAAATTATATGTACCTGTTTGTAAATAGTATGTACCACAAACTGCGATTATACCAAAATATATGAAAACAAATATATCACCTAGGCCATTATATGCTAAAGCAAAAGGCCCAGCAGTATATAAATAAGCAAATAAAAAAGATGATAAGCCAATAAATACAATTATCCACCCTCCTTGAATTGCGAGTGGAATGCCCAAAATTATACCTATAATAGTTAGAGAAATAATCATCCTTTTCATTTCATTTTCATTAACTAGTCCAGATTGTAACATTCTTTTTGGACCGACTCTGTTACGATCAGCACCTTTTATAAAATCAAAAAGGTCATTAATATAATTGGTTACAATCTGAATTATTAGTGCTGCAGAAATTGTTAAAGCGAGTATAGTAATATTAACTTGCTTGATATTAGGTAGTATAGCAATTGAGCTTAATATTGGAACAATGGAAGCAACTAATGTTTTAATACGAGCAGCACGAATCCAAGGATAGATTTTCATAAATTTTTATGGTAATTTAGGAAATTTTTTAAAATTTGGCTTTCTTTTCTCTTTAAATGCATCACGACCCTCTTGCGCTTCTTCTGTCATATAAAAAAGCATTGTTGAATCACCAGCAAGCTGCTGCAATCCAGCTTGACCATCACAATCTGCATTTAGAGCACCTTTCAGCATTCGTAATGCAAGAGGAGATTTTTCCAATATTTTTTGAGAGCATTCAACGGTCGTTTCCTCTAGCTTATTATATTCAACAACTTTATTAATTAAACCCCAGTCTAACGCTTGCTGTGCATTATAAAATTCACATAAAAACCAAACTTCTCTTGCTCTTTTTTGACCAATTATTCTTGCCATATATGAGGCTCCCCAACCTCCATCAAAAGATCCTACATTTGGTCCTGTTTGACCAAACTGAGCATTTGTTGCAGCTATGGTTAAATCACACAACATATGCAGAACATGACCTCCACCAACAGCGTAGCCTGCAACCATAGCTATCACAGGTTTTGGCATATATCTAATTTGTTTTTGCACATCTAAAATATTCAATCTAGGTATACCATCTTCACCAACATATCCAGCATTACCTCTTATTTTTTGGTCTCCTCCGGCACAAAATGCTTTTTCCCCTTCACCTGTAAAAATAATAACTCCGCATTCTTGATCCTCTCTTGCTAATTCAAATGCTTCTTTGAGTTCAAACACAGTTTTTGGTCGAAATGAATTTCTAACTTGAGGTCTGTTTATCGTAATTTTATTAATATTTTGAGCATCTTGAATGCCTTTTTCATATTTAATATCTTTAAATTTTTTAATTGTTTGCCATTTAATATTCATTAAGACTCCATATATGATGTATTTTTATTAATATAATTTATACTAAATTTACTTCAATTGATGGTTGAAAACAGATACATATTACAATTTTTAATATTTTTATCATTTCATATTTACAGTCAAGAGTGTATAAGTTTAAATCCATATAATTATGGTGATTGTGAAGAATTCATTGGCTACATATGGTATGAGGAATCATGTGTTCCCGTTTATGGTTGTGGAGTAAATAATGATACTGAAAATTTTTTTAATAATTATGAATCTTGTGATTTAACATGTAATCCAGAATTTCCTCTTGGAGATTTAAATAATGATTTTATAATTAATGTCACTGATATTATATCTTTAGTATCTATAATATTACTTGCAGACAGCAATCCAAATCAATCATTTATGCCTAATGGTGATATCAATTTTGATAATCAATTAAATGTAACAGATATTATAATTCTAGTAAATTATATTTTAAGTGATGAAGAAGTTCGTGGTTCTTGGCAAATTATTAATGAAGATATATTATCATTAAAGTGTGCACAGTGTCACTACGAGGGGTCTTTTTATGCAGAAACTTCTGATTTAATTCTTACTCAAAATATTGCATATAATCAACTAATTAATAGAGTCCCAAATAATTCATCTGCAATGACAGATGAATTAGTTTTAATTAGTAATGCATCTGGTTTGCTTGGAATATTACAGAGTTATTTTTGGGAAAAAATTAATATTAAAAATGAAAATCATTTTTATAGCGAGCATCCTCAATATGGAGAGTTAATGCCTTTAGGAGGTCCTTTTTTAACAAATGGAGAATTGAATTTTATTAAGCAGTGGATTTGGGAGGGAGCACCAGAAAACGGAATAGTTGTAGATCCAATAATATTAAATGATTTATCAATTTATGAAGCTCCAGAATTTATACCTTTAGAACCTCCTGTAAATGGTTTGCAATATCACATTGGTCCCTTTGATGTATATCCTAACACGGAAAGAGAATTCCTTTATTATGTACCTGCAATTGAAGGAACATATTATATTGATAAAATTGAAATTTCAATGTCACCAGGCTCTCATCATTTTATTGCTTATATGTTTCCTCAAAATTATGGTAATCCACCAAATGCATATGAGTATAGAGATATCCACTATCCTTATATTGATGAAATTCTTCCTAATGGTTCTTTAAATTTTGAATGGCTTAATAATGTTCAAACGTTGCAAGGACATACTTTTGTTACAGGTACACAATGGCCAAGCTGGTCATATGATTTACCTCCAGGAATTGCCTTAGAGGTTAATTCTAATTTTGGTTTAGATTTAAATCCACATTATTTTAATTATACAAATGAAACTATTCAAGGCGAAGTATATGTAAATCTACATGCATCCCTACCTCAAGAAGTTGAAAAAATTGCTGGAGTAATGCAACTTGGTAATAATGATATTTCATTACCCCCCAATCAAGAGACAACATTATCCAAAACCTATTCATTTTATGATATTGTAAATAGTCTTACAATTAACCCCCCAGGATTAAATCAAATTAATATTTTTCAATTATTTTCTCATGCTCACCAACTAATGACTAGATTTGATATTTATATTAATTATGCAAATGGAGAAAGTGATTTAATTTATACGGCGCTTGATTATGAGCATCCACCGGTGCTATCATTGGATCCACCTTTAACACTTAATATTGGAGAAAGCCTTACTGCTAATGTTACTTATAATAACACATCTGATGATTATGTTCACTTTGGATTATTAAGTACGGACGAAATGATGATTATTTTTGGACTACTTTATTTTAATTAATTCAAAAATTGAATTTTATTTTTTATAAAATTGCATTAAATAATTAGTAATTTATTTATATATTTAGCGTCTATTAGTTTAAAAGATTTTATAAATTTTTTGGAGATTGAATGAACAAAAAGAAAAAAATAGCAAATAAGAAGCATCGAAAATCTCAACAAAGATTAAAAAAACTGAAAGTTATTTCATTATCAAAAATGAAAAAGAAAGTTGTTGCAACAAAAAGCGTTGAAGATAAAGTTGAGAATAGTAAAGTTTCAGAAAAATCTTCAGAACAATCTGTAGTAAAAAAGAAATCAGCAGCTAAAAAAACCACGACAAAAAAACCTGCAGCAAAAAAACCTGCAGCAAAAAAACCTGCAGCAAAAAAGAAACCAGCAGCAAAAAAGAAACCAGCAGCTAAAAAATAAATTATTATAAATGTCTCTATTTAAAGTTGTTAAATCTTGCAAGGACACATCTTCTAGATTAGGACAATTAAATACTGACCACGGAAAAATCACTACACCAGCGTTTATGCCTATCGCTACATATGGAGCAATCAAAACCTTATCAACAGATGAAATTAAAAAAATTAATTATAATTTAATTTTAAGTAATACATATCATCTATATCTTAGGCCTGGCCTTGATATTCTTAGCAAGTTTAAAGGTTTGCATAATTTTATGGATTGGGATGGTGCAATTTTAACAGATTCAGGTGGTTTTCAAATTTATAGCTTATCAAATTTAAGAAAAATTGATGATAATGGTGTTGAGTTTAAATCACATCTTGATGGAAGTAAACATTATTTTACTCCTGAAAAAATAATAGACATTCAAAGAACTATTGGTTCAGATATTATGATGGTATTAGATATTTGTCCAGAGTCTAATGCAGAATTTAAAGTTCATGAGAATGCTGTTAAAGTAACAACTGAATGGGCAAAAAGATGTTTAGATCATTATAAAAATAAAGGCCCTAAATATAACTTTAATCAAGTCGTATCTCCAATTATTCAAGGTGGTACGAATGAAAAATTACGTAAAATGTCAGCTGAGGATTTGTTAGAGCTAGATGCAAAAATGTATGCTATCGGTGGTTTAGCAGTGGGAGAACCCAAAGAGGAGATGCTTAATACTGTTGAATTTTTAAACGGTATTATGCCAAAAGATAAACCTAGATATTTAATGGGGGTTGGAACACCTGAAGATCTTGTTAAATGTATATCTAATGGAGTAGATATGTTTGATTGCGTAATTCCAACAAGAAATGGCAGAAATGGTCAGCTGTTTACTCGATTTGGTAAAATTAATATTAAAAATGCAAAATATAAAAATGACTTATCACCTATTGATGAACTCAATAATTACGAAATATCGCAGAAATATTCTAAAGCATATCTTCATCACTTATTTAATACAAAAGAAATTTTAGGTTGTAGAATAGCGACACAACATAATTTGTCTTTTTATAATAACTTAATAAAAGAAATACATAAAGCAATAAAAAATGATAATTATTTAAATTGGTCTAAACAATTTATAAAAGATTATAATAGTATATAGTTGTTCGTTTATTTCAATAAAACAATTAAATTTATTTATGTCAATTAAAAAGAAACCATTTAAAAATTCATCAAATATTCATTTAAAAACATTTTATGGTAAAAATAAACCTGGTGAATTTCCTTATACCTCAGGTATTTATCCTGATATGTATCGAAGAAAATTATGGACAATGAGACAATATGCAGGATTTTCATCTGCTAGTAAAAGCAATGAAAGATATAAATACTTATTAGAGCAAGGAGTATCGGGTTTATCTGTAGCATTTGACCTTCCAACACAAACCGGTTATGATTCTGACCATGAATTATCAGCTGGAGAAATTGGGAAAGTAGGAGTTCCGATTTGTACAATCGATGATATGAGAATTTTATTTAAAGACATACCTTTAGATAAGGTTTCAATTTCAATGACAATAAATTCTACAGCAATTGTTTTATTATCATTTTTAATTGTTTTAGCTGAAGAAAATAATATTTCACTAGAAAAATTATCTGGAACTATACAAAATGATATTTTAAAAGAATATATTGCTCGTGGTACTTATATTTTTCCTCCAAAAGATAGTATGAAATTAGTAACAGATATTTTTGAATTTTGCAGCTCTAGAATGAAAAAATGGAATACAATTTCTATTTCTGGTTATCATATTAGAGAAGCAGGATCTAGTGCTGTTCAAGAATTAGCATTTACTTTTTCTAATGCTATTGAATATACCAATGCAGCACTAAATAGGGGTTTAGATGTAAATATTTTTACAAATCAAATGAGTTTTTTCTTTAATAGTCATAATAATTTTTTTGAAGAAATTGCTAAGTTTAGAGCTGCAAGAATAGTTTGGGCAAATATCATGAAAAAAAGATTTGGAGTTACAAGTGAAAAAGGACTGATGTGTAGATTTCATACACAAACAGCTGGCTCAACATTACAAGCACAGCAGATAGATAATAATATTGTAAGAACAACAATGCAAGCGGCAGCGGCTGTCTTAGGTGGAACTCAATCATTGCATACTAATTCTAAAGATGAAGCATTATCTTTACCAACCAAAGAATCTGCTCAATTAGCTTTGAGGACCCAGCAGATTTTAGCATATGAAACAGGTATACCAGATGTTGTGGATCCCTTAGCAGGATCTTATTATATTGAAAATTTAACAGAAAATATTGTTAATAAAACTATGGAATTAATTTCTGAAATTGATAATCAAGGAGGTGCGGTATCTGCTATTGAAAATTCATTTCAACAAGAGCAAATAGCAAATTCATCATATGAATATCAAACAGAAATTGAATCTGGGGAGCAAGTTGTCGTAGGTGTAAATAAATTTACTGATCATGAAAATCAAAAATCTGATAATATTTTTTCAATTGATCAAAATGCAATTAAAGATCAATTAGATAGACTAAAGATATTTAAGAAAAATCGTGACATAAAAAATGTAAATGACTCATTAAAAAAATTAAAAAAATCGCTTAATCAAAATAAAAATCTAATTCCTTCTATTATCTATTGTATCAAAAATCATTGCACTTTAGGTGAAATTTGTGATGTTCTAAAGTCAAAGTATGGCACGTACATATAATGTTTTTTGTTAGTTTATTAGAATCTAATTTCAAATGTAAAAGTCTTTTTCAAGAAATAGTTTATTTATCATCAACTAAATCAACCACTAATGAATTATGGACTTATTATAATAATAATCCAAAAAAATATTTAGTCATTACCGATAATCAAACTGCAGGAAAAGGTAGGGGAATTAATTCTTGGTTTTCAGTTGCACATAAAAGTATCGCATTTTCTTTTATCATAGAACAATTATTTCCTATTCAAAAATTTAATTTTCATTCTTTAATAATACCTTTATCAATAATTAAAGGAATTAAAAAACATTTATCAATTGATTTAAAAATTAAATGGCCAAATGATATTATGTTTGAAAATAAAAAGGTTGCAGGAATTTTAATTGAATCTAAAAAAATATCTGATAAATATATTTTAAATATTGGTATTGGTATTAATATTAATGAAGATATTAGTGATTTTAATGATGAAATTAAAAATAGCGCAACTTCATTAAAAATTATTAAAGGTCATAATATCCAGAGAGAACCATTATTAGCATGCATATTGAATGAGCTA
>Ga0209036_1001144_pt1 | contig 11371 bp, 10 predicted proteins | sample MarorgKNORR_S2LV_3_FD_188222 | JGI IMG/M metagenome (GOLD analysis project Ga0209036, IMG submission 188222) | Marine microbial communities from the Southern Atlantic Ocean, analyzing organic carbon cycling - DCM_A/KNORR_S2/LV (SPAdes) (version 2) | ecosystem: Environmental > Aquatic > Marine >... | reverse complement strand
TAATTAAATTTTGCGAATAAAATCATTAATTTATTTTGAATAAAATAAAATAATCACTTAATATGCGTTGGTCACAAACCGTGCGATTCAATATAGCACATGATAATAGAAAAACAGATATTAGTGACTTATATGGCGTTGGAGACATCGCATCCCTTCTTGGGGGGGAGGGAATTAAGATGGCGTCTACAGTAGCGGGAAGTTTAGTTCTTCGAGACCAACCAACCGCTATAATTTTCGAGGAAGGTGATGGTCAGCAGCAAAACGAATCGCTTGAACAAGCGGTATGTAGAAAAATAAGTGACGCAGTAAATGCTTATACAAACGGGGAATTCGTTGTTCAAAATGAAGCAATTATTATTAATGCCCTTCGTGATAGTGACGTTCTAAATCCAGATGCATATATTGAGTTAACTGGTGTTGATAATTCTAAAATTAAATTAAAGGCCTCAACTGTTCCAGAGATTCCGGCATTTATACAACTTACATCTGAACCTACCAATGGTGGTTCACCTCCTGATTTTCGTTGTACACTAAATAATAAAAGTTTGGTATTTGAGAATAATGAACAACAAGGAGTTGCAACTGCGACTTTAGGAGATTCATTATTGTCTTTTGAGTATAGTCAAAATAATACTACTCTATATCATGCAATTGGTCCTGATGGATTTCAAGTTACTTCAACAAAAACAGAAAGTAATAATAACATTCAAAATAGTTGTACAGTAGAATCAAATGCAATAAAATATAATACAAATGTTTTTAAATATGGAGATGATTCATCTGGCTCGACGTTTACTTCGATGGGTAATGCAAATGTACAATTTGGAATCGGTCACGGAAAATATAACTATACTTTATTTGGTGGAAAAGAATTTATTAAATTCCGGATTGGATTACAGGAAACTATGTCTCCAGAGTCACCCCTCACTCCCCATGTCTCAGGACCCGAATTCAAACTTTGCTGTCGAATAAAGAGAGACAATGCTGAACCAGAGCCAGAACCAGAACCACAACCGGAGTCAGAACCACAACCGGAACCAGAACCAGAACCAGAACCACAACCAGAGTCAGAGCCAGAGCCAGAGCCACAGCCTGAGCCTGAGCCAGAGCCACAGCCACAGCCTGAGCCTGAGCCAGAACCAGAACCTGAACCAGAACCGGAGCCACAACCAGAACCGGAGCCAGAACCACAACCAGAACCAGAACCGGAGCCAGAACCACAACCAGAACCAGAACCGGAATTAGAAATTGTTCGTGGTACTTTAAGACTTGTTAATACATATAGAAGTAGAGAAGAAAGTAACTATATTCAAAGAGTAACACCTGACGAGCCAATAACAGATGCTTCCGGCTGGGATAGTCAAATGAGCGTTTACTATTCGTTCGACACATTCATGAAGGATTTTGATCGGAGCGAGGTAGGAGGCGATGGTACTATTGGAAACATTCAAAAAGGTCCTATATCGCTCTGGAAAGAGCAAGATTGGCCAATTTACAGAATAAATTTTTATGATTCTGAAGACAACATTTTGGGAGATCAAAGCGAAGGATATGTATTTTCTATTGGTGACGGGGTCGTTGACGAGGGCGTAGAAAGACATTTAAGAGAATTTTCGCTGAAATTTAGGTTCTACCAGCGCGACGATGCCGACGCCCGCGGCGACGGTTCACTCGGTCCGAGACGAACTGTGAGGTGGTACGGTGCAAGTATTTATGGGGATAAACTAGATGGAAAAACATTTGATAATAAAGTTGAGGGCGACGCCGAAGACATCACAGCTCCAGAGGACGGGGTTGGCCTCGTCTATGGTGTGTATGTAGGTAAGGAAGTCGATGCAGGGAACGGCGATATGCTGGAGAGTCAATATGTCAATAAATTAGTGGATGGAGAATATAGTGACAGTGATTCATCTGGCAATCTTCCGGAGGATGAGGTTCAATGCGACGCGTCGGGTGGAGGATTATCTATTGATGAAAGATGGTGGGGAAATGGTCAATGGGCAGGTCAATGGACGAGTGAACCGCGTACTGAGGGTGACGGACGCGATGATTTAGGAAATATTGCTGATTGGTCTAATACAACTGATTATACTTGGAATAACAAAGATGATGTAGCGCCTTATATTCGTACATCTCTAGAGACAGGTACTTCTGATTATCAAATAGAATTACCTGTAAATAAAACAATAAAGTGGAAATTACTTAAATATGAACCATCTGGAAATGATTGGGTAGAGGTTATTGACAGTGAAGACACAGATAACGATGGAATACCATATTTTAGTTGGAGTTTTATACCAGATGGTAGTAGTGATAAGATATTTGAATGGCAAGGAGAAAAGAACGCATCTTTGGTTTGGAATGAAAACATTAGCAAAATATCTCACGATGCAATGTCTGGTTTCACTTGGAATGAAGAAAGTCCACCGGAACCTGAGCCAGAGGCGTTGTATCCGGAACCCGAACCCGAACCTGAAATACCTACTTTTATAGATAATCTTAAAATATGTTGGACACAAGCAAGTGGTTCGAATGATTATACAATTTACAATTATGGCGACAATGGAATAGCAACATTGGATATTAATGATACTGTTTCAGATGAATATAGAATAGAATTAAATGAGAATGGATTTTTTAGAATAAAAACATTAAAGTCTGATCTTTTTGGAGATAATCTAAATAAATATTGGTATAGAAATGAATCCGAAAATATTATAAGAACAAATTGGGATGAGACAATCACTGCGCCACAAACATTATTTGAGATTGAGCCAATAGCTGATACAGATGGACCTAGTTATTTAATAAAACATAAAAAAAGTGGAAAATACCTCTCTCGTTCTGAGTTGTCTTGGGGATGGGGATTTGTAATTGAATTATCCGACAATAAAGAAAATGGGTACTTTACATTTAAAGATAGTGATATGAATATTATAGATATTGGTTCCTTGATTTATCCACAGGAAGCGGCGACAATGGGAAATATTGCATATGCAAATGTTGATGATGATGAAATTCCATTAGAGTTTTCATTTTTACTTAATATTAATGTTGGTTCATGGTTAAATGTTGATAAAAATACAGAGAATGGAGAATATATTGACAGCGATGGATTACATTGGTTTATGCTATCAGATATTAAAACAAAAAATATTGCAGATACACTATTATCAGCGTATAATATAGATGCAGCCGATATTTATTATAGGCGAGAAGGATTATATATAGATATTGCTTGGTATCCTGGTACAGATCATGGTATGTCGCAATTTGGTGCTTTAAGAGGCCAATATTCTAGTATATTACAATACACATTGATTCAAGTAGCATAATTATTGCGTTATTATTTAAGAATAAATTATGATAATCTAGTTATTCTATGGATTTATCTACCTGTTATCAAGGAAAGGTAAAATGGTTTTCTAATAAGGCGGGATACGGATTCATAACAGTTACAAAAGATGCGGATAAAAAACCAGATGATGCTCCATCTGATTTACCAGAAACGCTTGTAAATGAAGATATATTTATTCACCACACAGGTATTACAACTGAAAAACAAGTTTATAAATTTCTTCAGCAAGATGAGATGGTTGTTTTTAAAATATTATTTCTATCAACTTCAAAGCACAAATATCAAGCGATTGAGGTGACTGGTAATGGTAATTCTTTGAAATGTGAAAATCCAAAACCATATGAACGTAGACAGCGAAAGCGACCGCGCTCGCGTTCAGGTGCAAATGGCGCCGATGCGGCGGCGGAAGAAAGTTCACCACCAGCGCCACCGCCATTACCGACAGCAAACGATTTCCCTGTATTAGCATCACCAAACGCGACTGTAACTGGGGATAACGATTTATGTAAATTAACAGCAACTGCTTCTGCAGCAGCGGCTGTTGCAGCTTAGGTAAATATAATATTTTCAAGATTTGGAGTTAATACTGATATATTAAATTTGCACTAATTAAAACTAATGTCTCACAGTAAATAGTCGAAAATGTCATACACATGCCTAATTATTTAAATCCAACAGTAGTTGAATTAGACGATGTTAACTTTGAAAAAATAGATTTTGAACCCGGAACTGGTGTTTTCAAGTCAGCTGACTTTGCCATTTTAGATGCTGGTAGTATGCAAAATTTAAATATTACAGTCGATCGTGATGGAGAACGTTACACCAAACAGTTACAAGGAGTTTGCTTTGTAGACAGTTGGGCCATTAACCGCGGTCCCGGCGGAGACATCGACGACAATTTAGCGCCGGTCGACGACCCCCACTCCTCCGGACATGGTAATTATGTAAGTAATCCCTACAATGGACTCGAGGGAGTTCCGACCATTAACACTAGCCAACTCGAGGCAGGACCTGATCCGGCGAATTTCTACCGAGGAGGCGAAGTTAATGGTGTCGAAGGCGCCACCCCGTCCGATGACCCCGCATTAGCCTACGACGGGACATATTATCACCCATTCCGAGGTGAAATGCAACTTAGTACCCTCGATGCTCGTGGATATGATTTTGTTGATCCTGTGAAGGGTGGCGACGGCGGCTCTGGCGCAGACGCCTACGTTCACCCTAGCCGGCCTTCGGCGTCCGGGGCCGGTACCTACGAGTTCTTAACAGAACCGAAGTTTACTGAAGATGTAACTTATATTACTACCGACGCTTCGGGTGAAATTTTGTACAGTGATGCCAAGCGCCGCGCCGCGGGGGGCACGAAGTACGTCGACCTCACCGCGAGTGACCCCTATAAATATATTGCTACAGATGAAAATGGAGAGTTTATGCCATATGTACCCATAACTGGTATATCAGGCATAGAACGCCCGAAGGACCAGTTCGTCGCGGACGCGGCGGATGGATCCGCACTTCTAACGCAATCAAATTCCATTATGCATGTAAACATTACACGCGATATAAAGAGTTTTGACAAAAATCAAACACCCGAAGCGTTTGATCAGCGCCGTAAAAGAGGGACTAGAGATTTATTACAAGGAATTGTATTTTGTTCAATGGTAAAAAAGATATTTAATACTGGTGCGGATGATGCTGATCTTGAACTGAAGAATGTTGATTTTTCAGCTGCAGAAGAAAGAGAAAGTGGCCTGTTCTTTGTTAATATTGAGGATTCGGAAGTGGTGCAAATCACCGCCGGCGGCGACGGCGTCCCGCTGCAACAAGGGAACACCAGCGAAAATTATCCGAGCCAGATGCTCGGCACCGAGACCTTCAAAGACTGGATGGTGATGAAACTGGGCGCGGCCGCGCGTGTCCCGGCTGATTATGTGGGCAACGTGAAGACGGACGAGACAAAACGCGAATTTGACCTCCGTCGTGAATTTCTTCGTTTAACTGATCCTAACTTTGGTACCATTTCCGATTTCAAACGTGATGCCGACGGAAACCAGTTATACTTAGATGGGTCCGGAGCAGAGACGACGGACAAGTTGCCGCCGTTCGAGGGCATGGCCGACCATATACCACTATACGAGTATAGTGCAGTTATAGAAGGTAGTGGCAAAGATCGTACATTCACTATTCCAAATGATGTTTTACACAAAACTCTATTAGCTTTTAATGGTTATAAAAGAGGTCGGCGCGCGATTGATGTTGATGAAGAGCACGGGATAGTAGATGTATCGGGTGATTGGACTGACGCAGCCGCTGGCGTCGCGAAAGTAGTAACTACACCAAGTGAGTGGTATCCACCCGCGCCACTCGCCGCTGGCGATGATCCGGTAAACAATAGGGTAGATGGTGACACATTAGATGACGAAATTCAATATTGGAATTTTAGAACAGCGCAAGGTTCCGACGACGCGACCGTAACAGACGGCGAACCAAATCAAGAGCTAGAATATGTACCGTTTGTCAGATTTGATAAAATGATGGTTTATTATACAATTGATATATTTTTCCAACAAAAATCGCTAGCGGAAGTTACACCAGATGGTCTAAATGCTCTTACTATTGAGGGTAGTACAAGTACAGAGACAGGAGATGTTGTTACAACCGAAGGGGTGGGCTATGATTTTTACGACACCAAACTAAACTTTATACTAGAATGGGTTTTGACTCATGAGGACCAAGAGGCTGTTGGTAAGCGCAACTCATCACAGGCCGCGGACCAGCCCGCCACCGCCACGCATTACCAAACCGTACCCGGAAAGAAAAATGTATGGGAAGACGCTTGGAACGCCCCATAAAAAAATATATTTAATAAAAATATTTTGTTAAATTATGAGTAATAATAATTTGAGTTCAGATACCCTACTTCTTCATCCAAAAAATGTAAGAAATAGTTATGATGTAAAGCCAACTCAATTAATTCAATATCCGGAAAATGTAAAAAAGCCTTCGAAAGAAATACGTAATAATATTTATGATGGAATTGAATACAGTCTTGGATACATGGGAAGTGGTGTAGAAATGAAAAACGGAAAAGACCGTTCACTAGGAGCTAATTATTTCATTAACACAAATAAGAAATGTGATTCTGAATCATCATCTGCAATCTGTAAAGATAAAGATAGATATGTATATGTTAGAAATATACCAACTGGAACGATACCTCCTCTAAACTTAAGTTTTTATGGGGCGACAGGGTGCAACCTCACTGGACTAACGGAAGGCCGAGGTCTGGTTCCTGGTTTAGTTGAGGATATATATGATTTCAATCCTATAGAATTGGCAATCGCTGCATCTGGGAATGGTAATCTTGGAAGTGATAGTTGTAAAGAGATGACATTACCAATTGGATCTCAAATATATAATACAGATAAAGAAAATCAGACTTGGAAATGGGAATCTAAATGTACTAGTGGTTTTCATACAATGACAGAAACAACAAATGATGAATTGAATAGAAAAGTTCGTAATTATAATCCAAATATAAAAAGAGCTCGGCTACCTGGACCACTGCAGCTAAGGGAAAATTTTAAATCCTCGACGACCGATGCACCATCAGTAGCGTTTGCGCGCATAATTATTATTTCTGCAGCAATATTGGCATTGTTACGTTCTCTTAAATAAATTTATGATTATAGATTTTAAATTGTAAATTATTATGACTGAAACAAAAATAAATTTTGATATAGTTATGGTAGTGATAAGCTCTCGTGGTGATATTTACAATAAGTTAATTGAAATATATTGGTTACCCATTATAGAGTATATCAGATGTAATAAAATTCCAATTAAGATAATTTTACTATTTGGAAAAGATCAAAAAGTGAATGACTTACCAATACCAAGTGAAAATATTTTCATGTCCGATGTGAATGATGGTTTAATTCCCGGGATATTATTCAAAACCGTCCAATGTTTTAATGATATTGAAAATAAATATAATTATAAACATATAATAAGGACTAATCTCAGTAGTTTCTTTATAATTGATAATTTATTGGAAATTCAGAAAAGTTTGGATAATTCTGGAATTTACGCAGGTGTCATTGGAGAATACAACGGGGGTCGGGGTCATTTTTGTTCTGGTGCTTGTTTTTGGATCACTAAAGATGTATTAAATACTCTAATTCATTCAGATTTAAAAAGTGTTCAACATTTAAACGATGATGTAGCAATTTCAATAGTATTAAAACAATATGATATAAAATGTATGCCTAGATATCCCATCACATCTGATAAAGATATTGAAAATAAAGAATTATTAATACATCAAATAATAAAAAACAATCACTATCATATACGTATTAAAAATGAACGAAATCGAAATTTAGATATCAAATATTTCAAATGTTTCTATGATTTACTGTATAAGTGAATATATAGAGAACGCGAAAGTGTTCGCGTTGGCGGCGATGCTGCGCGCAACCGCAGATGGATATAGATTACTATCCTTGGCGATCACGGGCGACGGAGACGCCGGGATCGGGCCGCGGCGGTACATTGTTTTAATTTATTGGAAAAATATCATTTGGTTCTGTTTCAGAACAAACATTAACGTTATATTCATCATTTTCCACGTCGCATGTTGCCAAACCAGAACAGTAAACATCATCTATTTTGTGATATAAAGAATACAATTCTTTAATCTGTCGTGAATGTTTCTCAAAAGTGGTGCGGAGAAGTTCCTTAAGCTCTGCTTGTTCTTTTTTAAGAGATATTAGTGTTTTAGTAATATCATCTAATCTATTAGTATTTTCGGTTTTATTTTTGATACGATTAACTAATTCCGAAGCTTGCATAATAATTAGTTATATAAAATTTTCAAGTCTTTGGCATGAGCGACTGCGACGCGTGTGCCGATGGTATATGAAATGATATTCAAACATGTTTGAATAATACTAGAGTTATATAGAGGTAAAAAAATAATAATGCAGCAAAACATGTTTTGTGGTGCGCATTTTGCCCCCAAGGCAGCACCCTGGTGTTTTGTTTTAAATATGTAATATCCACAGGCGGCGCTGGTTATTGTCGCCGCCATGGTCGGTAATATTTCATTATACATAGAAAATACTATAGTCGCAGTGGCGCTATACATAGAAAAAATAATATATGATATGTAGTCCACGGCGAGCCCCAGTTCAGCGTTCATATGTCGCGGCGCCGGCGTCGTAAGAGAACCTGCAAGACCATATTCACAATTACTCCACGATACATCAGAACTCATGTTATGATTTTATAATATTTTCCACCTATCTATGGCGCACATATAACTTATAATCTTGTTGTTAATTCAAGTGCTCTTTCCTTAAAATCACTGAAGACTGTAATCATTGCAAATGCGATTACAACACCACCGTTAATTTCCTTTGTTCTGGTATGATCATAACCATACATACCATTGAATACATATGGTATACTACGTACAAAATGTCTTAAATAGAATGATATTATTGAAATGGAACCAGCCTGTAAACATGCTTGTAAAAATAGTGTTTGTGTAGATACTTTTTCGACTGGATATTTTTCTGTTTTAAACAACATTCTAAAAAATTTGTTAAATACACTTATAAATATAATAGAACCAATAAAATAGTATATACCTAATAATCCTATATCAATTACCTTAATATTTCTTAACATAATACTATTCACATCCATTAACATAAAATTTATTTTATTTGTTCCGGCGTGTCCCCGCCATGATGGGCTTAAAACCATATATTTGTCATTAATTGTTTTGAACCTTTATTAGATATGTTTACTGAATGAGGCAAAATTTCCCGGTCATTGTTAATATGTTTTACGTAATCTAAATGTTGTTTTAAACCAGTCATAATTTTTTGGGTAGAATAATCCAATACCTTCTTATTAAGTTCCATGACCTGATTTAAAATATTCTTAGGTTGATTTTGACTATATTGTAAGTACATAGAACGCATTATCAAAACTAACTCTTCATTACTTTGATTTCCAATTACATGTTGTTTGTTTGTGTTTAACCACACTTGGTAACGAATCTTAGTATGTAATGCTGATATATTTTGTGTACTGAAAAAAGCTTTGCTTAGAGGTGTTGAAGTCTGAATACCTTTCAATTGTTCCATTGTTATAAACTAATGTTTTATTTTAAATCCACACAAAATACACCTTCTTCAATTTTACAAATTGCGTCCATATGGAAACAGAAAATTATATAAAGTCCGCCTAAATTTCCTAATTGGGTCATTATTAACAGTTATTAATTCTATTTCGAAACGTAGTTCCGAATTTGCTGGTATCGAAGGTCTTCCATTGGAATGTGCAGCTTTGTCTCCGTATCCAAGCGATGGTGGTATTAGAATAGTTCTTTTCCCTCCTTCTTTCATTGTTTTTAAACCAAATTTCCAACCAATTATAACTGGCGAAATATCATACTCGAAAAATAATCCATGTTTATTATCACGCTGTCTAGAATCATCAAATTTAATGCCGCTATCACTCCCTGGTGCATAAAACCAACCTTTATAGTGTACTTCAAGTTCATCACCCTTTGATACAGATTTTCCTTCTCCCACTATTTCATCTTTAAACATTATACCACCATCACCCGCGGCAAAGCCACCCGTGTCGATGCATACATCTGTGGCGCCTCGTGGGAAGCTATGTCTATGCCTATGCGTATGAGGAACCAAACAATTCGATTTGATTAGTAAAAATAAGAAAAGAGCAGGCCGAAACATTTTAATATAAATTCGTGATTTAATCTTATATATATCTTTTAATCGTCACATATACAAACATCGTTATTTTCAATGTTTAAAAGTTTCTTACGTATTTTTTTTACAGGTCTATTCTCAAGTTTTAATATGGTTTCCGCAGAAGCTGGGTTTTCTTTTATTTTTTTTCTAGCATCACACACATTATCCCAAAATAATTTAATATTTGGAGATATCATCGAGAACCATTCTTTATCGCGTTTTATTGTAGTTAACGAATATTTTGTTAGTGTCCAGTAAAATGCTCTGATAAATTGTTTATCCGAATTATCAAATTGATCCGTTTCTGAATCGTACCAATTCATTAAAGTATCTTCATCTGAACCAATTGGTGAATAAATATGTTTTATGTTATCTGGATTATCAATAAATTCATATTCTATTACAATACCATAGTATTTGTTGTCCATAGTATTATTTCTTATTTTGTTGTAAAAATCAGTCATCGTATTTTGTTCATTGATTACACATTCGAAGAAATCACATATTGGTAGATTGCAGACTTCCATCTGAAGTTGACATTGAACCCAATAGTTCCATTTTGGAATACCAGTCAACCTTCTGCTAAATAAACATTTAATTTCGAGCATTCTTCCTAGCATTTTAGGGTCTGCCGCTTTTGTAACAATACCATCAGGAGATGCTCCTATGTAATCAATTTCTTTATGTTTAATGCATCCATATTCACTAACTGTGCAATTATTAATAATTTCATATATTGATTGGGCATTTTGTTCATGTCGAATACCATGTGAAAGAGCATTTCCTCTAATCATTTTGCTATTTTGTGTAACTTTTGATTCAAAATAATCTAAATAAGAAACAGATGTTGATTTATCAAAAATATGAGACAGGCTACTAGCTGTTAATACGCTACTTCGGTATACATACCACGCGGGGGTTCTTTGTTCTGGTTGTGGAATGTTGTTTAACCATTCTAGTATTATTTCTACATTATCAACTGCACCGAGTACTTCAGTATCTCTAGCCATAGAACGTGAAATATATGGGATATGTGATTCAACTTTACAATCCGAATATTTTCTCACTTCAGATTCTAACCATTTATCATAAAGGTTTACATCTTTTATATTCAAAGAAACTAGAAATGGTTTCATAAGCATGTATTTTTCTTTGAATAAAATGATAGTGTCATTTTTTTCAACTAGTTTACAAATTGAATCAAAAAATGCATCAGACA